>OGQY01002582.1_pt1 | contig 10678 bp, 8 predicted proteins | sample 1553361 | NCBI WGS metagenome assembly OGQY01 (sample SAMEA2579963, study PRJEB22360) | human gut metagenome | reverse complement strand
AAACTCCGCTGTTTGTCAGTAATATAAAACATTCTGTAGAAGAACTATCCGCTTTTCCCGAGGTGATAGACCAGTTTGAATTTCGTAAGAATCTGGTTCTTCAGGAATTAGAGGCAAATGGAATACCCTTTGCATTCGATGCTGTCATCGGACGCGGCGGCCTCGTCAAACCCATTCCGGGAGGAGTCTACGCAGTCAACGAAGCCATGAAGCAAGATACTTTGCACGCCATGCGTACCCATGCCTGCAACTTAGGTGGACTGATTGCAGCCGAACTGGCCGCTTCCCTTCCTGATTGCCCGGCTTTCATCGCAGACCCGGGAGTGGTGGATGAACTGGAAGATGTAGCGCGTATTTCGGGTTCTCCGCTGATGCCTAAGATCACCATCTGGCACGCCTTGAATCAGAAAGCAATCGCCCGCCGCTTCGCAAAAGAGCAGGGAACGAAATATGAAGAACTGGACTTGATAATCTGTCACTTAGGTGGCGGTATCTCTATAGCCGTTCATCAGCATGGCAAAGCCATTGACGCCAATAATGCTTTAGACGGCGAAGGGCCTTTCTCGCCGGAAAGGGCTGGCACCCTTCCTGCCGGTCAGTTGATCGATATTTGTTATAGCGGACAGTTCACGAAAGATGAATTAAAGAAGCGTATCTCCGGACGTGCCGGACTGACGGCCCATCTGGGCACTACCGATGTTCCCGCCATTATCAAAGCCATAGAAGAAGGTGACAAAAAAGCTGAACTGATACTGGATGCCATGATATATAATGTTGCGAAAGCCATTGGCGGAGCCGCCACCGTACTCTACGGGAAAGTAGATGCCATTCTGCTGACAGGAGGTATTGCTTACTCGGACTATATCATTTCAAGACTGAAGAAAAGAATCTCTTTCTTAGCCCCTATACATGTCTATCCCGGTGAAGGGGAAATGGAGTCATTAGCATTTAATGCTTTAGGGGCATTAAGAGGGGAACTTCCTGTACAAATCTATAAATAACTAACTTAGCCATTCCTATTTTTACCTGTAAGGCTCTTAGCTCCGCACGGCAATCACCTCAATTGTTACTGTTTCTTCGTGTACAGTATAAATGATTCGGGCAGATACATTATATAGCCTCCACAGTGATTTGATAGCAGTTTTGCTCTCATGCTCTAACAGTTTATCTATATCCCTTTATTCATGAGGGTTACAGCAATGGGAGCAACTGTGGTAGCAGAGTGAGAGCAAACGTTTGCTCTCACTGAAAGTTTCATTCGCTTGAAACTAATGCTGGAACTACTTGAAGGGGATAAAGGCAGTAGGAATCTAAAGTACTTCTTCCAGTAGCACAAGTTCCCAACTACACCACACTATCGTAATTAGTTTTAGTCCGCCTTTCGCTTTAGCCTCCGCTACCAATTCATCCTGACTGTAACGAAGTAACTGCTCCCGCGCCTCATCGGCAAGTGCCCTTATTTCTTTCTCCGAAGTGCCAGCCTTTGCATACTTCACTTCGAGCAGATAAGTTAATGGCGGCATTACAGGAACCGACGGACTAGGTTTGAAAAGGAAGTCGGCAAAACCTTTATTCAGTTCGTATTCCGGATACAGTTGATAATAACGGTACATACCTAAATAAGCCAACAAAAAGCCTTTAATATGTGCTTCGCCCTCTATATATTCGCGAATACGGCTTTGCTCACGGATAGCCTCTGCTATAAAATTAAACAACGGTTTCCAGTCTCCTCTGAAAGCCATGTTCTCAAATAACATCGTCATCCGGTTCATATCAATCTTGAAAATATCATGTTTGATATATCCTCGGATCAAAAAGCTAAAAAGCTGTTCTCTGACCACCAGATTCGGGACATGCAGAATGGGTCTTCCCACCATATCGACTCCTTTAATAGAAAGAAGTCCGAAATAGAATAACAAAGACTTGAAATTGCGTACATCCGTCATTTCCAATGCGGAAAAGTGTGTAGCAATGTCCGTAGTTATTTCTCCCTGCTCGGCTATTTCTTTAATAACAGAGAAGTTCTCCCCCAATCCGTGGTCAAGTCGAATCAAGTAAGCTAATTTATTAAAGTCAGTACGAATGTTGGGGTCAACTATTTCTTTAGGCTTTACACGATGAAGAACAAAAGATTTCATAAAATAAAGCGCCATATCCGAGTTGAACATACATTGGGCCAATTTTTCCTCACTAAAGCAGTAATTGTCATAGTTGGGTTTCATCATGACAATTGTCTCATCTACCGTTTGCATGAGCACTCCCTGTTCTTTATAATAAGTAAGCATTTCACGCAGTTCCGCTTCACTGAAACCTACTAAATCATTAAACCAAGGATCAGTCGTAATATTGGTTCCGATATTAAAACCACTGGTGACGTCATCCATCGTGACAGGACTCACTCCTGTGATAAACATACGCTGAAGAGCGGACCCCGTACCGGTGGTAGCAGCCTTTATCACATTAAAGAATCCACGAACAAAGCCTTCACCATGAGTCGCCTTTTGATAATACTCTGTACCATAGGTCGAAAGAATCGTATTCGTAAATACAGGTGGATCTGATTATTATCAGAGCAAACTGGATCCTGTACTTGATGATCCTTCAAATGAGTTATATCCTGACATGATGGGTCTGGAAGTTGACTATGTTCAGAAATATGTAAACAGCGACTGGGTACAGAATGTAGCAGATCTTGGAATCACAGATGATGAGATTGCTGATCAGTATCAGTACACCAAAGACGTTATGACAGATTCCGATGGAAACCTGAAAGGTCTTTCATGGCAGGGCTGCCCAGGAACCATGATCTACAGAAGAGATATCGCCAAAGAAGTATTCGGAACAGACGATCCGGCAGAAGTTCAGAAGAAAGTTGCTGACTGGGATACCTTCAAAGCAACTGCTGCAGAACTGAAAGAAAAAGGTTATCAGATGACCTCTACTGTAAACGACTCCTACCGTGTATTCTCCAACAACGTAACCAGCCCATGGGTAGTTGATGGAAAGATCACAGTTGACGACAATATCAAGAACTGGGTTGACATGTCCAAAGAAATGGTTGATGCAGGCGAAACATCTACATACGAACTGTGGAGCGATGACTGGAGCAAAGGCTTCTTCAAAGACAGCAACGTATTCGCATATTTCGGACCGGCATGGTTCATCGACTTCTCTATGAGTGCTGATCAGGACGGCTCCGTAGGTAAAGACGGCGGCTGGGCTGCAACAGAAGGACCGCAGGGCTTCTACTGGGGCGGAACATGGATCACAGCAGCTACAGGTACAGACAACCCGACACTCGTTGCTGATATCATGAAAACTATGACAACAAACGTTGATGTAATGAAAGAAATCGTTACAGCTGACAACGACTTCGTAAATAACAAACCGGCTATGGAAGAAATGGCTGCAGACGAAAGCTACGGCGACGCAGTTCTCGGCGGACAGAACCCACTGGCTATGTTCTGTGCAGGCGCAGACAAGATCGACCTCAGCAACATGAGCATCTATGATCAGGGCTGCAACGAAGAATTCCAGAACGCTATGAAGAACTATTTCGAAGGCAATGCAACTTATGAAGAAGCACTCGACCTGTTCTACAAAGCAGTTGTTGAAAAATATCCGGAACTTTCATACTAATTCAGACAGACTGACTTCATTTTCAAATGAACATTCTGAAAAGAACATGATTATCTAAAAATGTGCCTGCCTGAGGTTCAGGCAGGCACATTTTAACTTATGGAGGAAGATAATGGCAAAGAATAATAACCATAAAGCGGTCAGCTATAACAAATGGGGCTATATCTTTCTGATACCGTTTGTAGTAGTATACCTCATATTCCAGCTCGTTCCGCTTATTAGTACAATTTATAACAGCTTTTTTGAAAATTACAGATCGGGATTGACGCAGATTGGACCGAACTTTGTGGGATTTGCCAATTATGTCAAGCTCTTTGAGGGTGGAGAGATCTGGATCTATTTTAAAAACACAATGATCATGTGGGTAATGGGATTTGTTCCTCAGATCCTTGTATCCCTGCTTCTCGGTGCATGGTTCTCCAATCCAAGTCTCCGGCTGAAAGGTCAGCGGTTCTTCAAGACCGTGATCTATCTCCCGAACCTGATCATGGCATCTGCATTTGCAATGTTATTCTTCACATTGTTCGCAGATGGCGGCCCAATCAATTCCATGCTCGTACATGCAGGCATCCTGAAAGAAGCATATTCTTTCTTCAGCCACGCCTGGAGTGCAAGAACGCTGGTTGCGATTCTGAACTTCCTGATGTGGTTTGGTAACACGACCATTCTCCTGATGGCCGGTATGATGGGTATCGATTCATCACTTTATGAAGCTGCCGAAGTAGACGGAGCTACATCTTCACAGATTTTCCGTAAGATTACTCTTCCGCTGCTTCGTCCGATTCTGATCTACGTTATGATCACATCTCTGATCGGTGGTATGCAGATGTTCGATGTACCACAGATCCTGACAAATGGAACCGGTGATCCGATGCGTTCAACTATGACACTGATCATGTTCCTGAACAAGCATCTGTTCAGCAAGAACTATGGTATGGGCGGTGCATTGTCCGTATTCCTGTTCATTATTACCGGTATACTCAGTATGATCGTATTCCGATTCAACAAAGCAACTGACGGGAGGTGAGAAGAATGAATGAAAAAAATCAAAAGACCAAAAAAGGAATGAGCATGAAAGGTCAGCGTACCCTTGCTTATGTGGTACTGATTATTCTCACTTTCTTCTGCCTGTTCTGGTTTTATGTACTGTTTATCAACGCAACAAGATCAAACGGAGCTCTGAAAAAAGGTTTCACGGCGATCCCGGGAGGTCAGCTTATCACAAACTGGAAAAACCTTCTCGCAGGAACCCTTCCTGTATGGAACGGTATGTTTAACAGTATCTTCATTGCTACATGCTCTGCTGTTTTATGTACATACTTCTCCACAATGACTGCATATGCGATCCACGCATACGACTTTAAAGGCAAAAAATTCATGTTCACCTTTATCCTCGCAGTCATGATGATCCCGACTCAGGTTACCGCACTTGGTTTCCTGCAGTTACTCGGCAAAATGCATCTGGATGATTCCTTTATTCCACTGATCATTCCGAGTATCGCCGCTCCGGTTACTTTCTTCTATATGAAACAGTACATGGAAAGCAACCTTCCTCTGGAGCTTGTGGAGGCCGCCCGTATTGACGGTTCCGGCGAATTCAAGACTTTCAATACGATCGTCTTCCCGCTTATGAAACCGGCTATCGCTGTACAGGCAATCTTCACTTTCGTTCAGAGCTGGAACAACTACTTTATTCCGGCGCTGGTACTTCATTCTGACAAGAAGAAAACACTTCCGGTACTGATCGCACAGCTTCGTAGTGCCGACTTCCTGAAGTTCGATATGGGCCAGGTTTACGTGATGATCGCGTTTTCGATCTTCCCGGTAATCATTGTTTATATCCTTCTTTCCAGATTTATCGTAGAAGGTGTTTCTGCAGGTGCTGTCAAGGGCTGATCTTCCCTTTCAGAAGAACCCCTTCATTTTTGGACATGTTTTCTATAGTGTCTATTGCATCCAAAAACACTTTGTGATTAAATAAAAAGTAGATAAAATACAGACGGTAAATGTATTTTGCCGTCTGTAATTTTTTTATATATGGATATTGAAGGGATCAAAAATGACAGCAAAAACTTCTCGAATCATTATAAAAACATTCGTTAAAACCGCATTAAAGGATGCCGATGAAGCACCGGAGCGCTGTACCAGAAATCTGGTCGATATGGCGCTTCATTTTTCGAAGGGGCGTTTCCAGCTATCTTTTTTTGAGATGGCACGTACAATGTTGAACAACGAAAACAGCCCGTACTATCCACTGATTGAAGATGCACTCAAACACATGGATAAAGACAAACTGATCGAATTCGGTCTGAATCTGGGATATAATGGCTGCACAATGGGCGCACATATCGTCCGCAAGATCAAACGTACCGAAAATATCAATGTTCCGTGGCTTCTGTTTTTGAACATTGATTCCGCACATGAAAATCTTACAGAAAGTTATCAGCCGATTTTCGATCAGGGCAAAGAACTCGGTATCTACGTATATTTCCTTTATACAAACAAAGATCCGGAGAGACTGCTTCCACTCATCCGCCAGAATGAAGACTGTGCCATCATTCTATTGTGTGGTTCTGACTGCATCACAGAAGATTTCGCAGATTCTGCAAAGGACATCAATCATCTTCTGATCGGTGTCAATTATGACGATCATACGGATGCTGCATGCCTCGTACTCCGCGATCACAGACTTCTTTATTCTGTATATCGCATGTTTACAGAAGATGAAAGTTCCGAAATTCTTTCCGGTTCATACTACCGCTATGCCGAAGAACTTCACTGTCCGTTTTCCGCAGTCATTGCGGATCCGACATGCAGCAGTGAAACCCGTGGAAATGTCTACAAAGCAGCCGTCGGTACACGCGTTGCACAGAAATACCGTACTATTCCGATTGATCTTATGTATGATGCAGAGACTGTCGGAAACATTATCTCTCCGCCGTCCAGTGTAATCGGTTTCCAGCCTGACGGTACGATCTACAATCTCAGGAATAATGGCAAGCTTTTATCCCATAACATCTTCAAAGAATCTCTTCGTGATATTCTTCAGAAGTCATTCTCTATGGGTGAATAAAAGTCACTGACCAATAAAGCAATCTTTTCACATATGTGCACAGTGAAACAGCTCCATAAATCATCCGGTAATTTCCGATATGTTTTATGAAGCTGTTTGCTTTATATTTCATTATATTTTCAAGTTTTAACTGTTCATACGCGCCTGCGTAATCACCACAACCTGAATACAAGATTTCAGTAATTCTACAAATTTTTGCGGCGGAATCGGTTCTTTCTGTGAAATCCATCGTCCAAATGCACAGATAACCGCATCACAGAAAAAGTTCACATAAAAATCCGCATCTGTCTGCTCTCCCACAATCTCTCTGATATCCTCTGCCATCAACGGGCTTACCAGATCACGGAAATGATTGATAAAAGAATTCTGGTCTTCTACTTTCATTGCCTTTCTGTAAAAATCTTTATTCTCATAAAAATAATTGCAAAGATGAAGCACACTGTCCCATCCTATCAGATTCTTCCCAATCTGCACATGATTCAGATATTCTACATCAAATATCCAGTTTACCAGATCAAATTTGTCCCTGAAATGATAATAGAAACTTTTTCGGTTCATATTGCATTTTGCACAGATATCCGAGACAGTGATCTTTGCAAAAGGTGTCGTTTCCATCAATTCTTTCAGAGCTGACGCAAGTGCACTTTTTGTAATATTGGAATCAGCCAACTTTCTTTCCTCCCCTTTTATCGGTTCGTCAATATCCGGTTCCCCACTTTACTATATTTATATATCAGTTGCAAATAAGGCCGCCCCTAAGGCTCCGCAGAGCTGGGATTTCTCGCTGATGACCAGACTCGTTCCAAGACGCTCTTCAAGAGTTTTTACAAGGCCTTTGTTCTGAGCAACACCACCAGTCATCATATAAGCCTCTTCACCGCCTACACGTTTGACCAGCGATGCCGTCTTTGCAGCGACAGCTTTGTTCAGTCCATGTACAATATCATCGGTACGCTTATTCTGTGCGATCAAAGAAACTACTTCGGACTCGGCAAATACTGTACACATACTGGAAATTGTAATGTCCTCCTGATAAGAAAGTCCCACCTGACTCAGCTCATCGAGAGACATTTCCATCGTCTTTGCCATCATTTCAAGGAATCGTCCGGTTCCTGCAGCACATTTGTCATTCATGACAAAATTCTTTACACTGCCATCTTCGTTCAGACGGATAACCTTGCTGTCCTGCCCTCCGATATCAACGACTGTACGTACTTTCGGATCGAGGAAATGCGCCCCTCGTGCATGGCAGGTAATCTCTGTAATGCTCTTATCTCCGTCTGAAATCGCGGTTCTGCCGTAACCGGTAGTCACAACTGCATCCAGATCTTCTCTTGCAATATCAGCCTGTTCAAGAGCTTCCTCCAGGGCTCTTTCAGCGCCATTTGCCGCACCCGCTCCGGTCGGCATAATCACACTGGAAATTATTTTTCTGTCCTTATCCAAAATCACCACATCTGTACTTGTGGATCCGCTGTCGATTCCAGCATAGTATCCTTTGCCCATTGTTCTCTCCTTTTTTGTTTCCTTCTGAATACCGAGACTCTCTGCAAAAGCTTCCAGACGCGTACTCAGCTGCCCGCTGCTCTGCAAAGTAAAGTCCGATTCAATCTTCAGAAGCGGCACATCGGTATGACCTTTGATATCCGCATACTCAAAGCTGTAAAAATCACAGAATTTTACAGTATGATAAATAATTCCTTTCAGTGAAGGATCCTGATATAACTGTTTACGTCCTGCATGATCCATCATACGCATACACGGAATCTGATGAAGCAGTTCTCCAGCATACCATTCCATCAGTGCATCAAAATCCATATCTTCCGACGGAAGATTTTTGCCTACGGAACGATTATAAACACAGGTTTCATTCACAACCGGAAGCGGCATGGACTTACTTGTCATCTCAAACAGTTCCTGCCCCATACGTGCTCCAAGCACCGCCAGATGTGGTTCCTGCGTACATTCTTTTGGCTGAAAAGCTTTCAGAAAAGCAGCTTTATCAAAAGTAGTTCCTTTATAGGAAGCATATGCAGATGCCAGTGCCTTTAACTGCATTGCCGTACGCTCACGGCTGCATTCTATGTCACAATGTAACATATCGATCATATAAAGAAAATCCATCTGTCCACTGTCTTCCAGTATATCATAAACACTGCGGATTGTGTCACAACAGTTTACAAGAACCAGTTCTTTTATATTCCCGGCAAGAACTTCCTCGAGCACAGCTTTTCCAAATCCGCAGATGTTCGGATGTGTGATCTGCTCTGCGCGTTCAAAACCTTCCGGCATTTCATTTAATATTTCGCATTTACCGCCTAAAGCAGTCAATAGCTCCACCGGTGTATATTTACAGACATAATATGTTTTATTCATGAGCAAAATCCCCCAACATTTCCAGAAAAGCACCTAAACGGGTGGATGTCTGACCTTCCCCACCATGGCTTCGGTCGCAGCCGTCTCCGTCCAGAATCAATGTGGGAAGGCCTGCTTCTTCAAAACACTTTTTCGCAATTCGTGAGCCACCAAGTGTATGCTTACAGCCCCAGTGATTAAACCAGACAACACCATCGGCGCCAGCCTGTTTTGCATGACGGATACCGGCATTGATCCTGCGTGAAATCGGTCCGTTCAATGCATGATAGATCAGACGCATCGCCATTTCTTCATATGGATCTTCTGAATGTCTGGAAATATCTGTTGCCTGTGAAAGCTCGCATCCGACAATCTGAGCGTCATCATTCAAAAGAAGTGCGTCTTTTACCGCATCTGACCAGAATGGAAGCGTGTGCATCCAATAGATATGTTTACCTTTTTTAGGCGGTGCTTTCTTTACGTCCTGAAGAAGTTTCTCGGTATATAACGCTTCCTCTTCTGTTCCCAGAAGGATATTATTAGTCATTCCGCTGTACAATGGCGACACCAGATCGGACGGGATAAAACGATCTGCACGTGCGCTCTGAAAGGCATCAAACTGCTGTAGTGTTTTGTAACCTCTTTTTACCCTCTGTACAAGCCTGCCCTCATCAATCTGATGCCCTGTGGTCTGTTCAAGAAACCCACGCAGAGCTCGAAGCTGCGCAGCCACATAGGCAACATTTTCCGACGTCTGACCGGACGGCACATCAATTGAAAATACCGGCACATGAAAAAACTCCGCCAGACGCTGGAAAGTCAGAAGATTCGCGTCACATGCAAGGTTCGTATATACAATACATTTCGGCTTCGGCAGAAGTCCCTTCTCCGCAGCTCCTATAAATGTCTTGTGGTAACTGCAGAGTGTTTCAGAAAGTCCGGAATCCTCTGCACTCTGAAGAAATGCACGCTCTGCGCTTGATGCTGTCAGATAGCAGGAAAAACTCTCTACATTATAAGGATATAAACCAGCCTCCTGCATCAGCTCACACGGTGTAAATACGCTGACCAGTACTGACTGATCCGGATGTTTCAACGGCTGAAGCATCACATTCATCATCATACGTGCCAGATACTGATCTGACGGATTTATTTTTTTCGAAGGAGCCAGACGAAACTTCAGATCCTGTGCCTCCCATCCTTTCGTGAGGAGCCAGCGTGCTCTGTCCGGTGTATTCTCACACCATTTTTCTACATAATTTCCGAATGTCTTTATTATTTCCAATTGGTCTGACCGCCTTTCGATGTCTTTCTTCACAGTATATAGCAAACAATCTCATAATACAAGAATAAAAATCACGAGATTGTCAATAAATTATCATAGTTTGTGCAAATGTTGTATAAAAAAGAACTCCAAACCCTCTGAATCAGAGAATTTGAAGTCTTTTAAGTCGTGCCGCAGACCGGAATCGAACCGGTACGGGTATCACTACCCACGGGATTTTAAGTCCCGGGCGTCTGCCAGTTCCGCCACTGCGGCATATTAAATTGAAAAAATGGGGCCTATAGGGCTCGAACCTATGACCCTCTGCTTGTAAGGCAGATGCTCTC
>OGQY01002580.1_pt1 | contig 10680 bp, 8 predicted proteins | sample 1553361 | NCBI WGS metagenome assembly OGQY01 (sample SAMEA2579963, study PRJEB22360) | human gut metagenome | reverse complement strand
GAACCACGCGAAAGGGGCTTTCCAATCTTTGATTTGGGGCCAGAACGCCCCGGGAGGAATATTACCATGAAGAAAAACACGACCCGCAACCTGACCGTTGCCGCCATGCTCAGTGCGGTGGCCTTTATCCTGATGTTCATCGAGTTCCCGCTCCCGATGCTCATCCCGTCCTTCGTCAAGATGGACTTCTCCGACCTGCCCGCTCTGCTGGGTGCCTTTGCCCTTGGCCCGGTGTACGGTGTGATCATCAGCTTTATGAAGAACCTGCTCCATGTGGTCATCAAGGGCACCTCTACCGCACTGGTGGGTGAGCTGTGCAACTTCATGCTGGGTGCGGTGTTCTCCGCACTGGCCGGTTACCTCTACAAGCACCACAAGAGCCGCAAGAACGCCATCATCGGTGCCGTGGCCGGTGCCGTGGCCATGGCCCTGTTCAGTGTGCCGTCCAACTACTTCATCACCTACCCGGCCTACGTCAAGTTCTACCACATGCCGCTGGAAGCCATCCTGGGCATGTATCAGGCGATCCTGCCCTCTGCAAACAGCCTTATCAAGTGCCTGATCATCTTCAATATGCCCTTCACTCTGGTCAAGGGCCTGCTGGATGCCCTGATCTGCATGTTGATCTATAAGCCGCTCTCTCCTATCCTGCATGGCCGGAAGTGAGTGACAGAACAAAAAAGAAAGGACGCGAGAGCGTCCTTTCTTTTTTGCTATTTGAGAGATTACTTCGTTTGTGTCAACTCCTGATAGCGTTTCATCAGGAACGCTACACAATCGGCTTCAGAGGTGTCCTTGACTGATAAACCATAGGCCTGCATGACGGCTCTGTCGTTTGCGATATGGGCTTTTAACAGCGGTTCAGGCATGGCCAGAGGATTATACAAATCTGCAAGACAATTGTTTGGATACATTGCTCGTGCGTTAAGAATGGCCTGTGCAGTTTGTTCTATTTTGGCTTTTTGTTCTAAGGTGGGAGTAGGCCAAGGAAAATTATTATAAACTGCGGGGGAATACCTGAAATCGCTTTTTATCCTACCACAAGTAACACGCATCCACGCATTATGAACATTAGATGTCAGAACTCCGAATTCATAGATTGTGACATTTGGAATAATACTGCAAGCGTCTCCGGCAATTACACTAGAAGGCATAAAACCAATCGGGATATACCGCCTATTCTGTGAAGAATGTCTCGGAAACACAAGATAGGTTGATAACGGTTGCCGAATTTGGCAGAAAAGGTAAGGATAATCGGCCATTTTCTGTATCCGATCTGCATTACTGCTTTTTCGCAAAGCACGGACTTTTTCAAGGCGTTCTGTGATTTCTTTTATATTTACATAATCAGAGACATTACCATCCTTAAACCATAAGCAATATCTGGAATAGCTATTTACATTATCATGTAAGAATTCTTTTGCACCTATAAAAGGCTTGATGTATTTTGCCAATACGGGATATTGTTTCTCAAGTTCTTCTTTCTCTGTTATGCTAAGTGTTAGAGCACCATCATCTGTCGGAGGACTACCGGTGGTCATTTTGGGTAAACCATTTTGAGGTTTATTAATTCTGTTTGTAATCCAAATGTCAGGAGCATCTAATAGATAGGGGTTTATATGTTCTGCCTTTGTTTTTGTTTCTTCAGTGTAAATGAATTTTGTATGAGAGCGGCTAAAGTTGGAGAAACCGATGATGACACAATGAACTGCCGCTTTTTCATTTGCCTCACTGTCCCATACAAAAGAACGATATGCGAAGTGAATTTCAGCACCAGAATCAATCATTTTCTTCCAAAATGTTGGAACGGATTCGCCCTGACAAATAGAATTCGTGGAGACAAATGCAATTTCGATATTCGTGCTGGATGTATTGATATAATCTAGCGCTTTTTTGTACCAGCAGATCACATAATCAAGTTTGGTTTCTATTTCACCCTGTCCCCAGATATCGTTCATATCGTGAGCTTGATCTTTTGTTCGGACAGATTGCCCAACAAACGGTGGGTTTCCCATGATATACGATAATTTGGAGGGGGAGATGATGGAAGCCCAATCCATCTGCAAGGCATTCCCGATATGGATATTTACATTGCTTTTTAATGGAAGGAAATCAAGATGCATTAAGACAACATCTTCAGTTTCCTTCATCATCTGGCTTTCTGCAATCCAAAGAGCGGTTTTTGCAACATCACCGGCAAAATCGTTGATTTCGATGCCGTAAAACTGGGAGATGGAGACTTTAATGGGATTCCAATTGGTATCACCAAAGATGACCTGTCCGTTTTGCAGTTCCCTTAAAATGTCATTTTCCAGACGGCGGAGCGAAATATAGGTTTCTGTCAAGAAGTTGCCAGAGCCACAGGCTGGGTCTAAAAAGGTCAGTCCGGCTAATTTGTTCTGAAACTCTTCCAGCTTATTTTTCTTTTGCTTCTGTACACCAATTGTCAGAATCTCTGCGAATTCGTTTTTCAAATCATCCAAAAACAGCGGGTCGATTACCTTGTGGATATTCTCAATCGAGGTGTAGTGCATCCCGCCTTTCCGTCTGGTAACCGGATTCAACGTGCTTTCAAAAACAGCGCCGAAAATGGTAGGCGAAATATCCCGCCAATTAAAATGCCCGGCTTCCGCAAGAGCGTCTTTGATTTCCTGTGTGACTTTTGGAATGATAATATCCTCGTTGGCAAATAGGCCGCCGTTGACATAGGGGAATGCTTCCAGCTCTTCCGAAAGATATAGGTCGGGTCGGTCAGGATAGGGAGTATCCAAAACCTTAAACAGTGACAACAGAGCCGGACGCAGGTCTTTTGGCTCGTATTGAGCAATGTATCCGCTAAAGGAATCTTTTTGCTCAAACAGACCGGCATCCTCAGAGTAAAGGCAGAATACCAGCCGGACGCAAAGAACATTCAGGCTTTCGAGGGCTTTTTTGCTTTCTGGGTCATGGTACTGCTTCAAAAATGCATCATAGATTTTGCCAACGAGTTTGCCCGCTTCTTGTGACAAATCTACTTCTTTAGAGACTTGGATAACCTTTTTCTCCAGCAGAAAGTCCAGAAGCGAAGAATTGTGGTGAAGATCATCGATATGTATTTTTACAACATTATTTTCAGGAACGCGGGTATCCATATCGTAAATCCACAGTTCCTGAAAATTGGAAGTGATGATCCACTTTGCTTTCTCAGAAGTTGGCAGATTATCATTGTAGCGTTTGGCCTGTTCGTAAGGAGTGAGTTCGGTTCCACCGGACTGCGAGATCTTCTTGTCCAGAGGAATGCCTTCTGACTTCTGTTCAATAATGATTTTTGTTTCAGGGATATAGGCATCGATTCTTTTTGTGTTTCCGTTAACGATTACTTTTTTCTGAAACTCAATTCTGTCGGTTGCATCAGCACAACCCAGTAAGCGCTGCAAGATATCCAGCCAATAGGAGCGGTCGTCCTCGTCTTCTCTGCCTTTATTATGCCACTTTTGAATCAATTGCCGTGCCGCTTCACGCTTTTCTGCATTTGTCATAATGTAATCTCCCTGTTTTGTGTATTAAGACAGCGCGCCCTTTTCCAGCCACTTGCCCCGGGCAAGGCGGATGAGGAACAGCAGGCCCCGGATGCTTAATTCGCAGCACATGGCACCCCAAACGCCCATCAGGCCCAGCCGGGGAGCCAGCAGGAACGCCAGCGTCAGCCGGATGCACCACATGCTGAATATGTTCAGCACAAAACAGGAGGTGCTGTCGCCCGCACCCTGCATGGCACCACTGGCCACGATGGAGGCACCGAACATGGGCTCGGCCCAGGCTTCGATGCGCAAAACCTGAGCACCCAGAGCGATGACAGCCGCATCGGTGGTGAAAAGGCTCATCAGGGTGGGGGCAAAGATCCACAGGCCAACGCCGGAAAGGGCCATGACTCCCATGCCAAGGCCGGTGCACAGCCAGGCAAAACGCTTGGCCATATCCTTCCGGTTGGCACCCACGGCCTGGCCGATGAGGGTGACAGCTGCGCTCTGGATGCCGTAGCCCGCCATGTAGCACAAGCCCTCGGCGTTGACAGCCAGGCTGTTGGCGGCAATGGCCACGGTACCCAGGCCGGCTACGATGCGCACCACCACCACCTGCGCCAGAGAGATGGCGGCACGTTCTCCCGCCAGAGGACCGCCGACCCACAGCAGGTTCCGCAGGCAGGAGCGGGTGATCTTCCAGGGGGCAGGCTTCCGGATGCAGAGGGGGCCTTCCCGCAGCAGCAGGATGGCCAAAGCCAACAGGCCGCCCACCACGGTGGCCAGGGCGGTGCCCAGGGCTGCGCCGGGCACGCCCAGCCCAGCACCCCAGACGGTGATGCCCCACAGCGTCCGGGTGGGGTTGATGAGGAAGAAGTTGAAGATGGCATCCAGCACACAGACCAACACGCTGATGAGGCTGGCGGTCAGGGCGTAGCCTGCCGCCCGGAGGATGGAGGTGTACATGCCCATGGCCATGGTGAAGGGCAGCGCCGTTGACCAGATGGCAAAGTAGGCTGTGGCGTTTGCCCGCAGGGAGGGGTCAGCTCCCAGCCACCCCGGCAGAAAGGGGCTGATGCCCAGGCCGAAGAGGGCGGCACCCACGCCCAGGATCACATTGAAAAGCATGGCCTGCCGCAGCACGCTGCGGGCATCATCCTGCCGGTCGGCCCCCAGATACTGGGCGATCTGGATGGAGAGGGCAGTGTACAGGCCCACCAGAACACCGTGGAGCAGCCAGGTGCTGGAGCTGACGATGCCGATGGAAGCAGTAGCTTCTGCACCGATGTGGCCCACCATGGCAGCGTCGATGTATCCCATGGCAGTGACCACCAGCTGCTCCAGAATGGAGGGGATGCTCAGCGCCAGAGCCACCTGGGCCGTCTGGCGGGAGGGGATGGGCTCACCCTGCCGCATCCGGGCCGAAAGCTGTTCAAGTGAAAGTTTCATGTCTTCTCCTTTTTCTCCGATTTCCCTGTGAGACAAAAAAATACCCTCGAAAGGGCGTTTGTCCTCCCATTATAGACAGGGGGGCGAAAAATGTCAACCCATCAGCCCATGGGGTAGCCATTGCCCTGGAGATTGATTTTTTGGCCCGGGCGTGATACACTTCATTTGTATCCAGCCGTGAAAGAACAGGAACGGCCTCTGCCGCTCCGGGAAAGAGGAAAAAAACTATGCTTCAACTGCTTTCTGGCAACCCGCGCACCGTGGATGCGCTGGGCTTTCTGCTTGCATTTGCGCTGACCGCGCTGATGGACTCGGTGTTCCACGATAAGCTCCCCCACGACCATGGCCGCGCGTTTGCCGTGAACGGCGAACTCTCCAAGGGCAAGGCCCGGGGCTCCGGCCTCATCTTTGTGCTCTGCATTGCACTGGTCACGCTGGCCGTGGTGCCTTTTAAGGCAGAGTATGTCATCTACACCGTCCTGCTCATTGCGTCCATGCTCTCCGGCTATTTTGACGATGCCGCCGAGACTGCATGGAACGAGTACAAAAAGGGCCTGATCGATCTGGTCATCGCCGTTGTGGCGGGCGTGACCTACCTGAACTTCAACGGCACGGAGGTCAACTTCCTGAGCTGGAGCTTCAGCCTGCCCTATGCCGTCTACCTCATCCTCATCATCGTCCTGATCTGGGCCAGCATCAACGTGGTCAACTGCACCGATGGCGTGGACGGCCTTTCCGCCAGCCTTGCCGTGGTCAGCATCGGTACCTTCCTGCTGGCCTACTGGGAGGAACTGGGGGATTACGCCACCGCAGGCATCGTGTTCATTGGTGCCCTGCTGGCCTACCTGTGGCAGAACGCCAAGCCTTCCACCCTGCTGATGGGTGACGCGGGCAGCCGCGCCATGGGCTTCTTCCTGGCCGTTCTGGCCCTCAAGAGCAGCCACCCCTTCGCCTTCCTGCTGGCCGCGCTGGTGTTCATCGTGGACGGCAGCCTGGGCATCCTGAAGATCAGCTTCAAGCGGTTTTTGCACATCTCCATCCTCAAGAACACCCTGACCCCGCTGCACGACCATGTGCGCAAGCGTCTGGGCTGGAGCGATGAGCAGGTCGTGGCCCGCTGGCTCATCCTGCAGGCTGTGGCATCCGCCTGGCTGCTGCTGGTGGTGCACTAAAATTCCAGATATCCCACTGTTTGTGCGAGTTTTCGCTGAACAGTGGGATATTTTTGTAAAAAAGACACTTTGATAGAGAACACATTACTCTTGACATTTACTCTTTTTGCGGCGTAATATATTATTGTTTATAAAACTGTGGAGGAAGTATCATGGCATCGAGATATCTATATCAAATGGAAGTTTCGCACAAGGGACTTAATAAATATAGTATTGTTAAAGCAGATACCGAAGAGGAACTGATGCAAAAGGCAAATGCTTTACAGGCCCAATGGGATACTCAGTGGGCAAAAATCGTTGAACGCGAAAAGAAACGTAGAAATGTAGAAGATGCTGAAACAGCTGCGAAGGAAGCTTCTCAACAAGCGGCAGATATACAGGTGGCATTAGATAATATTCTGAAGGAAAGCCTTAGTCCAAAAGCATTGGATGTAGATGCAATCAAGGACTTTTCGAGTTTTCCAGAGCTTTCCCCAAAGTATCCTGAGATTCAGGTTATTCCAGATGAACCACTGCGTACAGATGAAAAATACAATCCGACCCCTTCATTTATGACAAAGTTATTCAAGAAAAAAATGAAGGAATTTGAGGAGCAACATACGGCAGAGTTCGAGAAAGACCATGAGGAGTGGAAAAAAGAAAAAATAGAAATTGAAGCTACAAATCAGAGCAGCATTGACACTTACCAAGAATTAAAGAAGAAATGGAAAAAACGGAAAGACGAGTTTGAAGAAAGACAAAACGAGAACAATAAACGGGTAGACAGTTTATTTGAAAAAGCTAAGACGGGTGATGCAATAGCAATTGAATGGTATTTTCAAAAAGGAATTGAGAGATTAGAGTTGCCCATTGATTACAGTAGGGCGGTAGAATTAGAATACGACCCCGAAGGAAAAACATTGATTGTTGAGATTATGCTTCCTATATTAGAAGACATCCCAAATCTCAAAAGCGTGACATATATCAAATCTCGAAATGAGTTTAAGGAATCTTATTATACTGAAACTTACCTTAAGAAAAAATATGATAATGTTTTGTACCAAGTTGTTCTTCAGACGCTGAATTATATTTTTACTGTTAGTTCGGAGTATCAACTGATTGATACGGTAGTTTTAAATGGAAAAGTACACACGATTGACCGTGCAACCGGTAATGAAATAGAACCGTGTATCCTGTCAATCAGTGTGGCACGAGATGCATTTGAAGGACTTAATTTGGAAGCAATTGATCCGAAAGCGTGGTTCCGAAGTGCAAAGGGTGTATCAGCCGTAACGCTTGCTAATATTGCTCCTGTAGCACCAGTCGTTTCAATGTCGAGGGAAGATAAACGCTTTGTAGAAGGATATGCTGTAGCGGATGGCCTTGATACAGGTGTAAACTTGGCTGCGATTGATTGGCAGGATTTTGAAAATCTTATTCGGGAAATATTTGAGAAAGAATTCAATGTCAATGGCGGTGAAGTGAAAATTACCCAAGCAAGTCGAGATGGTGGTGTTGATGCTGTTGCATTTGACCCTGACCCAATTCGCGGTGGAAAAATTGTTATCCAGGCAAAACGATACACAAATGTAGTTGGTGTTTCAGCTGTTCGAGATCTTTATGGTACAGTTTTGAATGAAGGGGCGACAAAAGGAATCCTTGTGACAACTGCAAATTATGGAAGCGATGCGTATAAATTTGCACAGGGAAAACCGCTTACACTGATGAATGGAGCTAATTTACTTGCTTTGATGCAAAAACATGGATATCAGGCAAGAATCAATCTAAAGGAAGCGAAGAAACTGTTGCAAGAGAGTAAATGAGCATAATTCGTGACATTGAAAAGACCAGCACAGCAAGGCATTTCTGCCCGTTGTGCTGGTCTTTATTTTTTCAGCACCGCTCAAATCCGAGATAGCGGGTACCCTGAAAGCTCAGCTTGCCAATGTCGCCCTCTGTCAGCATTCCGTAATCGGAGCCGCTCACCACAAACTCCATGCGGTCGCCACTTTCCACTTGAAACGTCACATAATGTGAGGTGGACGTGCTGGTGCTGTATCCATGTGCACCTGTCATGTCCCCTGCATTGGCGGTGTGGGAATGGGAAACTTCGATCCGCTTTGCAACCACTGTCGCTGGAACAGTGAGCCGGGGCGAATGGTTGTTCTGATTCCAGGTACGGATATTACGGGACAGCATCCAGATGAACACGCCGATGAAAATCAGGAACAGGATGGAGAACAGAAAGCTGAACAGCATATCGAACCAACCGAAAAACATCATGATTTTTCTCCATTTTGCCGTCGAAATTCGGTTTCTTTACTCAGAATACGATTGACGTTCAGAAATAATTGCAGAAGAATTTTCCACCAGCCGGTAACACCCCCGACCGGTCTTTTTAAGCTGCCCTTCTTCGCAGAGCTTTTTCAGCACCCGTTGGAGCTGGCGGCGGCTGCAATGCAGGTGGAGCAGGAGGTTTTCCAGATGCCGGATCTCGCCGCCGGACTGGGGCTGCTGCAAATAGAAGAGCAGCCGCTCTTCCAGCGATTGGGCGGTGGTGCTGGTCCGGGAGGAAAGTTCCAGCTTCCGGGCCAGCTGTCCCATGACGAATCGCAGAAAGACCGGGTCATTTTCCAGCACAGCGCGGTTTTCGGCGAAGGGGAGAGAAAGGCAGAGAACCGGTTCGTCTGCCTCGGTGAAGAAGGGCGAGTGGTTGATCTGGCAGAACTCGATGTCTCCCAGCAGCGTATCGGTGCGGGCATAGAAAACGCCGAACACCCGGCTGTCCTCGTGGATGCCGTAAATGCGCACACTGCCCTCGACCACCAGCAAAAATTGGTGCAGCGGCTTGAGCGGGTGGGACAGATACTCGCCCTTTTCAAAGCGCAGCAGCCGGATGACCGGCGGGCGGGTCCCGAAATGCTGCTGATTGGCCCGGTACAGCGTTTCCAGACAGGCTGGGTCACGAATTTCCTGCATGAGTTCACCTCATTTCTTTTATTTCATTGTGCCATGTGTCACAAACAAATGCAAGCAAAACCTTTATAATAGGGACGAAAGTGGAGGAAAAACCAATGGATTCTATTTTTGATCTCGATCATCTGTACCGCACCTATTTCAAGATGGCGCTGCCCTCGGTGTTCGGCCTGATGGTGAGCGTGGTGTATAACCTTGCCGATACCTTTTTCATTGCGCAGTCCAACGATACGGCGCTGATTGCGGGTGTTTCGCTCTGTGCGCCGGTGTTCACCGCCCTCATGGCCTTCGGCAACATCTACGGCCAGGGCGGCAGCTCACTCATTTCCCGCCTGCTGGGACAGGACGACCGTGAGGGCACCGGCCGGGTCAGCTCGTTCTGCTTCTATGTGGCCCTGACCACGGGCGTGGTGTTGGCAGCCCTGATGATGCTGCTCCGCGTCCCGCTGCTGGGCATTCTGGGTGCGACTGCTGAGACGATGCCGCACGCAGAGGCCTATTACACCGTGCTGGCCATTGGTGCCCCGGCCACGGTGCTGAACTTTATCCATTCCAACCTCGTCCGCTGTGAGGGCATGGCCACCCAGTCCATGATCGGCAGCATCGGCGGCACGGTTATCAATATCATCCTCGATCCCATCCTCATCACCACAGTGGGCTGGGGCGCAAGGGGGGCGGCCATTGCCACCATTGTGGGCTACCTGTGCAGCGACCTGTACTTCCTGTGGCTGCTCCACAAAAAGAGCCGCTGCCTGTCTGTCAAGCTGTCCCAGTGCCACGTCACGGGCAGGGAGCTGCAGCAGATTTTGGGCGTGGGTGTTACTGCCGCGCTGAGCAACCTGATGCAGAGCCTGACTGTCATTGTGATGAACCAGTTCCTCTTGTCCTACGGCAACGATAAAATTGCCGCCATGGGCATTGCCAGCAAGGTGAGCATGATCGCCCAGCTGGTGCTGGTGGGCTTCTCGTTCGGCGGCATCCCACTGTTCGGTTACCTGTACGGCGCAAAAAAGCGGGACGTGATGCGCAAGCTCATCCGCTTCTGTCTGACCTTCCTCGTCTCCATTGCCGTGGTGCTGTCCCTCATCCTCTGCCTGAATTCCGGGGCGCTGATGCAGCTCTTCGTGCAGGATGCCGGGATGATCGCCACTGGTGCGCAGATGCTCCGCTGGCAGGTCTGCACCGCAGCCTTTGGCGGTGTGGTGCTCCTGCTCACGGTGCTGTTCCAGGCAACTGGTAAAATCGTACCGTCCTTCCTGCTCTCCATCAGCCGTCAGGGCGTGGTGTTTCTGTTGGCATTGATGGTCTGCGTACATCTGTTCCAGTATCAGGGCGTGCTGATGGCTCAGGCTGTGGCCGACATCCTGAGCGCTGCGCTGGCCCTTGGCCTGCTGGCGGCCAGCCGCGATATCATCGCAAAACAGTAAACACAAAAACGCCCGGAGGGCCGCTGAAAGCTGCGACTTTCCGGGCGTTTTTCAGTATTCGATGCCTTTGCGCGCCTTGATGCCCTTCTGGTAGGGGTGGCGGCAGCATTTCATCTCGGTGGAGTAGTCGGCGGCATCCAGCATCCACTGCGGGGCCTTGTGGGCGGGCAGCACGCA
>OGQY01002577.1_pt1 | contig 10682 bp, 10 predicted proteins | sample 1553361 | NCBI WGS metagenome assembly OGQY01 (sample SAMEA2579963, study PRJEB22360) | human gut metagenome | reverse complement strand
TTCTACAGGATCTTCATATTTTTCTAAAAGTTCACTAAGCTTACGCTGTTCCCAAACTTTTGGTTTTATTCACCATATCACAATGGACTTACGCTAATAACGAGTGATGCCACTTTTCATCACTTATAATATAAAAGACGTGAGTCAAACTGTCCCACGCCTAAAATTAATTAAAAGCACGGATGAATGCTCTTAAAAGTAATCAAAATTTTTTCATATTTTATATTCTATCTCTCACCATCATAAGTGCAAATCCAAGCAGATTCTGTCCTCTCCACTTTTCCATTTCCAGTCTTTTAGGATCTGTCATTGACAATCCAATCCCCCATATGCAGTCCCTCACAGCACATTCCGCTAAAACCGCATCACCTGTAGCCTTTAGTCTGGATTTCAATTCAGGATTTTGAAATTTTTCACAAATTCCCTTGTAAACAACAATCTGTCGCTTTCCATTCCAGATTGTTTCATTATAATTTGAAACCTTTCTTCCCAAAGTCTTAATTTGTGCAACATCTGTAGTTTCAAGAATCTTCTCCGCTATTTTTATATCACCAAAACAATTTGCTTTTTGATACATCATGTACTGTTCCATTGATGAAAATCTTATTCCATCACATTCAAACTCACTTAAATACCAGTTACTAAGATATCCATTTTCCTCATTTGGATTATGAAAACAAACTATATTCATTTATAATTTACCTACCTTTTTTACCGCCAAATCAAGCTCTAAATCATGAAGTCCACAATAAGCCTTCCTCAGAAAATCGACCGGTACTTTATTTATTACCTCTGCGCTTGGAATATCATAATACCACTGATAATAAGCATAAAATTCACCAATCCAATCAGGTATAAATCCTTCGATTGCTTTTCCCTGCTTTAACTTATATTTTTCTGTGTCTGAAAAGTATTTCCACAGTTCTTTTGCATCCATAGTATTAACATAAGCCATCGCATCATCAATGTTCTTTCTTGTTTTACTTTTCATATACGTATTTATAAAATCTTCTGTATCACTATCAGGATAAGACTGTGCCACAAAATCAAATAATTTGCCCTGATTTTCCACCACGTCACCCAGATACGCTTCTGAATATGCGCCCATTTTCTCACCTCTAAAACAATGTACTAAAAACATTCGTAACCTTATTTGCATCTGAATCTACTAAATTACGCATTTTTTTTCTTGCTTCAATATCTCTTTGATTATACTTATTGTTAAATTCATTGTATTCAACTTGAAGTAAATCACTTTCTATCTCGCGTAAATTTGCATATGCTTTTTCTGTCTTAATACAATACTGAATCCCCAATCCGCCTAACGAAAGCAATTCTTCAAGAATATCTATATCAATATTATCTCGGACAAATTCTTTTGCAATGTAGAAATATGATGCATTTGCGCGCCATCCCTTTATCACATCATATGCATCGGTAGCAATACCATATTTATCAATAAACTTTGCTGCAAGCATCCTATAACGCTTGGAATCAGCAGCATCGCGATGTTTCATAAGCTCTGCAAGCCACGATAAAACATCTTTCTCCTGAAAATCCAAAATTTTTAGATTCCTTGTATTTAACTCATACTTATGAACCCATCCATTCTGTTCATTAGGTCTGCAAACCGCCCATTCTTTTGCTAAATCTATGTTTTCTGTCAGATAAAATCCACGACCATAATCATGTTTATCATCTCCACTACCAAATACCGGTGTTACTATTTTGTTAGGAGAACCATGATATAAAATTATTGTATCCATTTTAATTCCCTGTGACATTCTTAACCCTCCCTTCCTTCAGGAGATCTCATACCCCCTAATATCAAATGATTATATAAACATATTTTGTAACATATATTTTTTCATTTTCTTAAGTTCATCGCACTTACGTTGGTGAAGAGTGATGAGGTTATCGAGGGTGGAAAAATATAATGAAATCATTTCCTGTTCATCTTTTTTAGGAAAAGAAACCATCCCCTTTAAAGCGTTCTCTGCTGAAACTTTCATGTCATTTTTTGCACCTTTGTTTACCAACGGATGCATATAAGAATTCATTCTGGAATCAAGTTCAAAATAAATCTGTACAAACTTTGAATCCGTTATTTCTTTTGGCTTATAAACTGCATATAAGGTTGATACAATACCCGGAATTCCCTTATTTGTCTTGATTATTCCGTATGGATTAGATTTTAATGGTGACTTTGTATATACAACATCTCCGTTTTCCACAACACCGTAATTCGAAACCGATGCACCTGCAAATGAACGACCTTGAAATTCAATCTGATTTACAATTCCATATTCACCTGAAACCGATAGAACATCCTCTTTTGTGAAACGATTATCTCTATTCTTTTCAGATGATACCTCAAGATAATCTATCAACTTACGCTGTTCCCAATCGTAAGTAAACCCATCAAATCTAATTTCTGGAACTTTTGCTCCATTTTGAGGAAACATTTTTTGAAGCATATATTTTTTCAATTTTTTTGTCTGTTCACACTTTCGCTGGTGAAGAGTGATGAGATGGTCAAGTTCTTCAAAAAACTCTGCTATTTTTGCTTGTTCAATCTGCGAAACCGGCATAACAATCTCACTTCGCAATATATTATCATTATATAAATGCTTGACTGTAGACCCTTCTATCAACCACTTTATTACTTGATAAGATATCTTGAGAAACTTTTTATTAATGCTTCCATCTGTCTTAAGCCATACAACATTTGAATCCTGAAAATACTCATCTTTCCCTGTATATTCAGCAGTTCTTCCAATGCTTCCAACTACTGAAATCAGTGTATCTCCTACTTCTGGATAAGGATATAATCTACGAAATTCTTCATACATTTCTCTCGAGATATATGAATCAGGTTCTAATCCAATAGTTCCATTCTTAAAAAAAGGAATGTCCCCCTTTTCCGATGTTTGATCTTTAAAAATTCGTTTGCATGTCTGGACTGTCCCAAGTTCCCCCAGCTTACGCTGTTCCCAATCGTAAGTAAACCCATCAAATCTAATTTCTGGAACTTTTGCTCCATTTTGAGGAAACATTTTTTGAAGCATATATTTTTTCAATTTTTTTGTCTGTTCACACTTTCGCTGGTGAAGAGTGATGAGGTGGTCGAGGCTATCAAAATATTCTCCAATTTTAATTTGCTCTTCAATGCTTGGAAGTTTTATTTCATATTTCAGCATATCAGATATTTTTAAAACTCTATTTCTTCCAGCTCCGCCAGGAGATGACAATTCAAGATGTTCTCGAAATTTTTTATCAAGCATTAAATATTTAAAAAAATGTGGTTTTAATTTAGGATTAAATGAAAACTGCGGAAACCTGTGAGATACAAGCTTTCCAGCGTCATTATTATCTGTTATAGCAACTGCATGTTCCCAGGCAAATGTGATGTTAAGAATAAATTTATCTGCAGCTACTCTATACATTTTTGCAGTATCCAATTCTTTACCTGGTTCCACAAAACTATGGAACGTTCCCTTAGCATGACTTCGAATACCGACCCTTTCATATCCATCATGTGGTGTTTCTACAGGATCTTCATATTTTTCTAAAAGTTCACTAAGCTTACGCTGTTCCCAATCCTTAGTATACCCTTTAAATCTAATCTTTGGATTTTCCATACAAATCACCCCTCAATCATATCAATATAACGATTTAACGATGCCATTATATTTTCATCGGACGATGACAGGTCTTTTAACAAATTCACAAACTCACCTTCGACCTTTCCTATCTCGTCATCAGTTTTTTTCATATCCTCGAGCAGACCATTTATATCGACTTCCTCTTCCTTTTCAAAATTGTCTACATATCGCGGTATGTTTAGGTTGAAATCATTCTTTTCAATATCATCAAAGCTTGCCAGATAGGATTCTTTGTCTACAGTTTCCCTTCTGTTATACAAATCCATAACTTCATCAATATGCTCGTCTGACATTTCGTTTTGTTTTTTACCCTTAATGAACTTCTTTGACGCATCAATAAACAGTACATCTCTGCCATCTCTATGCTTTTTAAGTACAACAATACATGTAGGAATAGACGTATTATAAAATAAATTAGCCGGCAATCCTATAACCGCATATATGTTTCCTGAACGAAGGAGCTTTTCTCTTATTTTTCCCTCTGCTGCACCTCTGAAAAGCACTCCATGTGGCAAAACGATGGCCATTGTTCCATTGCTTTTCAGATGATAAAGTCCATGAAGTAAAAATGCATAATCAGCCTTTGATTTTGGCGCCAAAACACCATATTCTGAAAATCTTTCGTCCTGTAAAAATCCTGATGCAGCGCTCCATTTTGCAGAATACGGCGGATTCATAAGTACCATGTGAAAGTCAGTTTCCTCACCAGTTGGCCAGTCTGCATCAAGAGTATCTCCATGATGCAGATTCTGATTCTCCGCAGCTACATTATGCAGGAACATATTCATCCTCGCCAGATTATATGTAGACATGTTCAGTTCCTGTCCATAATACTTTATATAGTTTGTATCACCTTTATAATATCTCTTTGCGTTAAGAAGCAGCGAACCTGAGCCCATACATGGATCATAGATTGACAAACCTTTCACATTCTCCTGTCCTGTTATTGCTATTCTAGTAAGAATTTTTGATACTGCCTGTGGTGTATAGAATTCTCCCGCCTTCTTACCGGTCTCTGACGCAAACTGTCCTATCAGATATTCATATGCATCTCCAAGTATTTCACCATCGGAATTGAGCAAATCCGCCTGGTCTATTACTTTTATCAGTTCTGCAATTGTATCACTTTGTTTCTGGTCTCCCGCTCCAAGCCTGCTTGAATACAAATCAATGTCGGAAAACAAATCCACAAACAACTCTCCGCTCTGCTCAATATTATTGAATGCTTTCTGTAATTGCTCACGATTAAAACAATTATTCCTTGCATCCTCTGCAAAACATGTATATGTAAGCTCAGGCTCAATTACATATTTACGATCCTGCTTTAATTCATCAAGCAAATCATTAGCATATTCACCCTTCAACTCATTTTTATATGCCTCAAGTGCCACCTTGAGCGATTCCGGTTTCTCATCATTTATCAAATCATATACTCTAATCAAAAATGAATCTGATAGGTATTTATAGAATACAATTCCCAAAAGATAATTCTTATATTCATTCGCGTCCATTTTAGAACGAAGTACATCAGCGCCACTCCAAAGTACACTGATTAAATCCTTACCGTTTTCCTGCTCTGCCATTAATTGTTTCCTCCGAACTTCTATAATCTTTTGCTTTAATATTACACCCCACTTACCTCTTCCGCAAGCTTCCTAACCTTACCTGCATCCGCACACTGATAGCAGTTTTTCATCGCTTCATCATACGAAAAATCCACTGCATTGCCCGCTGCTGTCACATCACACTTCCATGAGCCACACGAGCTGTGTACCTGCGTAATACCTGTGTATTCGATAAGTGCTCTCGCATTGGTATCATTCACGCCGCTTCCTGCCAGAATCGTAATATCTTTTCCATATTGATTTTGAAGATGCTTAAGCTGTTTTCTGCCATCCCATACATTTACTGCTCCACCGCTTGTGAGGATACGATCTGCGCCAAGCCTAATAAGCTTCTCCGCTGCACTGTCCTGATTATCTGTGCAGTCAAATGCACGGTGAAACACAGCTTCCCTGCCATACTTATGAATGAGCTCTATCATTTCCTTCGTGCGCTTTTTGTCAAGCATTTTTTCTTCTGTCAGAAATCCAAACGCAATACCATCTGCTCCATACTCTAAAAGAATTTTTGCATCCATAAGCATAGTGTCGTATTCTTCATCCGAATAGCAAAATCCGCCGCCCCTTGGACGAACCATTGCCACTACCGGTATATTGCATTTTTCCTTTGCATATATTAAATTGGCGAGTGTCGGTGTCAGCCCTCCCATATATAGGGCACTGTTCAGTTCAACCCTGTCTGCACCATTTTCATATGCTGTTTTCACATCCGAAAAGCTGCCACAGCAGATTTCAAGCATCGGTTTATTTATTTCTTTACCTCTCATTTTCTCCCCCTCATCCTCAAAGCATATAAAAATTATATCATATGTTGCACACTTTGTATTGTTAACATTTCTAAGATTTCTAAAAATCATGTTTATTTGCCATTATTTCAAACTCATGTTACAATACTTTTGTCCGGATTAATGGTGATTATTATCAGACACTTTTTAGTAGACAGCGAAAATGTCAACGACAACTGGCTGATGCTGTTTGATATGGCAGATGAGGAAGACGAAATCGTAGTGTTTTACACAAAAAAATCACCTCACATGTCATACATGTCAGTCATCAGGCTTATGGAAAACAACAGTATTAATGTACGATTTGAGGAATGCTATGAGGGAACGAATGCCCTCGATTTTCAGCTGGTATCCTATATGGGTTATCTGATTGGACACAATGATTCCCTCAGTGAAAGCACATGTGAACATGCATCAGGCAACACTGAAATACAAGATAACACAAAGCCATATAATGATAATTCTTCAGCTACTCATATCGTTGCAAACACAGCAGATGTATCAGCAGCCTCATGTGCTGATGAGTACATCATAATGAGCAATGACACAGGCTATGACCCTGCTGTAAGGTTCTGGAAAGATAAGGGATTCGCTGTACGCAGATTCAATGTAAATTTCTGCAAACAGGCTGTCCAGCGAAGAAAAAACATCAAGTATCAGGTAGTAGCAGATATTCCATCCAAGGAAGATAACGTCAATAACAATACCAATATCAATACTGATACTGATACCGATGCTATCACCGCAAAGTCTTACAATCTGAATGAACTTATCGATGGCAATCATAGCAGCTATACAGACAGTGAACCGTTAGGTGATGAGCTTGCAACTAACGATGACTTACCGCCAAGTGATAAGCTTATGACTAATGATGACTTAACATCCACTGACGAACAAACACCTCATAACGGTTCTGGTAACGGCTCAAATAAAAACGAAGCAGATGAGGCTAAATCTTCAACGGACAGCATTGATACAATTGATACATCAGATATTTCTGAAGTATCGGCAGTATCCGAAGACTTCGACCATTTTGAGGTAGATTCTTTCCTAAACTGCATGGGAAAAGACAATCTGCTCAAGCTTCATGAGACGCTGGTTCATGTTTATGGTATGAAACAGGGTCAGACAATTTATAAAACCATAAAAGACAAATCCTACTCTTTTACGCCTGAAAAGCTCACGCGTAAAAAGAAGGTAGAGCGTTTTACAGGTATAATTTTCGCACACAGTGATATTAATGATCCCGGAAATTTTGTTGATTTTCTTGAAAAAAACAAGAATAAAACAAAGAATCTCAATGGCATAAGATCTGCCATCACAAAGAGCTATGGTGAGACAGATGGTCTGAAATATTACAGCCTTTTCAAGCCATATTTCAAAATTATATCTGCACTGAAATAACGCCCTTTATTTTACAACAGAAAGGTAATCCGGATAAAACAATTGAGGCACGGAATTAATACTCCGTGCCTCAATTATGTTATTATTTCATTTTCAACTCTATACAATTTTATCCTTAGAAAACATAAAATCCATATTATATAACGTGCGTGAGAGGGCGCTGGAAGTCCGGTGGACTTCCGCTTAGCGCCGACCGCAACGGAGTGTAGAACGAACCCTGGGGTTCAAATCGTCCGCGGACGATTTGTAATATAGAAAGAGCAGGTATTACAACCTGCTCTTTCTATATTATATAACGTGCGTGAGAGGATTCGAACCCCCGACACCTTGGTCCGTAGCCAAGTGCTCTATCCAGCTGAGCTATGCACACATGTTGCTTAACAACATCAGTTATACTACAACAGATTTGAGCAAATGTCAAATAAAAAGTTGCAAATATTTCAATTTTTTCATTCTCCCTGTGGTTGAAAAAATATCAGTAGGAGAAAAATAACTGTAATTATTCTTTAGGTGATTCTCTCTTAAGTTCAGGAATATATCGCTGACCATAAATGCTGTTCTTGATGGACTGCATCTCAAGGTCTGTTGCGGATATCACATCTGCGCATTTCTTAAGTCTTGCGGAGATCATGTCCACGTTCGGGATATCCTTCTTATATCTGAGCTGGTGATCCAGGCTCGCCCAGAAGTCCATCGCGATTGTTCTGATCTGTACCTCCACACGCATATTCCTTGTGTGGTCTGCGAAGAACACAGGAATCTCGACTATGACATGCAGACTGCGGTAGCCATTTGGCTTTGGATGCAATATGTAGTCTTTTGCTTCAATCAGGGTGATATCGTCCTGACTTATGAGCTTTTCTGCCACCATATATATGTCGTCGATGAATGGGCAGATGACTCTTATTCCGGCGACATCATCCAGATTGTTCAGTATACTTGCACATGTAACCGGACAGCCCTTGCTAGCAAGCTTTTTGGCAATGCTGACAGGCTTTTTGATCCTTGACTGTATGAATTCTATAGGATTTCTCTTATATCTTACGCTGAAATCATCGTTCAGCACTTCGAATTTTGTCTTCACCTCTCTGATGGCACATGAATACATCATCATGATCTCCTCAAAGCTCTGCATCTCCTGCATGAAGGGATTTTCCTCCGGGCGCAGAAGGGAATTGATGTATTTGCTGTTCAGAGCATTTGTCTGTATTGATTCCATAACTCCTCCAAAATGTAAAAAACTGAAATGGTGTGTCCTGTTGCACAACTATGTGTATTATACTACATTCCACTTGTGCTTAAAAATAAAATTTTATAAAATACCTGTGAATGATCAATAAATACTGACAGGCATAACCCTTTTGCTTTATTTGTCAGTTCACAGAGTCAGGAGAAGACAATGAGCTATTTTGATGAGATGATCGCCACGGAGCGTATACCGGATTCCTATGTGGGATGGGAACAGTACAGACGTGAGGTGACGGAATATATAGAAAATAACTGCCGGGTAAAAAAAGAATCCGGGCAGGATGCAGATGCAGCGAATTCAAAGCCTGTGCTTGCACTGTGGGGAATAGGACCGGCCGGCGATATAGATATAGGAAGATTGGCAGATAATTACAGGCTGGTGCTCATAGACAGAGACAGGGAAGCTTTGCTTTCGGCAGTCAGGGAATATGGGCTGAAGGAACAGGATTATATAATAGCGGATATTCCATTCTGGCATGTAGACGATGACCAGTACCGCTTGTATGAGGCGATGCTTGAGGACTGTGCGGACACCGAGCATATACTTGAGTTCCTGACAGGCATAGCGACTGCCAATTCCGGTAAATATATTGGCAGAACGGAATCTGGGGATATAGTAAATGACACCGACAGATATCTTGATATATTTGATTACAGTGTGGCGGTCGGGCTTCACAGCCAGCTCAATTCCAGATTTGCGGCATTGCTTTACCACTACAGGGACAATTATCATGACGAGGATCTTAGACTCATAAGCAGTGCCATCTCGGGGCTGAACGAGGCAGCGGTGGAGAGACTCAATGACTACATGTATCATATGACAAAGGATGTCCTCATATATGGATATGAGGTCGTTGCATGTGAGGATCAGACATACGCAGAGAAGCTTGCAAATGCATTTGACAGGCGGGATGTGGAGACGATGAAGTCGGTGGAGGACATAGAAGGTGTGGCACAGCTCATGAAGGATATGTCGCTTCATATGAACTACGACGTGGAGCTGGTTGACAGCCGCCATATGGTATGGCCATTTGACACGGCTGGTGGCAGTAAAAATTACGTGATGGGATTTGCCGCCATGCGGAAGATATGATGTTGCAAATAGGCGGAAAAGATTAAAAAGTTAAATTACATTCCATAAAAATCAGTTGATATAACGTATATTATCATGAGGAGGAAGCTATGACAGACAGAGAATTTGAACAGTGCATGTCTGCGATGGCGGCGGGCGACAGGGATAGCCTGCGGCACATATATGATGCGTATCTGAAGCTCATATATGCTGTGGTGTACGACGCCATAGGACAGCGCGAGGAGGCTGAGGATGTGACATCGGAATTCTTCATCAAGCTGTACAGCATTGCGGGAAGCTATAAGCCGGGAAATGGACATAAGAAATGGCTGGTCACGATCGCCCGGAATATGGCGGTGGACAGGATCAGGAAGATAGACCGTGAGGCTCTGGTGGATGAGATACCGGAGACCGGGCAGAGTGGCAGCATGGAGGAACAGATTGTGAACAGCGTGTCACTGAAGGTGGCCATGGAGTCGCTTAAGCCTGATGAGCGGGAGATAGTTGATATGAAGGTGGCTGGAGGATTTACCTTCAGAGAGATATCAGAGATAGTTGGCAAGCCGATGGGAACAGTCACGTGGCTTTACAACAGTGCGATCAAGAGACTTAGGAGGTGCAGACTATGAACAGACATGAAGATGAACTGGAAAAGGAAATAGCTGACAAATATATAGAGAATATGGATGCACCTGATCTCTGGGAAAAAATTGATGCAGGACTTGATGCGGTGGATGCGCAGCGGGTGCAGGATAAGAAATCTGGAGATAAGAAGTTTGGAGTCAAGAAAGACCGTAAAGTCAGGAACAGAAGAACCATCCAGATCGTCTCCGGTCTTGTGGCAGCGGCAGTGGTGTGTGTGCTGGTCGGAGGCGGACCATCCAAC
>OGQY01002570.1_pt1 | contig 10716 bp, 10 predicted proteins | sample 1553361 | NCBI WGS metagenome assembly OGQY01 (sample SAMEA2579963, study PRJEB22360) | human gut metagenome | reverse complement strand
AATTCCAGGCCAGGGAAGTAAAGCGGGTGCTGTTCATGGCCACGGGCGCGCTCCTCTCCACCACTTCCAGCCAGCAGGGGGAGACCATTCCCGGCATTGCCCATGCCATTGTGTTGGAGGCGGATGATCTATGCAGATAGTCTGGGGCCTGATAAAGGCTTTTCTGGTGGGCGGTGCCCTTTGCGTGGTGGGCGAGGCGCTGGTGCTCAAGACCAAGCTGACCCCGGCGAGAATAATGGTTTCCTACGTTGTTGCAGGGGTTATACTGACGGCAATCGGCGTATACGAGCCGATAGTAAAGTACGCCGGCAGCGGTGCAACGGTGCCGATTATCGGCTTTGGGTATTCGCTTGCAAACGGCGCAATTGACGGCGCAATGAACGAGGGTTTGCTCGGTGCAATAACCGGCGGGGTGAAGGCAGCCGCGGGCGGTATCGCCGCCGCAGTGCTTTTCGGGTACGCTTTTGCATTGATTTTTACGCCGAAAACAAAAAAGTAAACATATCGAAATTAAACGCAACCGGCTTCCGACAGATGACGGAAGTCGGTTGTGTATTGTCAATGTTTGACGGATTGTTTAAAATACGAAACAACTGCCCAATCAGTCAATGGAGTGAAGAGCGGCGCCGACAGCGGTGGCAAATGCTGCATTTTCCGGAACGATAAACTCAACGGGATAAAGTGTTTTAAAAAGCTCAATCATTGGCAAAAGCTCACGCAGTCCGGTAAGCGCACCTGTCAAAATGACTTTTTTGACAGAGGAGTTTTTGCAGGCAAAAACCGCAAGGGTCAAAATGGTTTGCAGCACCATGTTGACAACGCCGAGAGCAAGATCACAATCGGTTGCGCTGTCCTTTACGTTTGCAAAGTTTGCGGCGGTGATTTCCGAACCGAGTTTTTCAATGTCATTTTTGGAAATATCGCCGATCGTAAGATCAACGTGTGAAAGGCTGCCGCGCTCCGCAAGCGCACAAAGACTCTCGTGATCCGATGCACCGGTAAGCTTTTTGCCGAGGCCGACGATGGTTCCCGCCGCCGCCGCCGCTGCCGCCGATGTGGGAATAATCCTTGCCGTGGGCATGAATAAACGCTGTGCCGGTGCCCATGCTCACAACAACCGCTTCATCCAACCCGGCAAGAGCAAGCCCGCCCCGCGCGATCGCGGAAAATTCCTCAATGCGCTGAGTCGGAATGCCGTAAATGTCGCCCGAAAGATAGGATGAGCCGACGCCTGTCACAAGTATGCGTTCAACATCGCTGAGCGAGAACTTGTTGGCGTTGATATAATGTCCCAATGCGCCGTAAAGTGAGGTTATTTGATCGTAAGCGCGAACCGTCATTGTTGAAATCAGTTCGCCGCCCGGAGTCAGTCCGACAATTTTTGTCGTTGAACCTCCAACGTCTATTCCGAGAATTATGCCCATTTGTGTTCCTCCTTGGTCTGCCCGATACGCAGAATACGCACCTCTCGCGCCGATACATGCGCGGCTTTGCATAAAATCCTTAGGTAAACGCTGATTAATCAGCATCAAATGCAGCGCAGCGTCTCCTTGAATTGCCGCCCGCAAATACCGCTTGATCAATCGTCATATCCTGCCGATGTAACCATTATAAAGCATTAATGCCGTATTGTAAAGACCAAAAGAAACATGCTTGGTTTCGAAGAAAAAGGCAGAGCAAATGTCGGAGCGGAGCAGAATACGGCGAAATAATTCATAACGGCTGACAAATCTACGGCTATAATAAACAAAAATACACCTATGCAGCAAATTAAAAAACGTTCATCTTTTGAAAAACAGAGAACATGTACATAAATCAGCACAGCAAAAAAGCAAAAAACAATTGACAAGACAAAAAATGCAGTATATACTTATCTTGTCGATACGTACAGCAATAAATACGCTGAATAGTTTCGCATAAGGTTTTTTCTTTTAACGGAGGAATGAATTTGAATATGCTTTTGGCTCACGGTGCAACGGATGAGCACCCGGAAGGACAGTCGATAGAAGCCCACCTGAAAGGTACGGGAGAACTTGCGGAAACATTTGCAGCGGAGTTTGGAGCCGCAGCAAACGGAAAGTTGTGCGGGCTTGCTCACGACATAGGAAAGTATTCGGATGAATTTCAGCTGAGACTGCGCGGCGGAAAGAAGGTCGATCATGCGACGGCGGGAGCAATCGAATGCTTCAAAATCAAAGCAGCGTTTGAGGCTGTATGCGTTATCGGCCACCACAGCGGATTGCCCAATGTCGGACATAAAGACGCTGACACAACCGAAAGCCAAACATTTTTTGGCAGGAAGCTGCGCGCCGAACAGGGAGGAATTCCGGATTATCGGAAAAATTGGAACGGACACATAGCATTACCGCAGGATTATTTTAGACCCTCGGGCCGTGGGTTCGCAACAGCATTCTATATAAGAATGCTGTATTCCTGCCTTGTTGATGCGGATTATATCGACACGGAAACCTTTATGAACGGTGACGCAGGCAGAGGAAACTACGAACCGCTTTCTGCGCTTTGTGACAAGCTCACAGCATACATCTCAAAATGGAACAATCCAACAAGAGAAATCGACATACTGCGGCAAAAAATTCTCAATTCATGCATTGAAAAGGCGTCTGCGCCGCGCGGATTTTTCTCATTGACGGTGCCGACGGGCGGCGGCAAAACGGTTGCGTCCATGGCCTTTGCGCTCAACCATGCTGCTGCAAATTCAATGAAGCGCATTATATATGTAATACCGTACACATCGATTATTGAACAGAATGCGAAAGTTTTCCGAGATATTCTGGGTCAAGAGAACGTTGTGGAACATCATTCATCAGTTTCGTACGAATTATCGGAAAATGCTGACGAGCTGGAATATCGAAGTGCGCTTGCAACGGAAAACTGGGATGCTCCGGTGATCGTGACAACTGCCGTGCAGTTCTTTGAATCACTTTACGCGAACCGTTCGTCAAAATGCAGAAAGCTTCACAATATTGCAAACAGCGTTATTATTTTTGACGAGGCGCAAATGATTCCGTCAAACAATCTGCGTCCCTGCGTTGCGGCGATTGCGGAGCTTGTGCGCGCATACAACGCAACCGCCGTTCTGTGTACCGCAACTCAGCCGGCTATTGACGAAATGCTGCTTGAATACAGTAAAAAAGAAAGCGTTGTTGAATTATGTCCCGATGTTGACGGCATGTTCGAAAAGTTTCGCAGGACAAGCTTTGAAAAGGAAGGAAGGCTGACAACGGATGAACTGGTTTCAAGGCTTGAAAGTCAGCAGCAGGTGCTTTGCATCGTCAACACGCGAAAATTTGCTCAAGAGGTTTATGAGGCATTGCCGTCGGAGGGGCGTTTTCATCTGTCCACGCTTATGTGTCCGGTTCACCGTAAACAGAAGCTCGACGAAATTCGCGAAAGACTAAAATCCGGCAAAACATGCAGAGTCGTTTCAACCTCGCTTATAGAGGCCGGTGTTGATGTTGATTTTCCTCGTGTGTTCAGAGAGATGGCCGGGCTGGATTCAATACTGCAGGCGGCAGGGCGCTGCAACCGCGAGGGTAAACGGAGTGCGGAAAGCAGCATTGTTACCGTTTTTGAATCCGAAAACAAGGTGAACAAGCTGATTGCGGTTAACCGTGATGCTGCGGAGGAGACGGTGCGGGACTGGACGCAGCCGAACACAACGTCAACTATAGAGCGTTATTTTAAGGCGTACAGGGATTTTTTGCGGAATGATGACAAGTCGGGCGTCATAACAGCGAGCGAAAAAGGAATATCGGGCTGTGGATTGCCTTTTGAATGGATTGCAAAAGAATTCAAGCTGATAGACCAAAACACCTTCACGGTTTACATTTCTGTCGGAGAGGGAAAAGAGCTTATTTCAAGGCTCAGAGAGGGAGAACGCTCCCGTGAACTGTATCGAAAGGCCGGAATGTATTCCGTATCGATATACGAAAATCATTTCAATGCTCTTATCAATGCCGGGGCGGCGGAACCCTTCGGAGATGATGCAGCAATTCTGACGGATTTGAGTCTTTATTCGGATGAAAAGGGACTTGCAACAGATGTGAGGGATGGAAGTGCGCTGTTTAACTGATAATGAATGATTCATTAATCGGTAAGTGAACGGAAAGGCTTTGCAGGTTATATGAATACCGAATTTGACCAAACGGGGCTTGACCGTAAACGATAAAAACATAATACAGCATAGGAGGAATAAGGAAAAATTGACTGCAAAAAGGAACAAAAAAGAAAAGAAAGGAGAGACAGTACATGCCAATATGTATTGAGGTAAGCGGGGATTATGCCTGCTTTTCAAGACCGGAGATGAAGGTTGAACGCGTGAGTTACGATGTAATAACACCGTCTGCGGCACGCGGCATACTGGAAGCAGTTATGTGGCATCCGGGAATGCGTTATGTAATTGACAGGATCCATGTGTGCGCACCGATCCGGTTCACAAACATTCGACGAAATGAAGTGAAGGATGTTATCAGCGCGCGAAACGTCAAAGCGGAGATGAATAGCCGAAGCGGCGATCTGTATATTGCAGCATCGGAATCCATTCAACAGCGCGCTGCGATGGTGTTGAGGAATGTGCATTATGTTATTGAGGCGCATTTTGAAATGACGGAGAAAGCTGCGCTGAGCGACAACCCGGGAAAATTCTGCGACATGCTGAGAAGAAGGGTTGAAAAGGGTCAATGCTATCATCAGCCCTGCTTCGGAACCCGCGAATTCCCTGCAAAAGTGGAAAAATGCACCCAAATGCCGCCCTGTCCGCCGGAGCTTAAAGGTGAACGGGATCTCGGCTGGATGCTGCTGGATCTGGACTTTTCGGACAAGGCGAATATCAAGCCCGTGTTTTTCCGCGCAAAGCTTGTTGACGGCGTGCTGACCGTGCCGAGAATGGATTCGGCGGAGGTGACCCGATGATTTTGCAGGCATTAACAAGCCTTTATGAGGCACTTGCCCAAAAAGGCGAAATCTCCAAGGAAGGCTGGAGCCGTGAAAAAATCAGCTTCGCGCTCTCTATTGACGAGGAAGGCAATCTGCTGCGCGTAACGCCGCTTTTTGACACGGTCGATGGACCAAAGGGCAAAACGAGGGAAGTTCCGCAGAAAATGACCGTTCCGGCGGCTGTGAAAAGAACGTCAGGCGCGGCGGCGAATTTCCTTTGGGATAACTCCTCCTATATTTTGGGTGTGAGCCTGAAGAAAGGGGAGGATGATGCAGAAAGAGAAAAGCGAAGAAATAAGGACATTAAATGTTTCGAGGCTTGCCGCGAATTGCATCATTCAATGCTGGACGGCATGGAATATCCCGCTGCAAAGGCGGTGCTGAACTTCTTAGACAAGTGGGAACCGCAAAAGGCGGAGGAAAACAATCTTGTTGCACAATATGCGAAAGAAATTCTTTCGGGTGCAAATATGGTTTTTCGCTTTAACGGAGGCTATGTTCACGATGATCCACAGCTTGCATCTGTCTGGCAGAAGGCGAATGCAAAGCAAAAAGATAACATTGGGCAGTGCCTGGTAACGGGAGCGCTTGATGAAATTCAAAACACACACCCTACGATCAAGGGTGTGCAGGGCGCGCAGTCGAGCGGTGCGGCACTCGTGTCATTCAATGCATCGGCATTCTGTTCTTATAACAAGGAACAGAACCAAAATGCGCCGGTCGGAAAATATGCAGCCTTTGCATATACGACTGCGTTGAATCATTTATTGGCGGACAGGAAAAATGTCCACAGGATCGGCGATGCTGCCGTTGTCTGCTGGGCGGAGAACGCCGACAAACAGTACGAGGATTTTGCGGCGGACTTGTTCTTTGGCGATGGTGACGGCGATCAGTCGGATGAACAGTGGCTTTCCGCACTGCAGGCAAGCGTGGAACTGCTTGCAAAAGGACTTCCGTGCAGGGAGCTTGATTTGGATCCGGAACGAAAGTTCTATATCCTCGGCATATCGCCGAACGCAGCGCGCCTTGCAGTCAGGTTTTTCTATTGCGACAGCTTCGGAAATATTGTCAAGAACATCAAAGCGCATTATGACCGCCTTGAAATCGTGCGTCCCTCATATGATAAGTTCCCGATCCTCCCGTTGTGGAAGCTGCTAAGTGCAACGAATCGGACGATTAAGAAAAAGAATGACAATGGGACAAACGCCGAGAGATCGGACAGCGAAGACTCAGACAAAAGCAAGGATAAAACCCAAAACTCGGCAATGGCGGGTGCGGTTGCCCGTGCTGTGTTTTCCGGCGGCAGATATCCGGCGTCCCTTCTGGAGTGTACCTTTCTGCGAATCAAAGCAGAACGCAACATAACCCGTGAACGCGCGGCGATAATCAAAGCTTATTACCTAAGAAACCCAAATGAAAAATGCCCAAAGGAGGTACTGACAGTGAGTTTAAATGAAAACAGTAAAAACATCCCCTATACCCTCGGAAGGCTGTTCTCCGTGTATGAAGAGATCCAGAAGGAAGCAAATCTGAGAAATCCGGGAAATCCGGGTATAAACACAACAATTAAGGACAGGTATTTTGGCTCTGCTGCCGCAATGCCTGCAACGGTGTTCCCGATACTCAGCAATCTTGCGCAAAAACACCTGCGCAAGCTTTCGGATAAACAGCGTATATATCTTGACAAAAAGGTTATGACGCTGAAGAGCGTTCTCGGAGAACAGTATCCGGCGCATATGTCGCTGCCGGAGCAAGGCTCGTTCGACCTTGGCTACTACCATCAAACACAGGCTCGTTATACAAAAAAGGAGGATAAATAATTATGGAACCCATTAAAAACCGCTATGACTTTGTTGTGCTTTACGACGTTGAAAACGGCAACCCCAACGGTGATCCCGATGCGGGCAATATGCCAAGGGTTGATCCCGAAACCGGTTACGGAATTGTAACCGATGTCTGCCTTAAGCGGAAGATTCGCAACTATGTTGAAACGGTCAAAGAGGGAGAACCCGGCTATCGCATCTACATCAAGAAAGGCGTACCGCTCAACAAGAGCGACAAGGAGGCCTGTGAAAAGTTCAACGTTGAGTCTGACGAAAAGAAGCTTAAGGAGGCAATTAAGGAGGCAAAGAAAGCAGATCCAGACCTTGATGCAAAAATCAGGGATTATATGTGCGGAAACTTCTTTGATATTCGCACTTTCGGCGCCGTTATGACAACATTCGTCAAAGGTGCTCTGAACTGCGGCCAGGTAAGAGGACCGGTACAGCTCGGTTTTTCAAGAAGCGTTGATCCCGTTGTTGCACAGGAGATCACAATAACGCGCGTCGCAATAACAACTGAAGCCGATGCGGAAAGGAAGGGCACGGAAATGGGACCCAAATACATTGTTCCTTACGGTCTCTATCGCTGCGAAGGCTATGTTTCGGCCAACCTCGCGCGCAAAACGACGGGCTTTTCGGAGGCGGATCTTGAACTGCTTTGGAAGGCGATAATAAACATGTTTGAAAACGATCACTCGGCTGCACGCGGCAAGATGGCTGTTCGTGAGCTTGTCGTGTTCAAACATGAGTCAGAGCTCGGGAATGCTCCGGCACATAAACTCTTTGAGCGTGTTACAGCGGCAAGAAAAGCGGATTGTGCGGTTGCCCGTTGTTACGATGATTATGATATTGTCGTTGATACGGATAATTTGCCCGAAGGAGTCAGCTGCATTCGGATGATATGACATATTCCGAAGAGGATTATCTGCTGCTATCCGGAATTCAGCACTTTAAATTTTGCCGCAGACAATGGGCGCTTATCCACATTGAGCAGCAATGGGCGGATAACTACCGCACGGTGGACGGCACACTGATGCATGAAAGAGCGCATGATACCGGGTTGAAGGAAAGCAGAGGCGATCTTTTCATTACGAGGGGGATGAATTTTTTTTCATCCACCCTCGGGGTTTCGGGACAGTGTGATGTACTGGAATTTCGCCGTTCGGCGGACGGGATAGAGCTGAAGGATCGTGATGGTCTTTGGCAGCCCTATCCCGTTGAATACAAGCGCGGAATGTACAACGAGCGAACCGGCGATACATTGCAGCTTTGCGGTCAGGCGATGTGCCTTGAAGAGATGCTTGCGTGTGATATTCCGCGAGGAGCATTGTTTTATGGCGAAACACGGCGCAGGGTGGAAGTTGAATTTGACAGAGCATTGAGGGACGAAGTACGGGATGTGCTTTCCGAAATGCATGATCTGTATAGAAAACGATATACCCCGAAAGTGAAACCTACCAAGGCATGCGCGTCATGTTCAATGAAGGAAATTTGTCTTCCGAAACTGATGAAAACAACGACCGTTGCAACGTACATTAATAAGGCACTGGAGGAATCGCAATGAAGCGGTTGCTGAATACACTGTATATTCTGTCGGAAGACGTATATTTGACGTTGGATGGAGAGAATGTTGTTGCAAAGTGCGGCGAAAGGATCACGGCACGTTATCCTCTGCACACATTGCAAAGCATAATTGACTTTTCGTATATGGGCGCATCTCCTGCATTGCTCGGTAAATGCGCCGATATGGGAGTTGCATTCACTTTCTGCAGCCCGCGGGGGCGATTTCTTGCACGGGTAACGGGCGAAGCAAACGGTAATGTTTTGCTTCGGCGAAAGCAATATCGAGTTGCAGATGATGAGGAGAATTCATGCCTGATTGCAAAAAATATGATATTCGGCAAGCTTTACAATTCTAAGCAGAGCATTGAGAGGACACGGCGAGATCACGCTCTGCGCGTGGATTGTGAAGCTTTGGCTTCCGTTTCACAGCTGACGGCGGGACTGCTGCCGCTTGTTCAAAAAGAAACACGTCTTGACGGACTCCGTGGACTTGAGGGTGTTGCAGCGAATGCGTATTTCAGCATATTCAACGAATTAATTCTCAACAGCAAGGAACTTTTTCGGTTTACGGTGCGTTCGAGGCGGCCTCCGCTTGATGCCGTGAATGCGCTGCTGTCGCTTGCGTATTCAACGCTTGCCCTTGATTGTGCATCTGCGCTTGAAAGCGTTGGATTGGATTCGTATGTCGGATTTCTGCATCGTGACAGGCCGGGCAGAACTTCACTGGCACTTGACCTCATGGAAGAACTGCGTCCGTGTATGGCAGACAGATTTGTCCTTACGTGCATCAATAACAGAATGTTTGACAGAAACGATTTCGATTTTCGTGAAAGCGGGGCTGTACTGCTTAAGGATGATTCACGGCGGCGTTTCTATCGAGCATGGCAGGAACGCAAAAAGGATGAATTAAAGCATCCATATCTCGGCGAAAAGCTGCAATGGGGGATGATTCCGTATGTTCAGGCCCTGTTACTGGCAAGATACCTTCGCGGGGATTTGGATGCTTATCCTCCGTTCCTTTGGAAATAACCGTGTTGATGCAGAAAGGAAGGTTTAATTATGTTTGTGCTTATAACCTATGATGTTAACACAGAGGATGCGGACGGAAAAAGACGATTACGCCGCATCGCAAAGCAGTGTGTAAACTATGGACAGCGTGTGCAGAATTCGGTATTCGAGTGCATACTCGATCCGGCGCAGTGCCGCAGGTTAAAAGCTGAGCTTTGCAGCATCATGGATGCTGAACGTGACAGTCTTCGTTTCTATTATCTGGGTAACAAATATGAAAACAAGATTGAGCATTTCGGAACAAAGTCGGGTTACGACCCTGAGGGTATGCTGATGCTTTGATTATTTGCCGCGAACACTAAGCGGTCAGAAAAAATCAGGGTGGTTCGCGCAATTACATGCGGACAAAACATGCTTTTCTTCAAGAATTGTTAAGCGGATAAGAAACGAAACGCGCATAAAAGGCAGGTCTTTGCTTGCAGTGCCGCCTTTTTTACTGTATAATGGAAAATGAACAGCGGGGAATGATCACTTTCATACTTGCTGTTTGCGGAAATGTTGATTACGTCTATTCGTTTCCGCTGTCGCCGCCTTCACGGGCGGCGTGGATTGAAATTTAACTTTTTCGTAAGTATCATAAGATGAATACAGTCGCCGCCTTCACGGGCGGCGTGGATTGAAATAATTGCGTTTCGTTTTTGCCAAAAAAAGGTTGACAGTCGCCGCCTTCACGGGCGGCGTGGATTGAAATGCACAATTCCTGCCACGCTTCGTACGCTTTTGCGTCGCCGCCTTCACGGGCGGCGTGGATTGAAATTTCGGAATACCCCTGTTTTGCGTAATGATTTACGTCGCCGCCTTCACGGGCGGCGTGGATTGAAATGTCATTGGTCTTAGCTACATGCAGCGACATCATGTCGCCGCCTTCACGGGCGGCGTGGATTGAAATGTCTTTCAGCCCATACTCGGGATAAATGTACACGTCGCCGCCTTCACGGGCGGCGTGGATTGAAATAACGTGTACAGGCTCGCCGAAGGCGTCGGCAAAAGGTCGCCGCCTTCACGGGCGGCGTGGATTGAAATCCCCCAAAACCCTATTGACAAATATTTGCTTAGGGGTCGCCGCCTTCACGGGCGGCGTGGATTGAAATTCGACTGGACGGACGAGGACGTGTGGGAATTTTTGTCGCCGCCTTCACGGGCGGCGTGGATTGAAATCGCGCCGTCACTGCTGGGTATCAGCCTTGACGACAGTCGCCGCCTTCACGGGCGGCGTGGATTGAAATATGTTAATTTACAGTGCATTCGTAGCAATCCACATCGTCGCCGCCTTCACGGGCGGCGTGGATTGAAATTCCGCGCTGCA
>OGQY01002569.1_pt1 | contig 10717 bp, 4 predicted proteins | sample 1553361 | NCBI WGS metagenome assembly OGQY01 (sample SAMEA2579963, study PRJEB22360) | human gut metagenome | reverse complement strand
AACCAGCCGTAAAATCAATTTTGGCTGCAGTGCAGGAAGGAATTATTACTGAAAAACGGATTGATGAATCGGTTTTGCGAATTTTACGGTGGAAACTGAACCTTGGTTTGCAGCTGCCTCAAGGATGATGTTTATTGCATTTGTAAATTTTGCTTCAGCATGTTATAATATTAAAAATAAATTTGTATTCAGACGGCTTAGCGGCCGTATAAGGGAGGAAAGTCAGAATGAAGCAGTTAGAAAAAGAAATCAATGTAACAAGCCAGAGAAACATGATGAAGAGGTACCAGATGTATGGTGCCACAGTATCAAAGCTGACAGAGAAATCACAGAATGACACCAAGAAGGGAGAGAGAAAGTAATGGAATATAGAGATTTTGTAGAACAGGTAAAAGAACAGATACAGGATTTCCTTCCTGAAAAGTTTGCAGATGCTGCAGTTGAGGTCAATCAGATTGTAAAGAATAATGACTGTGTTCTGGACGGTCTGATGGTAAGAACAGAGGAAAGCAATATTGCACCTACCATTTATCTGAATCCATATTTTGAGCAGATACAGGATGGTGCTGAATTGGATGATGTGTTAGCTCAGATTGCAAGTGTGTATCAGTCACATTATATAGATCATGATATAGATGTATCGGCAGTTACCGATTTTGACAAGATTAAGGAAAAAATTGTATGTAAGCTGATCAACGAGGAAGCAAATAAGCAGTTCCTTCAGGATAAACCGTACTCCAAGTTGGAAGATTTAGCAGTTGTGTATCAGATTTTAATGGATAAAACAGGAGAAGGAACTGCGACCATTACCATTACAGATAATCTGATGGATGGATATGGAATCACACTTGAAGAACTGCATGACCAGGCGTTGCAGAATATGGATACTTTGCAGCCACATAGTTTCAAAGGAATGAATGAGACGGTTGCGGAGATGATTGCAGTTGATATTGCAAGAGAACAAAATGTGGGTATGGATGAAGCAAAAGAAATGGCAATGCAGATGATGTCGGATATTCCCGATACCATGTATGTGCTGACAAATGATACAAAAGTAAATGGGGCGGCTGCAATTTTAAACGATGATATCAGACAGGAGATCGCTGAGAAGGTAGGAGATTTTTACATGCTGCCTTCTTCAATCCATGAAACGCTGATTATACCGAAAGATGCGGGAATGGAGTTTAAAGAACTTGAGCAGATGGTACAGGAAGTAAATCAGACACAGGTGGCGCCTGGAGAACGTCTTTCGGATCATGTATATGAGTATGATGCCAAAGAACATGAACTGTTCCGCAGTGACCGGGCAGAGGAACGTGCTAAGCAGAAAGAGGAAAAAGGAGATAACCGTCATGAGCGTGTTTCAGTAAAGGAGAAGCTTGCGGAGAAGAAGGATGCTGTTATTAAAATGAATGCCGGGAAAGAGCATTCTGCACTGGAAAAGAAAAAGGAAGCCGTAATATAGGAGGAGTGGGATATGTATACAACAGGAGATAAGCTATTAAACGTGATGAAAGAGGAAGAAATCGGGATTGCGGAGCTTTCCAGAATTTCCGGTGTGCCGGAGAGAACAATCCTTGACATTATGGCAGGAGTTAAGGAGCCGGAGCTTGGTGCTATGTGCAAGATTGCAGAGGGACTGGGTATCTGTGTCCATGAACTTCGTGCGGATGAGGAGAGTTATGCGGTATCCGTTCCGAAGGATACCCTTGCCAAGCTGATTGTTGTCAGCGAGATTAACGGAGTGGAACTTGAGGAACTGATTAACTGTATTCTGGAAAAAGGTATTGAGGAGCATGGTTTTTACGCTTGATGCCGATAAGTAACTGGTCACAGGCTGTAGGGTGCTTAAAGTGCCTTACAGCCTTTTTTACGGAGGTTTATCATGAGAAAATATAAATTGATTTCCGCACTGGCAGAGGAAACAGCAAAAGAAGTCGTGCGGAATGAAGAAAACTGGAGGAGATACCTAAATACTGCTTCCAGATTGTATAAATATCCATTTAAGGAACAGCTTTTAATCTATGCCCAAAGACCGGAGGCAACCGCCTGTGCTTCCATAGAGATATGGAATGAAAAGATGCACTGCTGGGTAAACAAAGGTGCAAAGGGCATTGCACTGATAGATGAGGATAGTTTTTCCGGTTTGAAGTATGTCTTTGATATTTCAGATGTGCATAAGGCAAGAAGAATCGGACAATTCCCTAACCTTTGGGAAATGCGTGAGGAACACATGGAATCGGTGATTTCCCGTCTGGAAAAGACTTATGGGGATACCGACAGGGAAGCCGGGTTTGTGGGACGTATCCGGGAGATTGCCGGACGGATTGCAGAGGACTGTTATAAAGAGCTTGCTTCAGATATGGAATACTTAAAGGAAGGGAGCTTTTTAGAGGAACTGGACGAGCTGAACGTGGAAATAAGGATACGGGAAACCCTTGCCGACAGCATTGCCTATACTGTTTTAAAGCGTTGCGGCATGGAGGAGAGCGAGCTTGCCGAAGAAATAAACTTTCCTTATATCCATGAGTTTAACACAGTGGAAACGCTGTCACAGCTTGGTAGCAACGTGTCCGATTTATCAAAGCCTATCCTGATGGAGATAGGCAAAGCAATCGGGGTGTATGAGAGGGAGAAAGCAGAGAACCGCACAGCGGAAAATTCTGTTCAAAAAGGACTTGCAAACACCTCAGAAACACGCTACAATGCTTTAAAGCGTGAAAGCGAAAGCCGAGACGGAGAATCTATCACACAGACCGGAGAAGCCGGGGAAAGGAGCAAATATGATGAATCTGACATACGAGAAGAACGGGGATTATCAGATACCGATGGTAGCAATGGACGAACAGCCGAAGGAGGTACTGACAAAGTACGGACTGATGAGGAAGAAGTTCTTACAGGAGCACAAGAACGGAGTATATACGGGACTTCTTCTGAGCGGGAAGCTGAAGGAACACTTGTTGATGATACAGGAGCAGGCAGAGGAGAGAATGGAGAAGCTGATAAGCCAGATGGCGGAAACAGAGGGAGTGACAGAACAGCTCAAGGAAGCCGATCAGATGCTCTGGGTAGCGAAGATGAACAGCATCGTACACTCGGCAGAGGAGATCGTGATGACGGAACTGATCTACAGTTAAATATCGAACAGCCGGAGGAAACCTATCAGCAGTTAAGCCTGTTTCCGAGCTTTGAGGAACAGGTTGGCACAATCGCAGCAGCGGAAGCAAGTATTCAATATACCATGCCCGCTGCTTTTTCTTTGCCACAGAATGAGCTTGAAACCATTCTTCGCAGTGGTGGAGGAAAACAGCACAGCAGAAAGCGTATCTTTGCAAAGTACACAGAGGGCAGAAATGCCGAGCAGATGGTGGATTTTCTGAAAAATGAATACGGTCAGACCGGAAAAGGCTTTGAAATCAATGGGAATCCGGTATCGGTGTGGTTCGATGAGCATGGCATGAGTGTCGGCTATGGAACACAGGCAAGGGAAACACCGATTGTCACGATGGATTGGGAAGATGTGGAGAGCCATATCCGTTCCATGATCGAAAATGGAACATATATGAGTACCAGTGAAGCATTTCTTGTGGATACACAGGAGAGAAATCGTGTTGCCAACCAGATCTATTTCTTTCTGCGGGATGGAATGGATGAAATGCCGGAGGAGCTTGGCTTAAAAGCAGGAAATTATCCGGAAAGTGAAGCAAAACTCATGGAGCTTCTTTCCACCCATGAGGGCAGGGAACAGCTTAAAAATATTTTGGAAGATGCGGCAAACCGCCTTGCTTCTGGAGAAGCAGAATTAAAATGGCGGCATGTGAAATCACCGGAATATCTGTTATCGGAGATAGCAGACCTTGACAGGGAGAGACTGGAATTTCCATTGCCGGATGCGGTGGAGGTAGCACAGGAAGATTTTATCACGCAGGATGAAATTGACTATGCACTTGGCAGAGGAAGCGGCTATGAGCATGGAGCTTTCCGCATTTATGAGTATTTCATGGAAGGACATGACCAGAAGGAAACAGTTGCCTTTCTGAAAAATGAATATGGTATTGGCGGCGGTTCCGGTGGACTTCCAGGCAACGATGATTCCCATAATGAACATGATGGAAAAGGTATCCGTCTGGAGAAAGGCAGTTATGGCAATCCGTATGCAAAAGTGCTTCTGAACTGGAATGTAGTCGAGAAAAGGCTACGTGAGCTGATCCATGAGGATAAATATTTATCTCCACAGGGGAAAGAAAACTACAAGGCATACAAGGAAGAACAGGCAGAGAAAGCAAGACAGCGAGAGCTTTCCCGTCTGGAGCATGGACAGCGACTTGAATGTAAGAAGGACATCGAAGCCTTGATTGCCGAGAAATTCAATGGTTTTGTGCTTCCGAGGAATACCGCAGATGAAATCATAGATAAATATGGCATTGACTGTGTGGAATTTGTTCTTGCAAATACCGTCACGCATTTTGATTATGATGGGCGGTTTTCGCAGAACAATAAGGAATGGGCAAAAGGCATTGTTGCGGAAAATGAGTGGGAGAACAACGATCTGATTCTAAGCTCACATCCGGCGGTATTGGACGGATTTACCAATCAGGCGAGAAGATATATCAATGTGCTTCGGGAAAAAGAAAAGGAAGCACAGCAAAAGATCACGATTGATGGATATGAGTGTGTTCTGGTTGATGAGTGGGGCAGTGAAAAAGAGAAATACCTGCTTGGAAATAACATAGAGGACAGCAGTTTTTATTATGCACAGGTCAATGGGAAAACCTTTGAATACGACCATAAGCCGGAGCGTAGCGAGGTAGAGGACGATTATATCAATGCCATTGCAGAGGAAGATATTGACCGACACGAAGCAGAGGTGTTTTCAAGGTTTGAGGGGACGGATGGTATCGCAGAGCCGGATGAAACTGAGCCACAACAAGAATTTTCACAAGAGGAATCGCAGAAATTATCATGGCATGTGGTACATGATGCAGATGATGAATATGGAAATCCGACACAGTGGAGTGCCACCTTATCAGAGGGAGTATTTCTTTGGATTGATAAGGAAGTGGACGGATATGCTATTTATGATACGGCAGACACCACCCGTCCGGCATTGGAGACATTTTCGACTTTGCAGGAAGCAATGGACTGGGGCAATGAGCTTGCAGAAAGTGGCAGGGAAGCAGAAGCGGAGTTTTCTGACGAAAAGGAACAGAATGTTGTTACAAAACAGACAGAAGATGAACTGGACAGTATAGATACGCAGTCTGCCCGTGAGAGTCTGGAGAATGGTGAAGCAGACCGACAGACAGAGGAAATGCTGTCACAGGTGCTTACCGGAGAATGGGAGCCGCTTACACCTTCGGCAGAGGAGAATAAGACTGTACAGGAAAGATCTGTGGCTACACCGGATAAAAGCAACGCAGTCAATTTTCATATCAGTGATGATCGCTTGGGCGAAGGCTCTCCAAAAGAGAAATTCCAGAGAAATGTTGCAGCAATCAGGCTGTTGGAGCAGATCGAGGGCGAAAACCGTTATGCTACACCGCAGGAACAGCAGATTTTATCCCAGTATGTCGGCTGGGGTGGTCTTGCCGATGCGTTTGACGAGAGCAAATCAAACTGGTCAGCAGAATATCACCAGTTAAAGGAACTGCTATCACCGGAGGAGTACCGCATGGCAAGGGAGAGTACCTTGAATGCCCATTATACAAGTCCGGTCATTATCCGCCAGATGTACGAAACATTGGAGAAAATGGGATTTTCCAAAGGAAATGTACTGGAGCCTTCCATGGGTATCGGCAACTTTTTCGGTATGATGCCGGATTCCATGAAAGAGAGCAGGCTTTACGGAGTAGAGCTGGACAGCATTACCGGACGCATTGCAAAGCAGCTTTATCCGCAGGCAGATGTGCAGATCAAAGGCTTTGAAAAGACTGATTATCCGAATGATTTCTTTGATGTGGCAATCGGAAATGTGCCATTCGGTGCATATAAGGTCAATGACCGTCAGTATGACCGCTACAATTTTATGATTCATGATTACTTTCTTGCCAAGACTATAGATCAGTTACGTCCAGGTGGTGTGGCTGCGTTGATCACAACAAAGGGAACCATGGATAAGGCATCACCGGAAGTTCGGAAATATCTGGCGGAGCGGGCAGACCTGCTGGGAGCAATTCGACTGCCGAACACAGCTTTTAAGGCAAATGCAGGAACAGAAGTCAGTGCTGATATCCTGTTTTTCCAGAAGAGGGAAAGCCTTACGAAAGAAATGCCGGAATGGATAAATCTGGATAGTGATGTCAATGGTATTACAGTCAATCAGTATTTTGTTCAGCATCCGGAAATGATTCTGGGTGAGATGAAAGAAGTGTCCGGTCCGTATGGTATGGAAACAACCTGTGCTCCAATGGAAGGAGCAGATCTGGAATTATTGTTACAAGAAGCTGTGAAACACATCAAGGGAAGCATGGCACCGGCAGTAGATGTGGAGACAGAACTGGATGAGATGCCAGAGAGTATTCCAGCAGATCCAAATGTGCGAAATTACAGTTATACGGTGGTAGATGATCAGGTATATTACCGTGTCAACTCTTTGATGAATCAGGTGAAAATGCCTGCAGCCACTGCAGAACGTGTAAAAGGCATGGTTGCAATCCGTGATACCGTTCGTGAGCTGATCGCCATGCAGATGGAAGAATTTGTCACAGACGAAGAAATCCAAAAACAGCAGGAAAAACTGAATCAGGTGTATGATACCTACACAGCAAAGTATGGAGTTATTGGAAGTAATGCTAACAAACGTGCATTTTCTGATGACTCTTCTTATTGTCTGCTGTGTTCCCTGGAAGATTTGAATGAAGATGGAACATTGAAGCGGAAAGCGGACATGTTTACCAAACGAACCATTAAAAAGGCGGTCGCTGTGACAAGTGTGGAGACAGCTACAGAAGCACTTGCTCTGTCCCTAAATGAAAAGGCTAAAGTAGATCTCCCATATATGGCACAGTTGACCGGAAAGACCGAAGAGAAAATCACAGAAGAGCTGGTTGGAGTTATCTTCAAAAATCCACTGACAGACCAGTGGGAAAGTGGAGATGAATATCTGTCCGGAAATGTTAGGGATAAATTAAATACAGCGAGAACTTTTGCAGAGAATCATCCAGAATTCACACCGAATGTCCGTGCATTGGAGGCAGTTCAGCCGAGAGATCTGGAAGCATCGGAGATTGAAGTGCGTATTGGAGCCACCTGGATTGAACCTTCGGATTATCAGGAGTTTATGGTGGAACTGCTTCATACGCCGAGGTATCTTGCGCAGAAGGAAATACAGGTAAAATTCTCTGAGATAAATGGTGAGTGGAGGATTACAGGAAAGAACGCCGACAGTCCAAGAAATGCGTTTGCCTATGCAACGTATGGAACGGAGAGAGCAAATGCCTACCGGATTCTGGAAGATACCTTGAATCTAAAAGATGTTAGAATCTATGATAAAGTCGTAAATGACAATGGGGATGAAGTGCGAGTTTTGAATAAAAAAGAAACTATGTTGGCATCACAAAAGCAGGATGCTTTGAAGGCTGCATTCCAAGATTGGATTTTTAAGGATCAGCAGAGGAGAGAAAGACTGGTAAGCGTGTACAATGAACGTTTTAATAGTATCCGTCCCCGTGAATATGATGGAAGTCATCTGACTTTCCCAGGAATGAATCCGGAAATAGAACTTCGATCGCATCAGAAAAATGCAGTCGCACATCAGCTATACGGTGATAATGTGCTTCTGGCACATGTAGTAGGAGCTGGGAAGACTTACGAAATGGTAGCGGCGGCAATGGAGAGCAAACGTCTGGGATTATCTCAGAAAAACCTCTTTGTAGTTCCAAACCATTTGACGGAGCAGTGGGGAGCAGAATTCCTGCAGTTATATCCAGGGGCGAACATTCTGGTAGCAACGAAAAAGGATTTTGAACCGGCAAATCGAAAGAAGTTCTGTGCCAGAATCGCTATGGGAAATTACGATGCTGTTATTATTGGTCATTCCCAGTTTGAGCGTATTCCAATCTCTGATGAGAAACAGGAAGCCATGCTTCAGAGGCAGATTGATGATCTGGAAATGGCAATCCAGAGTGCAAGGTATGAACAGGATGGCGGACGTTATACCGTCAAACAGATTGAAAAAACCAGAAAGACACTGCAGACAAGGCTGGAAAAGCTGAATCAGAAAGAGAAAAAAGATCAGGTAGTTACGTTTGAAGAACTGGGCGTGGATCATTTATATGTAGATGAAGCACACAGCTATAAAAATGCGTTTCTCTATACAAAAATGAGAAATGTAGCCGGGATTGCACAGAATGAAGCACAGAAGTCGGCGGATATGTTTAATAAATGTCAGTATCTAGATGAGATTACCGGAGGAAAAGGCATTACCTTTGCTACGGGCACACCGATTAGCAACAGCATGACGGAATTATATGTTATGCAGAGGTATCTGCAGAACAGCAAATTACAAAATATGGGACTTGGACTGTTTGATTCCTGGGCCTCCACCTTTGGCGAGGTAGTCACGAGCATTGAGCTTGCACCAGAAGGAACAGGCTACCGTGCAAAGTCAAGATTTGCAAGATTTTATAATATTCCGGAACTGATGAATATGTTTAAGGAGATTGCAGATATCAAGACTTCCGATCAGTTAAAGCTTCCTGTGCCGGAAGCGGAATATGAAACAGTGGTGCTGAAACCAACGGAACAGCAGAAAGAAATCGTAGAAAGTCTGGGAGAACGTGCAGAAGTTGTCAGAAACGGAGGGGTAGATGCCTCGGTTGATAATATGCTAAAAATCACCAATGACGGAAGGAAGTTAGCATTGGATCAGCGTTTGGTGAACGAATTATTGCCAGATAATCCAGAAAGCAAAATATCAGTCTGTGCAGAGAAAAGTTATGAGATCTGGAAAGGCACGGCAGCACAGAAATCTGCACAATTGATTTTCTGTGACTTGAGTACCCCGAAAGGCGATGGCAGCTTCAATGTTTATGATGACTTGAAGCAGAAATTGATGGAAAAAGGTGTACCGGAAAAAGAGATTGCTTTTATTCATGATGCAAATACAGAAGCAAAGAAGACGGAGCTGTTTGGAAAAGTGAAATCCGGGCAGGTTCGTTTTTTGATTGGCTCAACAGCAAAGATGGGTGCCGGGACCAATGTGCAGGATCGTCTGATTGCGTTGCATCATCTGGATATTGGTTGGAAACCATCTGACTTGGAACAGAGAGAAGGGCGTATTATCCGCCAGGGAAATCATAATAAAAAGGTTCATATCTTCCGATATGTAACAGAATCCACATTTGACAGCTACATGTGGCAGTTGATTGAGAACAAGCAGAAATTCATTTCTCAGATTATGACCAGTAAAGCACCTGTGCGAAGCTGTGAAGATGTGGACGAAGCGGCACTTTCCTATGCAGAGGTCAAAGCTCTTGCAACCGGAAATCCAGCAGTAAAAGAGAAGATGGCATTGGATGTTGATGTGGCAAAATTAAAACTTTTAAAAGCCAACCACATGAATAACCAGTACCGCCTGGAAGATGATATTGCAAGGAATTTTCCACAACAGATTGCAAAACTGACAGAAATCATTGACAGCTACAAGGCAGACATCGCTCATTATTCTGAGCATAAAAGCACAGATCCAGAGCAGTTTACTATGGAGATTGGTGGCAAAGTGTTCACAGAAAAGAAAGAGGCAGGAGCAGCACTTCTGGCGGTATGTAAAGATATTAAAACTGTAGATGCTGCGATGGATATCGGAAACTATCAGGGATTCAATATGAGGATTCAGTTTGATGGATGGAGTAAAGAATTTATATTATCTGTCAAACATGAGGCTGTCTCGAAAGTTCATCTTGGAGCAGATGCACTTGGAAATATTACCCGTATCAACAATCTGTTGGACAGTTATCCAGAGAAGCTTTCAGAAGCACAACAAAGATTGGAAACAGTGTATGAACAGATGGCAAATGCGAAAGAAGAAGTGGGAAAGCCATTTCCAAAAGAAGAGGAGTTGAACCAGAAACTGGAGCGACTGTCAGAGCTAAATGCATTGCTCAATATGGATGAACGGGAAGATGCAGAAGCAGAGGTATCTGAATCAGATGAGAAAGAAGAAAGACCGGCACGTGGTTCTATCCATGAAAAACTGCAGATTTATAAAGAAAAGAGTCAGCGGGAAAGTGAAACTGGCAAGGATAACAGAAAACGGGACTTTGGTCTGGAATAAGAAAACAAGGAAGATGGCATAATCTGACAGAAAGTATGTTCTGTGGGTTATGCCATTTTTCAGAATACAGGAGGAACTTATATGGCAAGAAACAGGATAATAGGTAGAGAAACGCAGAAAATGCAGGAATATACGCAGGAACAGATCAATCAGGCAGAGAGTAGAGGTATAGAAATATCAACAGATGTAAAAGAACAGCTTTTTGAATATGCGAATCTGATCGGCGAGAAAGAGAAAGTTAGGGCTTTGGTAAGAAATCTGGCAGATGCAGTGAGCCAGGCAGATTCAGAAGGTGTAGAGGATTTGCTGGATGACGCAAGAATGGATATTCAGGAACTGCCAGATCCAACCATAGGTAAGCTGGAACTACGTGACTATGGATATATGGAAGAAGATATGGTGCCACTTAGAAAAGAAGCAGCTTTGGATTATCACAGAATGGGT
>OGQY01002568.1_pt1 | contig 10718 bp, 5 predicted proteins | sample 1553361 | NCBI WGS metagenome assembly OGQY01 (sample SAMEA2579963, study PRJEB22360) | human gut metagenome | reverse complement strand
GCGTCTATGGAGTTTTCCACCAGTTCCTTGATAACGGAGGCAGGCCGCTCGATGACCTCTCCTGCGGCGATCAGCTCTGATAATTCCTTGGGTAAAACCGTAATCGACATGCTTGTTCCTTTCTCTGCATTACGCCTGTGCCAGCTGCACCAGATCCTCCAGCAGTTCCCGGCATTCCCGGTCGCTAAGCTCATCCAGATGGGTCTTGCGGAGCCGGTCGGCAATCTGATCCCGGCTGACGACAGCAAAGCTGATCTGCCCGTCCTGGGGCAGCTGCTCCTGCCGGACAGGCGCCTGGCTTTCCAGTTCCTTGAGCAGCTCCTTGGCACGGGTCACCACCCTGGGCGGCAGCCCTGCCAGCTTCGCCACATCAATGCCGTAGCTGTCATCCGCCGGTCCGCGCACGATGCGGCGCAGGAAGGTGATGTCCTCACCCCGCTTTTTCACCGCAATGTTGTAATTTTTCACGCCGCTGATGGTGCCCTCAAGGTCCGTCAGCTCGTGGTAATGGGTGGCAAAGAGGGTTTTGCAGCCCAGTCCCTTGGCAGGGTCGCTGATGTGCTCCACCACGGCGCGGGCAATGCTCATGCCGTCAAAGGTGGATGTGCCACGGCCGATCTCATCCAGAATGACCAGGCTGCTTTTGGTGGCCCGCTGCAAAATTTCGGCCACTTCGGTCATTTCCACCATGAAGGTGGACTGACCGGCGGCAAGGTCATCCGATGCGCCCACGCGGGTAAAGATAGCATCCACCACACCGACATGGCAGCTGGATGCCGGAACAAAGCTGCCGATCTGCGCCATCAGGGCAATCAGCGCATTCTGGCGCATGTAGGTAGATTTGCCCGCCATGTTGGGGCCGGTGATGATGAGCATGCGGTTTTCGGTTTCGTCCAGCGTAGTATCGTTTGGCACAAACAGACTGCCTTTCAGCATCTGCTCAATCACCGGGTGGCGGCCCTCGGTAATAGAAAGCACATCGCTGTCATCCACCGTGGGTTTTACATAGTTGTTCTGCACCGCCGCTTCCGCAAAGGAAGCCAGAACATCCAGCTGGGCTACCGCAAGGGCCGTGCGCTGGATGCGCAGCAGCTGGGCGGAGATGGCTTCCAGCAGGTCGGCAAACAGCTGGTGTTCCAATACCAACAGGCGCTCGTTTGCGCCAAGGATCTTGTTTTCCAGCTCTTTCAGTTCCGGGGTAATGTAGCGCTCCCCTGTTGTCAGGGTCTGCTTGCGGATAAAGGTATCCGGTACGCTGGCCGCATAGCTGCGGCTGACCTCAATATAGTAGCCGAACACTTTATTGAAACCTATTTTCAGCTTGGGGATACCGGTCTCTTCTTTCAGCTTGGCTTCCAACTGGGAAAGGAAGCCCTTGCCGCCGTGCATGATATCCCGCAGCTCGTCCACTTCGGCGTTGAACCCTGCGCGGATAGCACCACCGTCCTTAAGGTTTGCCGGGGGATCTTCCACCAGGGCACGGTTGATGAGGTCCAGCAAATCTTCCAGTGGGTCCACAGCGCCCGAAAGCTCCTGCAGCAGTGGGGTGGTACACTGCCGGGCCAGCTGGCGTACCTGCGGCAGATAAACACAGGTATCCCCCAGGGCTTTGACCTCCTTGGGGGTGGCGGAGCCATACAGAATGCGGGTGGTCAGGCGTTCAATGTCATAAACATGGGAGAGCGCTTCTTTTAAGTCTGCACGGGTCACGTTGGCATTGTACAGTGCTTCCACAGCGTCCAGACGCTGGTTGATGACACTGCTGTCCACCAGCGGCTGCTCGATCCAGGCGCGCAGCTGGCGTTTGCCCATCGAGGTTTCGGTTTTATCCAGCACCCACAGCAGCGTACCACGCTTTTCGCGGCCACGCATGGTTTCGGTCAGTTCCAGGTTAGCGCGTGTGACCGGGGAAAGCCGCATATACTGGGCATCGGCATAGTTCTGCACTGACTTGATGCGGTCGATGCCGTGCTTCTGGGTCTCATGCAGGTAGCCAAGCAGTGCCCCAAAGGCATAGGGCACCAGGCCGTCCTGCGCAAAACCGCAGGTATTGCGCCAATCCGCCCCAAACTGAGCGGTCATGGCGTCCTCCATCACCCGCTGCTGGTAGCAGGCATCCTCGCGCAGTTCCACCAGCGCATGGGTATGCTGGCGGACATAGTTGGTTACTTCTTTTAAGTCCAGCAGTGCCGGGTTGATCAGAATTTCACTGGGCATATAGCGGCAGAGCTCGGTGATGATGGCCGGGCCCATTTTTTCCGCGGTCAGCTCGGTGGCATAGGCCTCGCCGGTGGAAATATCCGCAAAGCAGATGCCGGCTTTCCAGCGGCTGCGCACCTTGCGGGTATAAATGCTGCAGATATAGTTGTTTTTATCGTCCGCCAGCATGCTGCTTTCGATCACAGTACCCGGCGTAATTACGCGGATGATATCCCGCTTGACCAGCCCTTTGGCCAGCGCCGGGTCTTCCATCTGTTCGCAGATAGCGACTTTGTAGCCCTTGGCAATCAGGCGGGCGGCGTAAATTTCATACGAATGGAACGGCACGCCGCACATCGGCGCACGGTCCGGCAAGCCGCAGGCTTTGCCGGTCAGGGTCAGTTCCAGCTCCCGCGATGCCGTCAGGGCATCGTCAAAGAACATCTCGTAAAAGTCACCCACGCGGTAAAACAGAATCTCGTTGGGGTGCTGGCGCTTGATTTCCAGATATTGCTGCATCATGGGCGAAAGCGCCTGTGTATCAACATCCTCAACTTTTTGGGGCACAATGTTTGCTGCCATTCTTCACACTCCTGATTCTGTTCATGAACAAATTGGCTGCTGTGCTCCCTTAGTGGCAGCCGCCACAGGTGGAGCAGCTGCCGGTGCAGCCGCCGGTGGGGGCCTGAACGGTCATGGGGTCGCCGCCATTCATGGCCGTATTGATGATGGCATCAATATGGCTAACCATGGCTTCGCACTCTTTTTTGGCGGTGTTGTAGCGCACCATGCCCTCACTGGACATGATCTGGGTGTACAGGTCGTTCACCTGCTGGTTCAGGTCGGCCACATGGGCGGTATCCGGTTCCGGCTTGGCGCTTTCGTTGTTCAGGTCCAGGCGCTTGAGGTTGAACTCGCCGATCAGGCCCTGCAGCTCCTGGTCGTTATCGTTTTCGCGGCGGGCTGCATCCAGTTCCAGGTAACGGGGGTCAGTCTGCATGGCGGCGGCGGCTTTTTTGAAAAGATCAATGCAATCCATTTTGGTTACTCCTTATTATTACGCTGTATTCAGCAAATGTTAGCTACGATATTTTATTGGATCTGGCTTTATTCTGCCAGTTCCCCCACCAGCAGTGCGGCGCGGGAACCGGTCAGGCGCACATTGGCGTACTGGCCGATCAGGCTTTCCTCGGCGGGGAACTCGACGACCAGGTTGTTATCCAGCCGCCCGTTCAGGGTGCCGGGGGTGCGGCCAGCAGCCTCCACCAACACTTTCACGGTCTGCCCCGCCATAGCGGCGATCATCGGGAAAGCAATGGAATCCTGCAGTTTCAGCAGGCGGTCCATGCGGGCGGCCTTTTCGGCATGGGTGGCCGGGTCCGGCAGCTTGGCAGCGATGGTACCCGTGCGCTTGGAATAGATAAAGGTAAACAGCTGCATGTATTTGACCCGCTGGATCAAATCAAGCGTTGCCTGGAAATCCTCTTCCGTCTCGCCGGGGAAGCCGACAATGATATCACTGGAGAAGGTTACACCGGGGATTTTCTCCTTAGCATAATTGACCAGGTCCATATACTGGGCAACCGTATAGTGGCGGTTCATTTCTTTCAGGATACGGTCACTGCCGGACTGCACCGGCAGATGGATATGCTTGCACAGGTGATCCTGCGCGGCAATGGTATCGATCAGCTTACGGCTGGCATCCTTGGGGTGGCTGGTCATAAAGCGGATCTGGTAATCGCCCGGAACGGTGCACAGCAGGTTGAGCAGATCGGCAAAATCCGTCTTTTCTTCCAGACCTTTGCCATAGCTGTTTACGTTCTGGCCCAGCAGAGTGATTTCTTTATAGCCCTGCTCTACCAGCGCTTTGAACTCTGCCAGAACATCCGCCGGGGTGCGGCTGCGCTCGCGCCCGCGCACATAGGGCACAATGCAGTAGGTGCAGAAATTATCGCACCCATACATGATGGGCAGCCAGGCGCGGAAGCCGGAATCACGCCGGATGGGCAGCTCCTCCACCACGGCGTTGCGCTCGACCGGGGTTTCCAGGTAGCGCTTGCCGCGGTGCAGGCGCTCCACCAGCATGGCGGGCAGGCGGTCAATGCCGTCCACGCCGAACACCAGATCCACATAAGGATAGCTGGCACGCAGCTTATCCACAATATGCTTTTGCTGCGCCATGCAGCCGCATACCCCGATGATCAGGCGGGGGTTCTTTTCCTTCAGCTTTTTCAGCGCGCCGACATTGCCGAACACGCGCTGTTCCGCATGTTCGCGCACAGCGCAGGTATTGAACAGGATCAAATCTGCCTGCTCAACGGAATCACAGACGCCGAAGCCGATGTCCATCAGCACGCCGCGTATCTTCTCACCATCGTTCACGTTCTGCTGGCAGCCATAGCTGCGCACATAGGCAAGGGGCGGGGTATCATAAGTCTGGGCGATGACGGCGGCGGCATCCGCGTTATGGGTATAGGTTAGTTTTTCCAAGATATTGCTCCTGACGGGTGCAGTTTGTCCCAGCTAACGTCTGGGAGAGCACAAAAAATTAGAATCTGACACTTAAGTATACCGCAACGCACGGCAAAGTACAAGATGCCTGTCCCCAGAAAATTTTGCTCAGAAAATTTTGCTCAGAAAATTTTCTGGTGTCGAGAACTCTCACCGGATTTGGAATTCTCATAAAGTTAGGCAGGGGGTGTGGCATAAAGGCGGAAGTATTTTAGGTGTATCTGAAAACAAAGAAAATGACGGATATTTCGCAAACACAAGCAGGATTCCAAGGATTTTTAACGCATAATCCGGCTGTGCTTGTAGAAATAGACGATAGTTTCGACTTTTCAGATACACTCTAGGCAGTATTCTCGAAAATGCCGAAAAGATGGGTGCTCCTATTCCACCACTTAAAAATGTTCTTGAAAAGACGCAAGACAGTAACGATGATACGAATATTTTCTCACTATAGGCGTTCATTTTTTCTATTTACGGTTTTGTGATTTGGTTAAAATTATATTATGCCATTATTTCTACAGTAGCACACGACTCAGATAAAAGGCTCCCACATAACATGCCAGATAATAAACTTTTGCTTTGCGAGTAAAATCCCTTATTAAAAATACATAGACAAAAATTCCATAGCACAGTAACACTACACAGTGAACTGGCAGCAATTTTAGCGAACCATCTCCCAGGAACACTTCCGCAATGAAGGCAATAAACATCGGTGGAAGCATTGTCGCACTGATATCAATCAATTCGTGAATCTCAAACTTTTGATTTTTGAAGGATATCTGCTGCAGAATAACATACACCACAATTCCCGTCAAACTTCCCAATGTGTTTACAATAAGGTCATCTATATCTACGACACCAGTTTTTAAAACGAGCTGCGCGCTTTCTATGAAGAATGTTGTCAAGCATGACATTCCAACTGCTTTATATATGCGGAAATTCTTTTGATAATAGCAGTAAATTACTCCAAAAGGCACAAACATTACCATATTATAAAGCATATCCCATGAAACAGGGCTGCGACCATATTTCAAGTTTTCTCTAATACTATGGAACGGCAGTAGATTAATTTCTTCCACCCGCGTTAGTTGACCACCCATAATTGTCATAATCACGTTAAAACGCGACACACACATACAAAATACTATCAAAAAATATAGTATCGTCATAAACTGGAAGCCATGCTTTCTTCTGCTTTTCATGATCGGTTGCCTCTCCAATCGCTTTAATTTATCATAGACTTCTTTAAATTTGTTTATCTTTACTGTTGGGCATCGTATAGTTCCTTGTAGATTCTACATGTATCCTATAGTCTATCATGTTCTCCATGATAAATCAATTTTCCATCGTCAAATACGCAATTTCTACACCTGCCCCGGAAAATTTTGCTGGAATGGGGCGCGGGCATTTTTGGGGGTGTTTTCCCCTGCCTGGCTGTAAGTTCAATCAACGAATCAAAGCGAATCCCGCAAAACAAAAAGTACCGTCCCCGCAGCGCTACTGCAGGTCCGGTACATCATCGTATATTCGTATGCTGATCTGCCTGCGCTGCGGCAGGCGGGATTTCGGGGGATTGCCATTACATTAAGCTGAACAGGTCAACCTGGCTGGTTTCCGGCAGATTTCCCAAAGCGCCGACTTCGTGCAATTTGTCGAATACCGACTGCGCCACGCCGGAGGCTTGCTGCAGTTCTTCCACCGAGATATATTCCTGCCCATGGATGGTAGCCTGTTCCAACGCCACAGCGGCAGCTTCGCCCAGGCCGCGGATGGCGGTAAAGGGCAGGCGCACTTTGCCGTCCTCCACCACATACTTGCTGGCATAGCTCTTGCCCAGCTCAATGGGCAGGAACTGGCAGCCGCGCTGCAGCATTTCATTGACCAGCTGCAGGCTGACAAGGGCATCATCGTCCTTAGCGGTACGCTCATCCTTGGGGATCTTTTCGTTATCCCGCAGGTGCTCCTTGGCCACGCGCACACCGCCAACAGCTGCTTCATAGTCGATATCCGCGCCGCGAACGGTAAAGTACACAGCATAGAAGATAGCCGGGTGGTACACCTTGAACCACATCAGGCGGATGGCCGCCATCAGGTAGGCAACAGCGTGAGCCTTGGGGAACATATACTTGATCTTGCGGCAGGATTCGATGTACCAATCCGGCACATCATGCTCTTTCATGGCTTCTTCCCAGCCGGGCTTAAAGCCGCCCTTGGCCACCTTGCCTTTACGCACGGCCTCCATAATGTCAAATGACATTTTGGGTTCCAGCCCCTTGCGCAGCAGGTAGAGCATGATGCTGTCACGGCAGCCGATCACCTCGGCAATGGTGCAGGTACCGGAGCGGATCAGTTCGTCCGCGTTGCCGGTCCACACATCCGTGCCGTGGGACAGGCCGGAGATTTGGATCAGCTCCGAGAAGTTTTTCGGCTTTGCATCCAGCAGCATGCCGCGCACAAAGTTGGTGCCCATTTCCGGGATGCCGAAGGTACCGGTCTGGCTGCCGATTTGCTCCGGGGTAACGCCCAGTGCTTCGGTGGAGGTCAGCAGGCTGTAGACCTTGGGATCGTTCATCGACACGCTGTCAATGGGGATGCCGGAATACTCTTCAAAGAACTTATAGAAAGTCGGAACATCATGACCCAGCTCGTCCAGCTTGAGCAGCGTATCATGCAGGTACTTAAATTCAAAGTGGGTGGTCAGCAGGCCGCCCTTCACATCGTCCGCCGGGTGCTGAATGGCACAGAAATCATAAATATCAAAGGTGGAAGGCACAACAACCATGCCGCCGGGGTGCTGGCCCGTGGTGCGCTTGACACCGGTGCAGCCCAAGCACAGGCGGTTTTCCTCAGCACGGTTCACGGTTTTGCCACGCTCTTCCAGATATTTTTTCACATAACCGTAAGCCGTTTTATCCTGTAGGCCGGATACAGTGCCCGCCTTGAACACATTCTCCTTGCCGAACAGCTCCTCCGTATAGCGGTGAACGTTGGACTGGTACATGCCGGAGAAGTTCAGGTCGATATCCGGCTCCTTATCGCCGTAAAAGCCCAAGAAGGTTTCAAACGGGATATCGTGGCCGTCCATGATCATGGGTTCGCCGCAGACAGGGCATTTTTTATCCGGCAGGTCAAAGCCGTCCATCGTCACGCCATCATCAATCCACTCGCTGTGCTTGCACTTGGTGCACAGGTAGTGCGGCGGCATGGAGTTGACCTCCGAAATGCCGGAAAAGTGCGCCACAGCGCTGGAGCCGACAGAGCCACGGCTGCCCACCTGGTAGCCGCCTGCGTTGGAAAACGCCACCAGCTTGACCGCAATGACATACAAAACAGCGTAACCATGGCCGCAGATGGAATCCAGCTCTTTTTTCAGGCGCTTTTGCAGCACATCCGGCAGGGGGTTGCCGTAATCACGGCGGGCGTGCTGCCAGGTGCCGGAGCGCAGCTGATCCTCAGCACCCTCAATGGAAGGCGGGTAGGTTCCCTTGGGGATGGCGCGCAGATTGTTATCAATGGTAGCGGCAATCTTGTTGGGGTTGGTCACGCAGATTTCAAAGGCTTTTTCCTGCGGGAGATAGCTGAACTGCTCCAGCATATCCGGCGTGGTGCGGTAGAACAGCGGGGCCTGGTTGTCAGCATCCTTAAAGCCGTTGCCTGCCTGCAGGACCGCGCGGTAAATGCGGTCCTCCGGCTCCTGGAAGTGAACGTCACCGGTGGCAACCACGGGGATATGCAGTTCTTCGCCCAGCTGGATGATGGTGCGGTTGAAGTTCTTGATGGCTTCGATGGAATCCACCTGCCCATTGCGGACCATGAACTCGTTGTTGCCAAGAGGCTGCACTTCCAGATAGTCATAATACCGGGCAATGCGCAGCAGTTCATCATGGGCCTTGCCTGCCACTACGGCGCGGTACAGCTCGCCTGCTTCGCACGCAGGTGAAAGCAGCAGGCCCTCGCGGTATTGATTCAGCAGGCTGCGGGGCACGCGCGGCTTTTTGAAGAAATACTTGGTGTGCGCCGCACTGACAATGCGGTACAGGTTTTTGAGTCCTGTCTGGTTCTGCACCAGAATGATCAGGTGGTAATACTTCTTTTTCAGCACCTCTTTGTTGCCGCCAAGGCCGGTGTTGATAGCCTCCACGGTGGTCATGTCCTTCTCCTTCAAATCGGAGAGCATAACCTCAAAGATGCGAGCCAGCGCCATGGCGTCATCCACGGCGCGGTGGTGGTTAAAGGGCTGGATTTCCAGATGTTTGTTGATGGTATCCAGTTTATAGTTATGCAGGCCGGGGAACAACGCCTGCGCCATGGGCAGGGTGTCAATATAGGTGTTGGAAAAATCCACCCCCGCCTTATCCCCTGCTTTACGGATGAACAGCATATCAAAGCTGTTGGCGTTGTGGGCAACCAGGATGTTATCGCCGCAGAATTCCTTGAATTGGCGGATGGCCTCGGCCGGTGTGGGGGCATCGGCCACCATGCTGTCGTTGATGCCGGTCAGCTCCACCACCTTTTGCGGGATGGGTTTGCCGGGGTTGACGAAGGTACAGAAACTCTTATCCGGGTTGATCTTGCCGTTTTCCACGTACACGGCGCCGATCTCGGTCAAAGCTTCCACGTTGGAGTCCAGGCCGGTGGTCTCGGTATCAAACACCACAAAGGAGCCGGTGATGGGCATGGTTTTGGTGCCATACACAGCAGGGATCATATCGTCCACAAAGTAGGCTTCACACCCATAGATCAGCTTGAAGTTGGGGTCGTCCTGGTGGATCTCGTCAGTGGCAAGCATGGCTTCCGGGTAGCCCTGGCACACGCCGTGGTCGGTAATGGCAATGGCGCGGTGGCCCATGCGGTGGGCCAGGCGCACGATCTTGCCGGAATCGCAGAAGCCGTCCATGCTGCTGGACTTGGTATGCAGATGCAGTTCCACGCGCTTTTGCCCCTCGGGGGCATCATCATGGCGGGGCATACGCTCCACCTGCAATACATCATAGGGCAGCAGGACATAGTCGTGCTCGTACTTATCGTAGGTATAGTTGCCGCGCACGATGAGGGTTGTGCCGGATTTGAGGCCCTCCCACTTAGACATATCCTCGTTTTCATCGCCGAGGACTTTGAGGTTGATGGAACCGTTATAGTCGGTGATGGAGGTAAAGTAGATTTTGCGGCGGTTGCCCTTTACCTCGGTAAAGAATACGTCGCCCCACACGGTCACCTTGCCGCCATCGCCCAGATCGTTCAGCGGGCGCAGGTCGGCAGGCTTGAAAGACTTGCCATAGAACACCTTAGCCGGCTTGGAGGTGAGCTCCAGCCCCTCAATGGTAAAGGGTGCCACTTCTTCTTTGGCCTTGAACTGCACGGCGGGCACCTTTTCTGCCACGCGGCGGTCGAGTTCGTCCGCATCCATCTGTTTGCCGACCAGCTCCATGCGCACAATGGGCAAAGCACCGGTGCGCTCCTGGATGAGTTCTGCCAGATGCTTGGGCAGCTCCACGCTTTCCAGAATCGGCAGACCCGCGTTGACCCGCACCACAAGACCGTCCTGAGCAAAAGCAACCGGCTGGGTTTTATCCAGAAAGCCGTTGACCGGCATCCCCTGCTGTTTGAGCTCTTCGATCATAGCCTTGACGGCTTCCGGCGTGATGGCGTTATAGTTGAAGTAGTTGCGCATGGTCAACTCATAACCGGCAAAAATCTGCTCCAATGACGCCAAAAGACGCCCGCACAGGGCAGAGTCCAGCGGCTCTGTGCTGCGCAGGCAGATGATAACTTTGCGTGCGGAACGGAACAGTTCTACCCGCTCCACAAACACATTGCTGAAGCTGGCGGTAAACTGTTCATCGGCCGTGAACTGCGGCCAAACCTGGGTAACAAGTGGTTTTAACATAGCACCTCTTGAGAGTTACGGACGGCCTTTTTTGAAAAAAGGCCTGGCAAAAAACTTTAAGGCATCACCGCACAATTCCCGCCTAACGGCTCAAGCACCGCTCCGGCGGCTGCGGCACGGC
>OGQY01002565.1_pt1 | contig 10722 bp, 8 predicted proteins | sample 1553361 | NCBI WGS metagenome assembly OGQY01 (sample SAMEA2579963, study PRJEB22360) | human gut metagenome | reverse complement strand
AAGCGCCCGCAGGCTTGAGACAGACGACGATTCGATTGTCGGTGTATAAAAGCTCCATTTGCGGTTCCTATGGCGGGTGATTTGTGAGGTGATGCACGGGCGCGTGCATCTATGCTCAAGTTATTATAGTATAGCACGCTTTCCCCGTTTCGTCACGCAGTTTTGCGCACGGGATAAAAAATGTCTTAAAAATTCTTAATTCTGCCCGGAAGCTTGCGGAAGTGTGATATAATAGCGCCATAAAAAGGAGGGAGCAGCCATGGAAGAGGCGATCCGCATTCTGGTGGTAGACGACGATGCGGACATGCGCGCGCTTGTGCGCGGCGCATTGGAGCGGGACGGGCATGCCGTAACGGCGTTGGCATGCGGAGCGCAGGTGACGCCGGAGCACTGCGCCTGGGCGCACTGCATCCTGCTGGATGTGATGATGCCCGGCGAGGATGGCTTTGCCACCTGCCGCCGCATCCGCGCCATAACGCAGGCACCGATTTTATTTTTGACTGCCCGCACCGATGAACAGTCGGTTCTGACCGGCCTTGGCATTGGGGCGGACGATTACCTGACCAAGCCGTTCCGCGTGGCGGAGCTGCGCGCCCGCGTGGCCGCCCACCTGCGGCGGCAGAACCGCGCCCCCGCCAGCCGCATGGTGCGCGGCGGAATCGGGTTCGACCTGGCGGCCAAAACCGCGATGGTGGGGGAGCAACCGCTGCCATTCACCCGGTCGGAATACGCAATCAGCGAGTATCTGGCCCTGCACGCGGGGCAGACGTTCAGCAAAGAACAGATATATGAAGCTGTTTTTGGCTATGATGGCACAGCGGACGATACGGCAGTGACCCAGCACATTAAAAATATCCGCGCCAAACTGCGCACAGCGGGCGTTGCCGCGCCGGAAACCGTACTGAAAACAATATGGGGAGTGGGCTACCAATGGAAAAGCGAAACCTGACCCCGCTGCGCAATGTGCTGGTGCGCTACCTTGTGGTGTGCGGCGGTGGAAGCATTGTGATCCTGCTGGTGTGGTGGGGGCTGTTTATGTCGCTTATACGCAATGGGTTTTTGCTGCCTCCCGTTACCGGGGCGCAGGTGTGCAGCGAAGCACGGGATTACGCCGCAACCGCCACCGTTGAAACCTTTGACCCCAACGCCATTGACCCGCTGTGCCGCTATGCCATCTTACAGGCCGGGACAGCGCATGTGCTGCAAACCAACATGACAGCCAGCCAGCTGAAAAAAGCGAGGAACATATTAGCGGGCGGCAGGCAGTGGGTGATGGCATCATACCAATACGTGGTGGATATGGCGGATGGCGCACGCTGCATTTTGCAGTATGATTATTCGCCGCCCTATGCGGACCCGGCACTGCGGGAAGTCCTGCCGGATTTCCAGACTATGTATATTCTGCTGCTGATTTTGCTGGAGGTGATATGGCTGGCGCTGTGTACCCACTGCACGGTGAAGGTGCTGACGGGGGAGACCCGCAAGCTGACCAAAGCTTCCGCAGCAATCGCCGCCCAGCGCCCGGAAGAAATCGAGGTTTCCGGCGCTAAGGTGAGGGAGTTCGCCGAAACGTTACGGGCTATGCAGACAATGGGCAGCCAACTGACAGCCAGCCTGCAAAGCCAGTGGAAGCTGGAACAGCAGCGCGCCGAGCAGACCGCCGCCCTGGCCCATGACCTGAAAACCCCGCTGGCGATCATAACCGGCAACGCCGACCTGCTGGCGGAGGATGAGAACCTGACCGAAGCCCAGAAAGCCCAGATTGCCGCCATGCAGCGCGCCGCGGAAAAAGCGGACCGCTACCTGCAAACCCTGCGCACCGTCAACACCGCCGAAACCAGCCCGCAGGAGCCGATGCAGCGGGTGCAGGTGCAGGAAATTCTGACACGGTGCGCTAATGATGCCAAATTGTTGTGCGAAAATAAAAGTATACAATTTGTACTAAACAACGCAATGGAAAACGCCCGAACCATCCCCGCACAAAGGCAGGCACTGGGCCGGGCACTGGATAATATTTTAGAAAACGCCGTTCGCTTTACCCCCGCTGGCGGAACCATCACGCTGGATGCTGCGGAAGAGGGACAGGAAATTGTTTTCACTGTAACGGATACCGGGCCGGGGTTCAGCCCGGAAGCCCTGCAGAAAGCGGGCCGGGAACTCTTCACCACCGATGCCGCCCGCGGCCAGCACTGGGGCCTTGGCCTTGCTGCCGCCCGCCGCACCGCCCAAACCCATAACGGCACCCTAACCGTAAGCAACGGGGAGAACGGGGGAGGAAAAGTGGAATTGAGAGTTAGGAGGTAGGAGTTATTGCGGCAGTTTTAAGGTTTGCAATGAACGTTATAAAATATCTGTAGGGAACGGTCTTGACCGTTCCGTTGCCTTGGCAAACATCCCATGTGAGAGATGATTTCGAGGTTCCGGAACGGTCAAGACCGTTCCCTACGTTTTAATTTATATATTTCGGCCGAGCTTTAACGGTATCGTCAACTCCAAAAACTCCTAACTCCTACTTCCTAACTCCTAACTTACTTTTAACTTATTTTCTCGTCTCGGTCCAGTACTCTCCCATGCTTGCTCCCGGCTGGCCGGTGCATTCATTGGAGAGATAATGGGTCAGGGCATCGTCGGCGGGGGTCCAGGCGCGTGCGGTGGGTTCATCGGGGTATTCCACTTCGGCATACATAAAATGGCTGGGCAGCCCGGCGTCCACATCGTTCACTTCCAGCTTCAGGCCGTTCTTCAGGGCATAGGTGCGGCGCTCCTTGGCAATCAGCGGTTTGCCGATCAGACGTTCCAGCTTTTCAAACAGCTCCGGCGTGATCTCGGTTTCAATCTCTTCCCGCATCAGGCCGGTTTTGTCCGGTGCGCCCTTAAAGCAGAGCACCAGCGCGGTGCGGCCGCCCTGCAATGCTTCGCGCCGGATGCGCACTGTGGGGCGCACGCTGATGTACCCTTGGTCCATGCGGTAAGTTTCCAGCAGGGGAAGCCCCTGGGGCCAGCCCTGCACCATCCATTTGCGTTCAATTTCCATGGTGTTCTCCTTGCTCTTTTCTGATTTCTACCCGGAATGTCGTGCCATCCTGCCCGGATTCCGCCCGGATAGCGGTGGGGTGTGCCTGGCAGATGCTTTGTGCAATCGCCAGCCCCAGCCCGGTTCCGCTGCCGGTGTGGGATGGGTCCGCGCGGTAAAAGCGCTCAAAAATATGGGGCAGCCGGTCCGGTGGGATGGGCGTGCCGGTGTTGCGCACCGTCAAAACCGCCTGGCTGCCCGCTGTGGCCAGCCGCAGGGGCACGGCGCCGCCGGGGCCCGCGTACTTGATGGCATTATCCAGCAGGATTACCGCCAACCGATGCAGGGAGGCGGCATCCCCCTGCACGGTCTGGCCGGGGGTTCGTCCGCTACAATCAGGATGTTCACCGGCAAATCTCCTTCGGCTTTCTTCAATTTATAGATACAGTATACCACAATCAGCTGAAAATAGGCTGAAAAAATGCGGCAGGTTTTGCGCCTGCCGCATTTTTGCCGCAAAATCTGCGAAATTCCGCAGCGGTTTTACTCTTCTTCCAGGATCTCTGCGGCAACCTCTGCACGGTCGCGGCGGGTATCCATGGCGGTCTTTTCAATCATGCGGTGGGCTTCCGCTTCGCTCATGCCCTTGTGCTCGATCAGATAGCACTTGGCACGGTCCACCAGCCGGATCTGGGCAATCTTATCCCGCAGTTTGCCGTTTTCCTGCCGCAGATAATCCAGGCGGCGGCAGCAGGCGGCGGCCATCTGAACAGCCTGGCGGAACTGCACCCCGGTAAAGGGCTTTGCCAACACCAACACACCGTGCTGCTGCAATTTATCGGAAATCTGGTCTGCGGTGCCCGCCTTGGCAAGCAGAATGACACCGGCGTTTGATTTTTCTACCGCATAGGTCGAAAGTTCGTGGCCAAACTCGTCCGGCAGGGGGGTGTTGATGATCACGACCTCGAAATCAATATCCCCCATGCGGCGGCGGGCTTCGCCGCCGCTGGCCACAATGGTGGGGCGCAGGTAACCCAGCTCCGCTACATGCTTTGCCAGGTATTCATTTGCGTTGTTCCCCGCAGAGGCAATCAAAGCTGAAGGCACAAACACATCACCGCCCATCTGTTAAATTACAAAATCTGCCCTGCTTTGGGAAACATCAAATCTTCAAAAAGCAGTTTTCACGCTCCCATGCCTGGGGGTCGGGGGCACTTTCGTAACCATGGCACAACTGGGTCTGGTATTCAAAGTATTTGTTCATCAGCGGCACAGGCAGCTCTTTGGCGATAAAGTCACTCTGTGCGGCAATGGTGATGGCTTCGCGCAGACTTTCGGGCAGGCTTTCCAGCCCTTCGGCGGCGCTCTTGTGGAACAGATTGCGGTTGACCGGAGCGGGCAGCGGAATCTTTTTTTCAATGCCGTCGAGCCCGGCGGCCAGAATTAGACCAATGACCAGATATGGGTTGCAGGAGGGATCGGGGCTGCGCAGCTCCAGGCGGCAGAATTCGCCGGTGGCGGAAGGCAGGCGCACCAGCTGGCTGCGGTTCTGGCGGCTCCAGCTCACATACTTGGGGGCTTCGCAGCTGCCAAACCGTGTGTAAGAGTTGGGGATCGGGTTGCAGAAGCAGGTCAGCTCCCGCGCGTGGGCAAGGATACCGGCAATAAAATGTCCGGCCTCGCTGTCGGGGGCAATGTCGCCCTGGAACAGGTTTTTGCCGTCCCGGTGGATGGAAACATTCACATGCATGCCGCTGCCGGCCTGGTCCTGCATGGGCTTGGGCATAAAGCTGGCAAACAGGCCGTTGCGGTCCGCAATAGCTTTGACGGTGCTTTTGAAGGTGTTCAGGTTATCGGCCGATTTGAGCGCGGTGGAATACATAAAGTCCACTTCGTTCTGGCCAAAGCCGCTTTCGTGGTGGCTGTGCTGGGGGCGCAGGCCCATATCCTCCATGGCAAAGCAGATCTCGCGGCGGATGTTCTCGGCCTTGTCCAAAGGGGCAATGTCAAAGTAGCCGCCGTGGTCCATCGGGATGCGGGTGGGGTTGCCGTGCTCATCGGTCTGGAACAGATAGAACTCACATTCGCAGCCCACATCGCAGCGCAGGCCCATGGCCTTGGAGCGCTTGACCACCGATTGCAGGTACCCGCGGCTGTTGCCAGCAAAGGGGCGGCCATTGGGCAGGGTGATATCGCAGTACATGCGCATTACACGGCCCTCGGTGGGGCGCCAGGGCAGAATGGTCATTGTGTCCGGGTCTGGCCAAAGCACAAGGTCGCTCTCCTCAGTGTTCATAAACCCGGCAATGGAGCTGCCGTCAAAGCAGACACCCTGCTCGAAGGCATAGGGAAGGTCCCCGGCGAAGACAGAGATGTTTTTTTGATTGCCGAAAATATCGCAGAACGCCAGACGTACAAATTTTACGTCGTTATCTTCGACATAGTTCAGGATATCCTGTGCAGTATGCTTCATGGTGGAATCCTCCAATGTTTGAGCTACATAGTTGGCAGAGAGGGGAGAGTAGTTAGGAGGTAGGAGTGAGGAGTTAGGAGTTGATGCAATTAGGAACTAGCAATTAGAAATTCCGTAGGGGCGCACAATGTGCGCCCGTTGCCTTTTGGTTAATCCCATTATAGCATATGGAGCAAAGTTCCGGTATGGTCGATAGGGCGGGACGAGTGCCGGGAGTTTATTCAGCATTGAACCCAATAAACTCCTAACTTTCAACTGACTCCTACCTAAACTCGAAAGGCCCACCTCGCGGCGGGCCTTTCGAGCTGGTGTAAGAAATAGGAAAAGGAGAATGGCGTGTTAAAAAGCCGTGCCCGGCATTTTGTGCAAAGCACAAACCCTTGCTGCCGGGGGCTTTTTGGGTCACTGCTTACTCAGTGTAAAACAGCATACGGCTGTAGCACGGCAGCGGCCAGTAATCCTCATCGACAAGCTCTTCAGCAGCGTCAGCGGCGGCGCGCAGGGTATCCATGGCGGGCAGAACCTCATCATGGAAAGCATGAGCCTTAGCGGTCTCATCGTCCAGGGCGCTGACCTTATCGGTCACAGCCTTCAGAGCGTCGGTTGCATCAGACATCTCGTCAGTGTATTTGGAAAGTGCAGTCAACAGCTTTGCTTCGGACTTGGTGGAGATGCCTTCCACAGCAGCGGTCTTGGCTGCGGCGGTGCTGGCAACTTCGCCCATATAGCTGGTGGCGGCAGGAATCAGCTGCTTGGATGCGATCTTGAGCATGGTGCGGGCTTCGATGTTGATAATCTTGGAGTAGTGCTCCATCTCAACTTCGTAACGGCTCAGCATTTCGGTCTTGGTCAGAACGCCGAATTCTTCCATCAGGGAGATGTTCTTCTCTTCCTTCAGGGCGACCATGGCATCGGGGGTGCACTTGCGGTTGGGCAGGCCACGGCGGGCAGCCTCAGCTTCCCAGGCTTCGGAATAACCGTTGCCGTTGAAGATCACACGGCGGTGGTCGTTCAGGGTCTTCTTGACCCAGGCGGCGGCAGCGCACTCAAAGTCAGCAGCGCCCTCCACATCGGCAACAAACTGCTTCAGCTCTTTGGCAACAGCAGTGTTCAGGATGGTGTTGGCATCGCTCAGGTTCTCAGCGGAACCAGGCATACGGAACTCGAACTTGTTGCCGGTAAAGGCGAACGGAGAAGTACGGTTACGGTCGGTGGTGTCCTTGCTGAACTTGGGCAGAACATCAACGCCAAGGTCCATCTTCATCTTAACAGGGCCGGCATAGGGGCTGTCGGTGCAGACAGCATCGATAACAGCTTCCAGCTCTTCGCCGACAAAGATGGAGATGATGGCCGGGGGTGCCTCGTTAGCGCCCAGGCGGTGGTCATTGCCGGGGGTGGCAACAGAGGTACGCAACAGGTCAGCGTATTCATCGACCGCCTTGATGACGGCGGTCAGGAAGACCATGAACTGCAGATTTTCCATCGGGGTATCGCCGGGATCCAGCAGGTTTTCGCTCTTGGTGCTGAGGGACCAGTTGTTGTGCTTGCCGGAACCGTTAACGCCCTCGAACGGCTTTTCGTGCTGCAGGCAGACCAGGCCGTGCTTATCGGCAATCTTCTTCATCATTTCCATGGTCAGAAGGTTGTGGTCGATGGCAACGTTAGTGGTATCGTAAATGGGGGCGAGCTCATGCTGGCAGGGGGCAACTTCGTTGTGCTTGGTCTTTGCGGGGATGCCCAGCTTCCACAGCTCGGTGTCCAGATCCTTCATAAAGTCGGAGACAATGGGGCGGATCACACCAAAGTAGTGCTCTTCCAGTTCCTGGCCCTTGGACGGTGCAGAGCCAAACAGGGTGCGGCCGGTCAGAACCAGGTCCAGGCGCTTGTTGCAATCCTCTTTGCGGATCAGGAAGTACTCCTGCTCCGGGCCAACGGTGGTGGCAACGCGCTCAACATCCTTGCCGAACAGGTGCAGTACCTTGCAGGCCTGGTCGCTGATGGCCTGCATGGAACGCAGCAGCGGGGTCTTTTTATCCAGTGCTTCGCCGGTGTAAGAGCAGAATGCAGTGGGGATGCACAGCACGTCATCTTTTACAAAAGCATAGCTGGTGGGGTCCCATGCGGTGTAGCCGCGGGCTTCACAGGTGGCGCGCAGGCCGCCGGAAGGGAAGGAGGAAGCATCTGGTTCGCCTTTGATGAGCTCCTTGCCGGAAAACTCCATGATGGCGGTGCCGTCCGGCTGGGGGCTGACAAAACCATCGTGCTTTTCACTGGTGATGCCGGTCAGGGGCTGGAACCAGTGGGTGTAATGGGTAGCGCCCTGTTCAATCGCCCAGCGCTTCATCACGCTGGCCACAACATTGGCTACTTCCAGGTCAAGGGCCTGACCCTTTTCAATGGTTGCCTTCAGGCTCTTGTAGGTCGAGCTGGGCAGACGCTCACGCATTTCGTGCTCGTTGAAGACTTTGCTGCCGTACAGTTCCATAACGGTTGCTGCCATACTTACCGAACTCCTTTTCCTCTGTGGTATCATCACGCAAATAAGTCGGACTTTTTATAAAACAAAAGGCACTGCGAACAGGATTTGTGTTCGCAGCGCCCTTGCTGTCTATGTGCTTATTATACGGGCCAAACGCAAAAAAAGCAACTGGCAGAAATGACAAACCGGATTGGCGTTTACCTTGATGTTTTAGGAAAAATGCTTGTATTGGGGGATGGAACCATCCAACCCCCAATGCGGCCTAATAAAATAAACCGGGCCGCCAACCCCGCTTGGGGGCGACAAGCCCGGTATAGTTTAGACAGTTAAACGTGTGCTGCGTTTTTTTGGCTTTTGCGGTATAGCACAACAGTGGCTGCAATGCCCAGCAGGCTGATGCAGTCCGCCGCGCGCCAGAACCACATTCCAGTCCAGCGCACCTGTACGCTGCCCTGCCAGCCGGGAGCCAGGGTAACGGTCAGGTAACCGTTCTTGTGGGTCAGTGCGGCTCCGTCCGCAGCGGTCATATGGTAGCCGGGGTAGTAGAATAGCGGCAGCCGGATGGATGCTTCGGTATCGCCGGTGTTCTGCGCCGCCAGCTGAATGGTCAGGCCGTTTTTGGTGTACTCTGTCAACTCTACGCCGTCGTCCGCTTCGGGGGTCAGGCGGCCCCAGACGCTGTCATCGGTGGTGGTGTCCTCGGTGGGCAGGTATTCACCGCCACCCACCTGACCGGGCAGGTCATCCACCGCGGCAAGGCTCATATAGGTAACGGCTTCGCTGGTGGTGCATTTGTCATACATCAGGTACCCGGCGGGGATGATGGTCAGCGCCAGCAGGGCGGCGGCCATTGCCTTGGCGGCTTCGGGCCGGACTTTGCGGTACAGCACCACCGCACAGCAGGCGCACACGACCAGCAGCATGGTGGACGGGGTGAAGAACCGCCAGGCAAACTGCAACTTCCCCAGAGTCTTGCTCAGCGCCTGCAACGGTTCGCAACGGAACAGCGCGTACCAGGGGCAAAGGTCGCTGGCGCACCAGGCGGCCAGTAGGCCAAAGCCCAGTGTCAGGCTGCCAATGCGCGCGGCATCGCGGCTGCTTTTGCGCACGGCGGGGTCCAGCACAGCCAGCAGGAAGAAGAATGCACCCGCGGCCAGTGCCAGGCCCAGCGTCTGCGGCATTTCGCCCGCAATGCCGCTCTGGATGCTTTCCGCCACGCCGCTGCTCTGGCCGAACATCAAAAACATCTGGCCCAGGTAAACGGAGCTGTCGTACAGGTAGGCGGCATCATACTTGCCGCTGATGCGGCACACCCCCTGCACCATGTATTGCAGCAGCGGCACCATAAACCACAGGTTCCACACAATGGCGGCCCCGGCGGCTTTGCACAGAGCGGGCAGCACCGGGCGGGTGAAGGTCTTTTTGAAATACAGCAGGCAGAAGGCGGCGGTAAAGAACACCGCAAGTTCGGTTGTCAGCAGATGGCTCTGCAGCAAGCCGGTAAAGCCCAGGGCAAAGGGCAGCCAGCACCAGGGCTCGGCCTTTTTGCCATCGGCAGGGGATTGGCGATAAATCCGCCACAGCCCGTACACGACCAGCGGCAGGAACGCCATGGCGGTATATTCGCCCACTGCAGCGCGCACAAACACGTTGGTCAGCCGGTAGAACGAAAGGGTGTACAACGCGGTGCCAAGCAGCGCGGCACAATCGCTGCGGAACATTTTGCGCAGGGCATAAAACGTAATGCCCACGGTGGCCGCTGTGATGGATGCAACGTAAACTTTGTAGCTGGTTTGCAGGCTGAAACCCAGAATGCGCAGCACCGCAGCCGGGTACAGGAACACATCGGAGTACATCAGGCTGAACGGATAGCCTTTTTCGTTGATGATGGCCGGGTCCATGCGCACGGGGAACTGCCCGGCCAGCAGCCCGGCTTTCAGCCCCTCAATGCGGGAAAGGTGGATGGAAAGGTCGTGCCCGTACGTCAGGTAGCCGAGCCCCAGCGGCAGGCAGGCAAACACGCCGATGCCCACCAGCGCCATGGCGATATACCGCCCGCGCAGGGTATGGATGGGAAATTTGACCCGGCGGATCAGCAACAGGATCACCCAGTCCAGTACGGCGCAGAACACAAGCCCCGTCAGCAGCCGCACATACGCCCACGCGTGGGTGGGTACGATCTGTGCGCCGGTAATGTAGATGACCTGTTTTTTGCCGCAGTCCGCGGTAAACTGCAGCTGTGCGGTTTCGCAGCCGTAGGGCATCCACAGGCTGAACACCGTGCGGGTGCGCTCAGCGGGCAGCTTGGCGGCATCATACTGCGCGGTGGGCATGATCTCATCCAGAAAGCTGACCTCGCCGTCCTCGCCGTCATTCACATAGTTGATGCAAACCTGGTAGCTGCCGCGCGGCAGGTCGATCCAGCGGGTGGTGGCAAACAGGCCGGTAAAGTTTTCCACGCGGGCGCCGCGGTCATCATTGGTACATTCCTCCGCGTAGGGAATGATCAGGTCCGGCGTAATATCAATCACGCCGCCTGTGCGGAAATCCCCCACAAAACGCAGCGCCAACACCATAAATTCCACCAGAACCAGCAGCAGGACCAACCCGTTCTGGCGGCTAAAAATTTTTTTGAGCTTTTGCAAACAAGCACGCTCCCTTCTCAACGTGATCTTAAGGCAACACCGCACAATTCCCGCCTAACGGCTTAAGCACCGCTCCGGCAGCTGCGGCACGGCATCTGCGTTGCCAAAATGC
>OGQY01002552.1_pt1 | contig 10760 bp, 7 predicted proteins | sample 1553361 | NCBI WGS metagenome assembly OGQY01 (sample SAMEA2579963, study PRJEB22360) | human gut metagenome | reverse complement strand
TTCTTTAACTATGACGCCGTCCTTTATCGCAACAAGATTTGTGATTGCACGAGAGTCGATTTTTGGTTTCGGCACAGCTTCGCTGATTTCAACACGGGCGGTACAGCCGATTTTGTTTATGCTCACCCAACCGCAATCGTCAAAAACCGCCATAATCATATTTTCAGCAGAAGTGAGCTTAATATCATCCCACCGTGCGCCGATTTTTATATTTTGCTTTTCCAAAAGCGAAACAATTTCGTCGCTCGTTATATTATTGTTGCCGACAGTTTCAATATTCCACACAAATCCGCCGAGAAAGTTGATAATTGCTATAAATGCAACAAGACCGACGGCAAGACCAAAGCGGTGTTTGTATTTTAACAGTTCGAATACGCCGTGTTTTTTCGTTATTTCAACCTTACCGCCGGCAGCATATGCTGCGCGGTGAAGCTTTTTGTATTCGCTTGCAACGCACGCACCTAAAACTTCGCCGTCGCACCTTTTTAAATCGTGAATATTGATTTTGCTTTGATAGCAAGCGTTGACAAAGTCCTCGGCAAAACCGCCGTAAAAGCGAAACTCAACCCAGCCGACAAAAAAACGCAGGAATTTAATCATTTGAGCTCATCTCCAATGAAAGAATATCGCCCTCGACAACCGCCCCCTCATGCGAAAACGATTCTATATACAGTCCGCTGCCGACGATGACAACGGCATATTTTCCGAGATTGATTTTTATTTTTTCGGCAGTGTATTCGCAAATACCTTGAAGTCCGTCGATAATGCATTTTGAGTTGCCGATTAAAACGATGTGCGGCTCTGTTATGTAATTAAAATCCATATCCGTATTTTTCATAAATATCACCCGTAATTAATATGAAAAAAGAGCAATAAGTATTCAATCGGGCAAAATCGGCGTTTTTTATAGGCAATTTCAACAGCAATTCGCACGAATTGTTGGTAATTGCTCACAAATTATGAACATTTTGTTAATAATTAGCACTCTCCTCTTTACAGTGCTAACAATATATGTTATATTACGAGTATAACAAAGATAACCAAAGGATACGGAAAGAAATTTCAGTATCCTTTTCCTACGATATACAAGGAGGAGAGCCTATGAACATCAGTAAATTTACTCAAAAATCAGTACAGGCTGTTCAGGATCTTGAAAAGGTTGCTTACGAATACGGCAACCAGGAAGTAGAGCAGGAGCATCTTCTGTATGCCCTGTTAACGCAGGAAGACAGCCTGATCCTCAAATTGATCGAAAAGATGGAGATCAATAAGGATTATTTTATCAATACAGTGAAAAAAGCTCTGGATGCAAAAGTAAAAGTATCCGGTGGTGATCTGAGATTTGGGCAGTATCTGAACAAATCTCTGGTAAACGCAGAAAACGAAGCAAAAGCTATGGGAGACGAATACGTTTCTGTTGAGCATCTGTTCCTGTCCCTGCTGACACAGCCAAGCCCAAGCATGAAGAAAATCTTCAACGAATTTGGAATCACCAGAGAGAGATTTCTCCAGGCACTTTCAACTGTAAGAGGCAACCAGAGAGTTGTCAGCGACAATCCGGAAGCAACCTATGACACCTTAAATAAATATGGTGAGGATCTTGTCGAAAAAGCAAGAAACCAGAAACTGGATCCGGTCATCGGCCGTGATGCAGAAATCCGTAATATCATCCGAATCCTATCTCGTAAGACAAAGAACAATCCGGTTCTGATCGGTGAGCCTGGTGTTGGTAAAACAGCAGCTATTGAAGGCCTTGCACAGCGAATCGTTGCAGGTGATGTGCCGGAAGGCCTTAAAAATAAGAAAATTTTTGCACTGGATATGGGAGCACTTGTTGCAGGTGCAAAATATCGTGGTGAATTTGAGGAACGTCTGAAAGCCGTCCTTGAAGAAGTCAAAAAGAGTGAGGGTGAGATTATCCTCTTCATCGATGAACTTCATCTGATCGTTGGCGCCGGCAAGACAGACGGTGCAATGGACGCAGGCAACATGTTAAAACCTATGCTTGCCAGAGGTGAACTGCATTGTATCGGTGCAACCACACTGGATGAGTATCGGCAGTACATTGAAAAAGATGCTGCTCTTGCACGTCGTTTCCAGCCAGTCATGGTCAATGAGCCGACAGTAGAAGATACCATTTCTATCCTTCGTGGTCTGAAAGAAAGATACGAAGTATTCCATGGCGTTAAGATCACTGACAGTGCCCTTGTTGCAGCAGCTACTCTTTCTCACAGATACATTACAGACAGATTCCTTCCTGACAAAGCAATCGACCTTGTCGATGAAGCATGCGCACTGATCAAGACAGAACTGGATTCCATGCCGACAGAGCTGGATGAACAGAGACGTAAGATCATGCAGCTGGAGATTGAGGAGTCTGCTCTTAAAAAAGAAACAGATAATCTGAGCAAAGAACGTCTTGTAGATCTGCAGAAGGAACTTGCAGAGATGAGAGATACCTTCAATACTCAGAAAGCTCAGTGGGATAATGAGAAACATTCCGTAGAGAAACTCCAGAAATTACGTGAGCAGATCGAGGATATCAACAAGCAGATCCAGAAAGCAAAACAGAATTATGATCTGGAAAAAGCTGCCGAACTGCAGTATGGAGAACTTCCAAAACTTCAGCAGCAGCTGGAAATCGAGGAAAAACAGGTCAAAGAAAGTGACCGTAGTCTGGTACACGAGGCAGTTACAGACGATGAGATCGCCAGAATCATCTCTCGTTGGACAGGTATCCCGGTAACCAAACTTACTGAGGGAGAGAGAACAAAACTTCTTGGCCTGGAAGATGAACTGCATAAACGTGTGATCGGACAGGATGAAGGTGTACGTCTTGTGACAGATGCAATCCTTCGTTCCAAAGCAGGTATCAAAGATCCGACCAAACCAATCGGTTCATTCCTTTTCCTTGGACCTACCGGTGTTGGTAAGACAGAACTTGCCAAGACTCTGGCAGCGATTCTGTTTGATGACGAACAGAATATGGTACGAATCGATATGAGTGAGTACATGGAGAAATATTCTGTATCTCGTCTGATCGGAGCGCCTCCGGGATATGTTGGATACGAAGAAGGCGGCCAGCTGACAGAAGCTGTTCGTCGTAAACCATACAGTGTAGTACTGTTTGATGAGATTGAAAAAGCACATCCGGATGTATTCAATGTACTTCTTCAGGTACTGGACGATGGACGAATTACAGATTCTCAGGGCAGAACTGTAGACTTTAAGAATACCATTCTGATCATGACCTCCAACATTGGTTCCCCGTATCTTCTTGAGGGAATTGATGAAAACGGCGAGATCAAACCAGAAGCTCAGGAACAGGTTATGAATGACCTGCGTGGACACTTCCGTCCGGAATTTCTGAACCGTCTGGATGAGATTATTCTCTTCAAACCATTGACAAAAGACAATATTGGTGGCATAGTCGACCTTATGGTCAAAGAACTCAGCAACCGTCTGGCAGACCAGGAGCTTTCTCTTGAACTGACAGATGCAGCCAGAACACAGGTAATCGAAAATGGATATGATCCGGTTTACGGAGCTCGTCCACTGAAACGTTATCTGCAGAACTATGTGGAAACACTTGCAGCCAAGAAGATCCTTTCCGGTGATGTTCATCAGGGAGATACGCTTGTGCTGGATGTTAAAGACGGTGAGTTTACCGTGAGCACGAAATAATCGGACAACAGTTGGTAAAAAAAGTAACTCCTTGAAGCAATAAAAATATAGATTGACAAACAAAAGAACTGCCCGTTCTGGAGAGGATTTATCCCGATGTGAAAATCGGATGAAAAATCAGAAAATCAGAACCGGGCAGTTCTTTTTTTTCGGGAAAGGAAACAGAGATGCCTGTACAGGGCGGAAAGCAGGGAACCCGGGAATTGCCTCTTGACAAAAACGGAGATTGGTAAGATAGTAAAAATGATCAATCAGAAAATCTGAGAAATAAAAAATAAAGGATGGAAAAGACAATGATACCAAAGGACCCGGTAATGATTTTAAGTTATGTGAATACGCAGTTGAGAGATTTTTATAAAACGCTGGATGCGTTTTGTGAAGACAGAGACGTTGATCGAAAAGAGCTGGAGGAGAAGCTGGAGACCATCGATTATACTTACGATCCTGCTGTTAATCAGTTTGTATAAGGGAGAATATCGTTATGAAACTGGAGGAGGTTTTTCAAGAGATAAAGGCGATATGCGTGCAAAACGGAGCTTCTAAAGTGGTTCTTTTCGGATCGCGGGCAAAGGGGACGGAAAGAGCGACCAGTGATATTGACATTGCGGTATGTGGAGTGAAGGATGTGGATAAACTTCAGGAGGAGATGGAGGACATCCCGACTTTATATACCATTGATATCGTGGATCTGGATGCCTGTGAAAATCGGTTGTTGCTGGAGGATATAGAACGGTATGGACGAAAAATTTACGAAAAGATATGAATCGTTCAAAAATTCCCTTGCGTCTTTAAGTGAAGCAAGGGAAAGAGATATGGAAGATTCTTTTGTATTAAGTGGAACAAGTGCAAAATTCAGTATTACCTTTGATCTTGCGTGGAAAGTAATGAAGGATATCCTGGTTCAGTATTATGCGATCACAGGCTTTGTTGCCGGATCTCCCAGGGAAGTTTTGAGGGAGTCTTTCAAGAAGGGAAACACCCCCGCTCTGTAAGAAAAAAATACTTACAGAGCGGGGGTGTTTTTGCTATTTTACAGTTACTTTTACAGTGGCTTTCTTTTTGCCGGAGAGAACGGTAATCGTTGCGGTACCTTTCTTTCTGGCGGTGATGACTCCTTTGGAATTTACAGATGCTACTTTTGAGTTGGAAGATCTGTAAGTTATTTTTTCAACTGTGGTCAGAGGTGTACGTGATAGTTTCAGTTTGTATGTCTTTTTCAATTTCAGAGAAAGGCGGGAAGGAGAAACCGTAAGCTTCCGGGTTGCCACTGCATTTTTCTGTACTTTGACCTTAACCGTAGCTTTCTTTCCGCTGGTAAGAGTTACTGTGATCTTGGTGCTGCCGATGCGGATTCCTTTGATCTTACCCCGGGAATCGACGGATGCGATCTTTTTGTTGGAACTGCGGTAGGATTTTACCTTGTCGCCTTTTGCAAGGCCTGTTACTTTGAAAGCGGTTGTGGTCTGGCCCTTTTTCAGAACCACAGAAGTCATGCTTAATTTAAGCGTTGGCTTCAGACGGACAATGGATGCAGTGTCCTTTTTCTTACAGTAGGAGCAGGTGCGCTGTTTCTCACCGGTCTTCAGCACAGTCGCGGCTGTGGTGACTTTCCAGGAACTCCATTTATGTGATTTCTCCAGAATCTGGAAAGTAACGTTGCGTTTTCCGGTATAAGAGTCAAGACCGGTGATGGTAACAGTGGCTGTACCGGGCAGGGTGTTATTGGAATAGGATAAAGTGTAATCCTGATCCTGAGTAAGGAGCGTGTCACCATTTTTTACAGTTACCTGTGGACGCTGCTCCTGGCCATTACAATCAACATTGAGAACAGTTACCGTCAGTGTATCTACGGAAACTTCCGGCGAAGTAACGGTTACGGTACAGGTGGCTGTAAGTGCACCATCAAAGGTTGTTGCAGTAATAACAGCAGTACCGGCGGAAAGTGCTTTTACAGTACCATTATCATCTACTGTGGCTACAGATTCTTTGTCGGAGTTCCAGAGAACATCTTTGGTGGAGGCATTGGCAGGAGTGATGGAAGGTGTCAGTTTAAAGCTTTCTCCGGTGAGAAGCGCTTTCTGGGTCTGATCCAGCTGGATGCTTTCCACGGAAACCGGCTGTGGAGCTGTTTTTCTGGTATCGGAAGCAGCTTGTGATTTTTCACCGGATTCATTTATCGGAGAGTAAACACCGGTATCCATGCCCTGCCCATCCGGGATATAGGCATTGTAGGTTTTTCCCGCCGTGAGAGGAATGTCGTTATAGGTGATCTTTCGGGAGAGTGTATCTCCGTTGTATTCTTCAACCTCATAGGTCATGGTTCCGTTATCATTGCCTACGAGCTTCAGATAGTAATCATCTCCGCAGAAGGAAATGAATTTCTCATCATTTTCCACAGACATGATAATATCGTCATAGGAAGTGTCGATAACGTTATTGATGATAGAACCGCAAAGGTTGTGGCTGCTGTCATATACATACACATCTACCGGGCATTTAATGGAAGCGTTTGTTTTTCGCCTGTTCTGGGCAGCGGCAGTCTGGGACGGCTTTGTAAGCATGGTGTACACAAGGTTTGAGAAAGAGCCATATCTGGAATTTCGGATAAGATCTTTCACAGTTTGTGTGAAAAGAAGGTCTGCCACTTCATTGGCATAGTTGCCCCAGGCTTCGTTGTATACATTTTTAACGGAGGCTTCTGCCAGCTGTTTCACCTGCTCCGCAAAAGCTTTTGTGTCTGCACCGGCCAGCCCGATGATTCCGGAACAGTTATCCTGACTGATGCTGTAATTCAGAGTGCCCAGAGAGCTGAAGTCTACATCAGAAAATCCGTAAGCACTGACAGAATAGGTGAAGTTGATGGTGCGATCTCCTTTTTTTGTGCTGGCAGAGATGGAAAAGTGACCCTTCAGAGTTTTTCCTACGATAAAACTCTGTTTCGTAATACCCATTTTTTCAAAAAGCTTTTCCAGAACCTCCTGACAGTTTTTATTCTTCTGATCTCCGGTATAGGAGAAGGAGGTGGAATTGATCGCTACAGCTATATAGCTGGATAAAAAGTCATAAAATTCTTCCATCTGCGGCTTGGTAAAGTAGTCATTCAGTTTCGGGTCAATGGTAAGAATACTGTTGTTTTTGTCCAGAATCTGTTGTGTGGACTTAATCTTCCGGCCTTGTTCAGTTTGTGACTTTTTCTTTTCTGTCTGCTGGCGCTGATAGTCATGGTTTGCCAGATAGATATGTTTTCCGCCGGAGAGAACATAAGAATCAGAATTTCCATAGCGGGCCAGGAATGAAACTGAAAAATCAGAGTTTGCTTTTTCAGCGATATAGTCAGACGAAATGCCAAATACAGCAGTGGCAATGGTTTTGGAGTCGGTTACTTTTACCTTTACAGGGGTTGAAAATTCCATTGTCGGATAGATCAGGGCTTCTCTGAAATATGCGTTCAGCGGGGCTGCAGCATTAATCTGGATCCCGGTGACAGAAATCGTGTAGTCCGGCAGTAACTGACGGATCTCATCATAAGAGTAACTGGAATTTTGGGAAACCTTACATTTCAGTACCATGTTCTGAGAAATTGAGGTTTTCTGATACTGGCCGTTTTCATATACAAAGGTATTGGAATTATTGACATCTGTAACGGCCTGCATCTGAAGCTGTATAATATCCTCAGCTGCCTCCATGTGTGTAACATGGCTGTTGTCGTAATTAAAGATCACGATCTTGTCGGAGCTGTTCTGCAGGATGCTCATGGCACCGGTGAGACTGAAATCATCGGATACGGGATAATCTCTTCCTTCAATATTGATAGTTCCGTCTTCGGCATTTACAGCATCCAGCCGTCCGGCAATAATGTGGCTGCCTTCCTGGATCACTTCCTGAAATGGAATATTGTTGGTTTTTGCGTAAGCATGGGCTGCGGAGCCGGCAATGCTTTTGATCACCAGATTTTTACATCCGGAAAAAGCGTTTCCGGCGATGGAAGTGACAGAATCCGGAATGGTGAGTTCACCCAGAGCCGTGCAGTTTGCAAAGGAATAGGAACCGATGGAGGTGACGGAATCAGGGATGGAAACGGAGGTCAGGTGAGTGGTCTCGTAAGGGGAGAACTGGGCAAGACGATCCGGAATCTTTTCCATACCGTCTGCAAGGATGAGTTCAGTAAGGTTTTTCGCGCCATGCAAAGGGCCCCAAACATCGCTATAAGAATAGCCATAAGAATAATTGCATTTGGTAAGCCCGGCCGGGATCGTAAGAGTAGAGACCAGGGTACCGGAGATAAAGTTATAGCCCAGTGTTTTCAGCTTGGAAGGAAGCTTTATGGATTTCAGAGCAGAGCATGCGGAAAAAGCACCAGCATCTATCGTGGTGATAGAATCACTGAGAATCACATTTTCAAGAGAAGAACATCCGGAGAATGCATCGGAACCCAGTGAATTTATATTTTTGGAAAAAGAAATATTTTCCAGGGATGTGCAGTTTTCAAAAGAACCGCTGCCAATGGACTGAAGGTTTTCGGACCATCGGATGGAGGCCAGCTTTTTACATCCGAAAAAAGCGTATCTGTCGATGGAAGTGACAGAGTCCGGAATGGTGAGTTCACCCAGAGCCGTGCAGTTTGCAAAGGAATAGGAACCGATGGAGGTGACGGAATCAGGGATGGAAACGGAGGTCAGGTGAGTGGTCTCGTAAGGGGAGAACCAGGCAAGATAATCCGGAATCTTTTCCATACCGTCTGCAAGGATGAGTTCAGTAAGGTTTTCCGCGCCATCCAAAGGGCCATAAGAGCCAGCGGTATTGCAATAGGTAAGCCCGGCCGGGATCGTAAGAGTAGAGACCAGGGTACCGGAGATAAAGCCAGAGCCCAGTGTTTTCAGCTTGGAAGGAAGCTTTATGGATTTCAGAGCAGAGCATCCGGAAAAAGCGTTGGAGCCGATTTCCGTAATGGTATCGGAGATTACAACGCTGGTAATGGAAAGATTATCTTTAAATGCAGAAGATGCTATCTGGGTAACGGTATAATTATCGATCTTGGACGGTACAGTTACAGAAGCAGCATTTCCGGTGTATTTTGTGATGGTTGCAGTGAGTCCGGAGATTGTGTACTGAAAATTACCGAAAGTGTTGGAATCGGCGCTGGCAGAGGGAACACTTCCGTCGTCAAATTCCGGTTCCTGTGCAGGAGCTTCGTCAGCAGATTCTTCCTGCGTTAAAACTTCGGTATCTTCTGCATTGTCATAAAAGTCCTCAGTAAGCTCCTGGACAGAGCCTTCCTCTAAAAGATCAGAATCGGCAGAATCAACATCAGAATCGGCATCGGAAATGGTTTCGGTAGTATCGGATGCAGAGAAATCCGATACAGCAGAGCTGTCTTCGTCAGTGGATGAAGCGTCATCGGATACAGCGGTATCTGAGAGAGCGCTATAAGAAGATATGGAAACTTCTTCAGAAGTTTGAGCAACATCGCCTGACTCCGCATCTTCGGCCAGAACGGCAGAAGCAGGCTGCAGGCACATGAGTACTGCAAGGGTGCAGGCCAGTAATTTCTTTTTCATAGGGGTGATCCTCCTTTGTGGATATATTTTTTTGATTCAAGGCAGCTGAGCAATATACTGTTCCAGAAGATTCAGGGTTTCTTCCTGACTATAGACCAGGGGACTTCCGGGCAGATTTTTGATAAAGTCCGTGAATATCCTGCACAGAGACGGTTCCTGAATGTGGATATTGCAGCAGTATGCACCAAAAACAAAAGCATTGGTTGTATAAATATGAAGGTTTGCAGGTGTGACATATAAGGAAAAATAGTCAGGCAGCTGCAGATAGGCCGGTCGGACAATGAAGCCGGAAATTTTCCCCTGAGAGATTTCCGTGCGCAGAGCCAGAAGCATTTGGCGGATGTCTTCCGAAGCAAGGGGCGGGACATACTGAGGTGGCAGATCCTGTAAAACACAGTTTTTCACAAGATCATCCAGTCCTTTTTCCGTAAAAATAGTAAGATAATTCTGGGAAATCTGGCGGAGCACGGAAAAATGCTGCTCTACCAGACTGTACATGTCGGGATAAGGCATATCGTCATTGTTGAGATAACGGTGAATGATCTCCGGGGTTATGTAACGGCCGGGACAGGGTTGGGACATAAAAACCTGCATGGAATCCGGTGAAGTTCCGGCGATATATTCCCTGAGAACATCCAGGATGCTGGTACTGCACTGGGTCAGAAGATCACATTTTGGAAGCTGTTTACGGAAAAAATTCCGATAATAATTGATCAGCTCATGATCAGCGCAGATCCTGGCCGTACTCAGGTCTTCCGAAATCTGGATCAGGCAGGAAGCAGTGACGATATAATAAACCAGTGGTGATAGTGTAAAAGAAAAGGAATGGTCCGTAAAATAATATGGTTTATAGTTGCCACGTGAGGCAAAACACAGAGGAATCACAGATTCCAGTTTTTTCAGGTTCCTGCGGACGGAATCCGCAGCATTGATACTGCCTGCCGGATACAGGCAAAGAATCTCATTGACCGAAAATTGATATCCATTCAGCCACAGTTCCATAAATTCCATGGTCAGATCAAGTTTTTCCGGAAGAAACATCTGAATCTCCAGATCCTGGTGGTGAGATACTTCATAAATAAGAGAAGAACGGATAAGACTGCGGACAGCATATTCCCCATTGATCAGAGAATCCGTAAGTGGAAGAGTATTTACTTCCGGAGGGGGAAACATGGAAAAATCAATGGCGGCCAGAGTGTTCATAAGTTCGCAGACTGCCTGACGGGTTGCGTAGGCATCCTCGCCCTGAAGCCGGATATCGTGAAGTCGAAAAAATTCCTGGCGTTCTTCCAAAGTCAGCTCAAAATAGCTGGCAAGGGACTGAAGTGCCTTGTAAGGGAGAACACGTTCATCCTTCAGGGCTTTATGAATGGAAGTCCTTTCGATTCCTGTATTTCTGGCGATGGCGGTGATGGATTTACCGCTCTGTTCGATCAGCTGGCGGAGGTAATTACTGAATTTTGACATAAAAGCTTCTCCTGTTCACTGGCAGCAATTTTCAGGCTGCCATAATTGTTA
>OGQY01002550.1_pt1 | contig 10767 bp, 6 predicted proteins | sample 1553361 | NCBI WGS metagenome assembly OGQY01 (sample SAMEA2579963, study PRJEB22360) | human gut metagenome | reverse complement strand
ACGCAGAACTGTCAAGAAAAGTCAGGTCATTTGATGTCCTGCTTACGGAAAAAGAAAATATAAGAAAAAGTTTTGAAGAGGAAGCCGCTTCAATCAACAAGGAATATAAGGAAAAGTTCGAGTCTTATTTCAACGGAGAAGCAAAAGAACCGGATATTGAAGAAGATGAAATCAATACCAGGGCAGGGGCTTTGAGAAAAATCATATCTGATGAAATAGGAGAACTTGCTGATAAAGAAAAACAGCTTGCACATTATGATGCCCTTATTAAGAAAAATATTGATAATCTTAAATATTATGGTTTTACCTTAGATGAGGCAAAAAAAGCAAAAGACGAAGGCCTTTTTTCAAAGGCATCTGTTGATGAAAGGTTAGTAATCAAGAATCAGCTTGATAAAATTAAATCTGAAATTGACAAAACCGACGGAATAATTAATTCCGAACAGGCACAGAAGAACCGTATTGAAGGAAGTATATGGCACGGAAAGAAACTATATGAAGAACAATACGGTGAATTTATCAGGAAAAAATTTAATGACCCTCAGGCGTATATTGTTACCGGACGTCAGGAAATATCTTCTATTACATCGGGAATACAGAATATTGAGAAAGAATTGAAAAATATTGATGAGAATAACAGGGATCTTATTGTAATGGAGAGAGACATCGGGAGAATATTCCGGACCATGGGAATTTATATACCGGAGGATGGACTGACGGATGAAAATATTGCTGTGGATGACGATATCACTGAGAATTATGAAGAAATTGAAAAGAATTATGACAGGTTAAAACGTGATGAACAGCGTAAGAAAACTGCTTTTCTTAATGATAAACAAAAGTTATCCGATGATATGTACGGACTGGAGGCTTATGACCTTGCGGCGGAAATCAAACTGAGTCTTAATGCACCGGAAACCGCAGAAGATGTGGAAGATATGGTAAATGGTCTTAGGGAAACTTCGGATTATATTGCACTTGAAAGGGACAATGTGGAGCAGGGCATAAGAGACTTACAGCAGATTGCAGATAATTTTGAAGAACGTTGTATCCAGATTTGCAGCAATATCCGTACAGAGTTAGAACGATTGCCAAAGCTCTCAAAGATAAATCTTGACGGAGAATCCGTTCCTGTAATTACGTTACAGATTCCTTATATAAAAGAGGAGTTTTATAAGGAAAAAATGACAACATACATAAACGATACAATAGCAAGAGCTGATATTTTTGATACACAGGACGATAAATTAAAATATATCAAAAACCAGTTATCGTGGAAAAAATTGTTTTCAGTAATTGTAAGCGATATGAATAGTATAAGATTATGCCTGTATAAAAGGGAACATATCAAGGACAGGAGCAGATACTTAAAATACGAGGAAGCTGTGGGAAGTACAGGCCAGTCACAAGGAATTTATATCCAGTTTTTAATTTCGGTTATTCACTATATATCCAGCATAAATTCGTCCTATGATATGGGAATTTCAGGAAATACAATTTTTATTGATAATCCGTTTGGTGCGGCAAAAGATATATACATCTGGGAACCGATTTTTAAACTGCTCAAAACCAATCATGTGCAGCTTATCGTTCCGGCAAGAGGAGCGACACCTGCAATTACGAGGATGTTTGATGTGAATTATATACTGGGCCAGAAAATGGCCGGTGACAGACAGCAGACAGTTGTGGTGGATTACAGAAGTCAGGTAAATACAGAGGATTCTGATTACAATGTAACGGAGTTCACACAAACCACTTTAAAACTTGATTGAAATTGACATAGCCATGTGATAGAATTATTTAGGATTTATGCGTAGTATTAGAGGTGAACGCTTTGGATAAAGTAGAATATGGAATTAAATTAGAACAGATAGAGAAACTTAAATCAGAAAAGCAGTATAATGAAGCGGCGGATATAGCGGATACCATTGAATGGCGGAAGGTTAAGAAGTGGTCAGAGCTTATGACGGCGGAAGAAGTATACGAAAAGGCAGATCGAATTAAGGAAGCGAGAAATATATGCATTTATGCCTATAACCGTAACCTTGGAGGCAGAAGCCTTGTTTTTAAAATGACAGAACTTTCCATAAGACTTGAAGATTATGAAGAAGCAGAGGATCTGTATAATGAATTTGTGGAAATGGCTCCCACAGATATGAACAGATATGTCCTTTTATATGAACTTGACAAGGCTAAGAATGTTCCTCCTGAGGAATTGATAAAAGTTCTTGAAGAATACAGAGATAATGAACAGGATGAGAATTTCGGATACGAACTGGCAAGCCTTTATGCTGAGGTTGGAAGAATAGAAGAGTGTATTAAAGAATGTGATGACCTTATACTCTGGTTCGGAGATGGAGAGTATGTTTATAAGGCATTGAAGCTCAAAAAGAAATATGCCTCTCTTACCCCTGCACAGCAGGAGAAACTCAACATAATGGACAAGTTTGACAAAGCCGGTCTTGTATATGAAGCAGGCTTTTCAGGAAACTATGATGAATACGAACTGAAATCAGCCAGAGAGAGCATGAAGGAAATAAGCCATGACGAGACAAATGATGATGATGAGATAAGTGTCCCACTCGCCAGACCGGATATTTATGATACACAGACACTACAGAATGATCTTGCCAACAGCCTTAAGGAAATTTTTCAAAATGATGATAAAAATGACGACGGGAATGATGTACTCAGTCCGGTAAAGGAACAGAAAACGGAAGAGACTGTACCGGAAGAAGCTGAACCGGAAGAGACTGTACCGGAAGAATCCGCAGATGAAGAAACTGCCGATAAAGTGTCTCAGCCTGCACAAGAAGATGAAGAAGAGAAAACAGAAGATACACCTGAATATGATACAATAATAGATGATGATATGGCGGCAACAGCAGAACCGGTTAATGTTGAAGTAATTGAACTTCAGATGTCAGGGGATGATGAACTTGTTGACGAGCCTACAAGAGAAATCATAATCAATACCCACCATTGGAATAGAATTAAATCAGAGATGCGGGAAGATGACCCTATGATTCCTGAGCATGATGCACAGCCTGAATATAAGGAAGAATATATCCCTGAAGCAGCAGAAGAACAGATTCCTGAAGCAGCAGAAGAACAGGAAATGGTTGAAACTGTTGAAAAACAGGAGACAATACCTGAAGAGACAGATATCAGAGAGACTGTACCGGAGGATTTTAAACCGGAAGCCGGGGAGGACAGAATACCTGTCCAGATGGAACTGAATCTTGAAGAACCTCCTATTGAGGGACAGGTTGATTTGTTATACTATCTTGAACACATGAATGATCCGGTTGAAGAGCCGGCGGCAACAATAGATGATTTATTAAAAACAACGATAGAAAACAGACATACAGACAATACCATAGAGCTTGATGAAGCCATTAACAGTATTACAAGAGCTGCAATTTCCGAAGCCGAACAGGAAATTAACGGATATGCCGATGAGTCTTATGATGTTACGGAGGAAGAAGAGTACAGTTCGGAGGATTCAATGGACGAGCTTGACGATAATACAAGAAAGTACATTAAGAAGTATCTTTTTATGAACGGAATGGAAGATTCCATTCTCCATTTTATTAACGGAAAGAGACATGAGATTCCGGATGGTACTTCAAGACATGGAAATATAATCATAATCGGGAAAAAAGATACTGATAAAACAGGATTTGCGATTAATCTTTTTAAATCATTGCATGCCAATGACGAACAGAGGGAACTGAAGATTGCAAAAACAAGAGCAGAAGTCCTGAATGCAAAAGGTGTTGCCGCATCGGCTGATAAGATAAAAGGCACAACACTTATTGTTGAAAATGCAGAGAAACTCAACAGGGATGTGGTTGAAGAACTTAATCAGTTTATGGAAACCGATACAGCTTCAATGCTTGTTATTTTTACAGGAGAGGAATTTGCATTAAAAAGACTGTTTTATAATTGCGAAAGCCTCAGGGATAAATTTGATTACAAGCTGGAACTTAAGCACTATTCCGTTAATGAACTTGTTGACGTTGCAACGGAATATGCCAGAGTTAAAGGATATGCTATTGACGAAAGAGCGCTTTCAGGGTTATATATATCAATTGATGAACTTAATGGCGATGATGAAGGTACAGAAATTGAAAAAGTCAAGAAGATAGTCGATTCCGCCATAATAAAGTGCGGCAAATCATCCAGAAACTTCTTTGGAAAGAAGAGGAATGGATTAATATCTTTAAAGGAAAAACATTTTTTGAAATAAATGGTCATCAGGCCTTAACGGAAAGGAATTTTTATTATGAGTACAAATCTTGAACAGATGTCAGTAAATGCCATCAGAGTATTAGCAGCGGATGCTGTGCAGAAAGCTAATTCGGGTCATCCCGGACTCCCATTAGGATGTGCTGCAATCGGATATGAACTTTGGGGCAATCATATGAATCACAATCCTGCCAATCCTCAATGGGCTGACAGAGACAGATTCATCCTCTCAGGAGGTCATGGTTCCACATTGTTATATTCGCTTCTCCATCTCTTTGGATACGGTCTTACCAAAGAAGATCTGATGAATTTCAGACAGCTTGATTCATTAACACCGGGACATCCGGAGTATGGACATACGGTAGGAGTTGAGGCAACAACAGGACCTCTCGGAGCCGGAATGGGAATGGCAGTGGGAATGGCAGCTGCGGAGGCACATCTTGCGGCAATTTTTAATAAAGAAGGCTATCCTGTAGTTAACCATTACACATACGTACTTGGTGGTGACGGATGTATGATGGAAGGAATTTCTTCTGAGGCAATGTCACTTGCGGGAACATTAAAGCTTAATAAACTTATTGTTATATATGATTCTAACAGTATTTCCATTGAAGGAAGTACCAATATTGCATTTACTGAAAATGTTCAGAAAAGATTTGAGTCATTCGGATTCCAGACAATTACTGTCGAAGACGGAAACAACATAGAAGAAATCGGAGCAGCGATAGAAGCAGCAAAGGCTGATACAACAAGACCTTCACTTATTACAGTTAAAACAAAAATCGGTTTTGGATGTCCTGCAAAGGAAGGAAAAGCAAGTGCCCACGGAGAACCTCTTGGGGTTGATAATGTGGCAGAGCTCAGAAAAGCCCTTAACTGGCCATCGGATGAAAGTTTCTATGTACCTGATGAAGTATATGAAAATTACAAGGAACTTGCTAAGAAGGGTGCAAAAAAAGAAGCAGAATGGAATTCTCTTTTTGAAGAATACTGTACTAAATATCCTGAAATGAAAAAATTATGGGATACTTATTTTGATAAAAACCTTGCTGAAAAGGTTCTTGATACGGAAGAATTCTGGGCGTTTGACAATAAGCCTGAGGCAACAAGAAGCGTGTCAGGTAAAATACTTAATAAAGCCAAAAAAGTTATGCCTAACCTTATGGGCGGTGCTGCAGACCTTGCACCATCTACCAAGACATATATGGAAGGTGCAGGTGATTTTTCTGCTGAGAATTATGCGGGAAGCAATATGCACTTTGGCGTAAGGGAAATAGCTATGGCAGCTATCGGTAATGGTATGATGCTCCACGGAGGATTAAGAAGTTTTGTATCTACATTCTTTGTATTCAGTGATTATGTTAAGCCAATGGCAAGACTTTCGGCACTTATGAAACTTCCTTTGACATACGTTCTTACACATGACAGTATCGGTGTTGGAGAGGATGGTCCTACACATGAACCTATCGAACAGCTTGCAATGTTCCGTTCAATGCCGGGGTTTGCAGTATATCGTCCATGTGATGCTACTGAAACAGCGGCAGCTTGGTATTATGCCCTTACAAATCAGGACACACCTACAGCACTTGTTCTTTCAAGACAGAATCTTCCCCAGATAGACGGTTCTTCTAAGGAAGCATTAAAGGGCGGTTATGTGATTGCTGATTCAACTAAGGAAATTCCTGATGCAATTATCATAGCATCAGGTTCAGAAGTATCTCTTGCAGTTGAAGCAAAAGAAATCCTTGAAAAAGAAGGAACAGATGTAAGAGTTGTAAGTATGCCATGTATGGATATATTTGAACAGCAGAGTGAGGAATATAAAGAAGCTGTTCTTCCTAAGAGCTGCAGAAAGAGAGTTGCAGTTGAAGCACTTTCAGATTTCGGCTGGGGCAGATATGTGGGGCTTGACGGAGCTTATGTTACAATGCACAGCTTCGGAGCGAGTGCACCTGCAGATAAACTTTTCAAGAAATTTGGAATTACAACAGAAAATGTTGTTAAGGCAGTCAGATCACTGTAATTTTTAAGGCTGAATCAGAACAGGCTGTAAAAGAGTCCTCCGTGTGGATGGAATTCTTTTACAGCCTTTTTTTATAGAATTATTGTGAATGGACCGTCATTAAGAAGTTCCACTTTCATATCGGCACCGAATTCACCGTGTTCTACTACGGGAACCTGTTCCCTGCAGACGGATATAAATTTTTCGTACATACGTTTTGCTTCAAGCGGCTCTTTGGCTCCGATAAAAGAAGGGCGGTTGCCATGGCTGCAATCAGCACATAATGTAAATTGTGATACAATGAGGAGCTCGCCGTTTACATCGGAGAGAGACCTGTTGGTCTTGCCATTGTCATCTTCAAATATGCGCATCCTGACAATTTTATCAGCATATTTCTTTAACATATCGTCTGAATCACCGGATTCTATACCTAAAAAAATAAGAAGTCCCTTTTTGATTTTACCTGTTATATTGCCGTCAACTTTGACTGATGCATTTAATACTCTTTGAATTACTACTTTCACTTTGCTACCTCCGGATAATTTTATTTTAAATTAAGTGGTGGAGTATTGTCAAATTAATGTGGTAATGGTATAATTTGCTATATAGTTTGTAATTATCTATTTAGGAGGAATCAAAATGGGATTTTGTACTTTTTGTGGTAAGCAGCTTGCTGACGGAGAAGTATGTACATGTCAGCAGACAGCACCACAGCAGAATGTTTATGGTGCACCACAGAATAACGAGGGAACTCAGGGAACATATACTGCACCTCAGGGAACGTATACTGCACCACAGCAGGGAACATATACAGCACCTCAGGGCGGATATAACACATCACAGGGCAATGGTATGCCACAGGGTGAGACATATACAGCACCTCAGAAACAGCCTAAGGTTAAGGGCGACAATCTTTTTACACCCGTAATTAACAGCATTAAAGAAACAGCTAAGAACCCACTTGATGCGGCTGATACATATTATAAGACAGCTACACTTAAGACTGCAATTACATCAATGGTTACAGTTACGGTTCTTTATGTATTGGTAAGCATATTCAACCTTCTTGGGCATGTATGGCACATTCTTGCTATAGCAAAGAGAAGTTATGGCGCGTTTGCTTATCATTATACGGATAAGGGCGATATTTTAAGATACGCAGGTATATCAGGAGGAACATGGGTTCAGGCAATTTTCTTCCCTATAGTGTACGCTATTCTTATGGCAGCAATTGTAATAGGCATGGCATATCTTGTTAATGCTCTTGTAATTAAGAAAGATAAGGTGAACCTTGTTAATGTTGCAAGATTTGGCGGAGCTGTTTCACCGGCTATCGGAACTGCTCTTCTTGTAAGATTTATTAATGGTTTTGTACATGTCGGTGGAATTAACGGAACTATTCTTGCTGGTTTGTATTTTGCAGCACTTGTTGTTGCACTGTTACAGTCACTTGAAATTATCCGTGGCATGGTTTCAGAGAAAAATAAATATGTATTGGCAACAATTATTCTTGTTGCAGGTCTTGTAATCGGAGATTACCTTGTAGGAACACTCTTCCTTGGTCATTTCTATCCATATTTTTCATCAATACCAATGCTCCTTTAATTGAAAATTCAAGCAGGGAATGTGTCTGTCGGGCATATCCCCTTTTTTAATTAATATAATGGATATAAGAAGGTACTTTTTATGACAGATATAGAAAAAATGATTTCCGGCCTTATATATGACCCGGCAGACAAAGAACTGGCAGAAATGAGACAGGCTGCACATATACTCAGTAAAAAATATAATGATTTATATGAAAATGATGATGACAGGAACAAAATTCTTGATAAACTTGTTCCAAACAGAGGAACAAATGTGTATCTTCAAGGACCAATTCAGTTTGACTATGGATGTTTTACGGAAATAGGAGATAACAGTTATGCGAATTTTAATCTGACATGTCTTGATTGTGCACCTGTTAAAATAGGAAAAAATGTTTTTATGGGACCGAATGTGTCGCTTCTGACACCGGTTCATCCACTTATGTATCAGGATAGAAACGTGTATACAAGGGAAGATGGGACAATTACAGATAAAGAGTATGCAAGACCTATTGTAATAGGTGATAACTGTTGGATTGCGGGAAATGTAACCGTGTGCGGAGGAGTAACAATCGGAGAAGGTACTGTAATAGGGGCAGGAAGTGTGGTTACCCATGATATTCCGCAAGGAGTTATTGCTGCGGGAGTTCCATGCAGGGTTATAAGGAAATTAACTGAAGCAGACAGACTTGGAAATCATCCGGAACTGCTCTGATAGGCATAGTATGAGAGTTGACAAGTTTAGAAAAAATGATACTATGATAAGAAACTAAGTTAAACAGGAGTAACATATGAGCGAAGTTTATGTAGTAGGACATCGTAACCCGGATACGGATTCGGTATGTTCAGCAATAGCATATGCTAATCTTAAAAATAAAATTACAGGAACAGAGGACTACCATCCATACAGGGCCGGACAGCTTAATGAGGAGACCCAGTTTGTCCTGAAAAAATGTGATGTTGCCGTACCACCCCTTTTACAGGATGTGCGTGTACAGGTGAGTGACCTTAAGATACGAAAAACGGAAAGCGTTAAATCAACCATTTCCATGAAAAATGCGTGGAATCTGATGAAAGAATTAGGCGTTATTACGCTTCCGGTTGTCAAAAACAAGAAGCTTGAGGGACTCATCACAATAACGGATATAGCAACATCTTATATGGAAGTTGTTGATAACCATATGCTTGAGGAGGCGGAGACAACCTATAAGCAGATTGCGGAGACACTTGAAGGAAGGATTGTGTGCACTAACCATAATCGTCCATGCGTAAGCGGTAAGGTAATAACAGCGGTGGCAACTCCTGACATAATAGAAGAAAGCATCGAGACCGGTGATATAGTTATATTAGGAAACAGATATGAGGCACAGCTTTGTGCTATAGAGATGGGAGCAGGATGTCTTGTTATATGTGAAAAAGCACCGGTATCAATAACAATATCAAGGCTTGCAACGGAATGCGGATGTACAATTATCAGTTCACCACATGATGCCCTGACAGTATCAAGACTTATTTTTCAGAGTGTACCAATCGGTCATGTAATGAAAAAGGACAGTCTTGTAACATTCAGACTGGATGATTTTGTTGATGACATCAGAAAAGTTATGGCTGAAAAAAGGCACCGTGATTTCCCAATACTTGACAAACATGGTAATTATGTGGGAATGATATCAAGACGTAATCTTTTGGATGTTGATAAGAAAAAGATTATTATGGTTGACCATAATGAAGCTAATCAGGCGGTAAACGGCATAGAAAGTGCAGATATTTTAGAGATAATAGATCATCACAGGCTTGGCGCTGTGGAGACAATTTCTCCTGTATTTTTTTATAATAAGCCGGTTGGATGTACCGCAACCATAATATATAAAATGTATGTGGATGCAGGTGTTAAGATAGAACCTAAGATTGCACTTTTGATGTGTTCTGCGATTATATCGGATACATTGATATTCAGAAGCCCTACATGTACAGAAATGGACAGGAAAGCAGGTAAGGCATTGGCTGAAATTGCAGGAATTAATATAAAAGAACATGCACATGAGATGTTCTTTGCGGGAAGCAATATCAGCGAAAAGACAGCAAAAGAACTTTTTACCGGAGACTTCAAACGTTTTTCTATCGGAGATACGACCTTTGGTATCGGTCAGGTGTCATGTATGGACGGTGAAGAACTGGATCAGGTAAAGAAAAAAGTAATGACATATATGAAGGAACAGTACAAATCCCTTGGCGTCAATATGCTTTATTTTATGCTTACGGATATTATCAAACCGGGAACAGAACTTTTATGTGTAGGTGATGGTGCAATGGAACTTGTTGAGCGCGCTTTCGGTGTGCAGGGATCGGATGATGTTGTTTATCTTCCGGGAGTTGTATCAAGAAAGAAACAGGTGGTTCCTGAAATTATGATGGAAATAACACAGTAAGGAGACAGAAATTATGAGTAAACAAAGTTGGAAACCGGGTAATATGCTTTATCCATTGCCTGTTGTAATGGTAAGTTGTAACAGAAAGGGTGAGAAACCGAATATTGTAACTGTAGCATGGACAGGAACAATATGTTCGGATCCTGCAATGGTGTCAATTTCCGTAAGACCGGAAAGATATTCACATGATATTATAGAAGAAACAGGTGAATTTGTTATTAATCTTGTAACAAAAGATCTTACTTATGCCACAGATTACTGCGGAGTCAGATCAGGAAGAGATGTGGATAAATTTAAAGAAATGAATCTCACTCCACTCCCTTCAAAGATGATTGATGCGGTAGGAATTGAGGAAAGCCCGGTAAATATTGAATGTAAAGTTGTAGAAGTTAAAAAACTTGGTTCACACGATATGTTTATTGCAGAAGTTGTCAATGTCACGGTTGATGACAGATATATGGACGAAAACAACAAATTTAATCTTAATGATTCCGACCTT
>OGQY01002536.1_pt1 | contig 10811 bp, 9 predicted proteins | sample 1553361 | NCBI WGS metagenome assembly OGQY01 (sample SAMEA2579963, study PRJEB22360) | human gut metagenome | reverse complement strand
GGATGATGAACCGGGAATTTTGTCTGCTGTGCTTCAGACTATTGCGCGTTTCCATGGAAACATCCTGACGATCCATCAGAGCATCCCGATCAATGGAGTGGCAACTCTTACCCTCAGTGTAGATATTCTGCCGGGTGAGGGAGATGCTGAGGCTATGGTGGACGAGATCGAACAGAGGGATGGAATCCATTATCTGAAGATTCTTGGAAGAGAATAGTTGCTGTGAATAGTTACAGAGAAGAAAGAACGCAGGAGGAAACGAGACTATGGTAAATATTGCAGTATTAGGATACGGTACAGTTGGAAGCGGTGTGGTAGAGGTTATCAATACAAATCATGCCAGCATTAATAAGAGAGCTGGTGCAGACATTAATATCAAGTATGTACTGGATCTGAGAGACTTTCCGGGAGATCCGGTTGAGAAGGTTCTTGTCCATGACTATGATGTGATCGCAAATGATCCGCAAGTGGATATTGTTGTAGAAGTTATGGGTGGGATCGAACCTGCATATACCTTCGTGAAGCGTGCTCTGGAAGCCGGAAAGAGTGTCTGCACATCCAATAAGGCACTGGTTGCCAAACACGGCCCGGAACTTATGGAGATTGCAAGGGAAAAGAATATAAACTTCCTGTTTGAGGCAAGCTGCGGCGGTGGAATTCCGATCATCCGTGCACTGAACTCTTCTCTGACAGCAGATGAGATTGATGAGATCACAGGTATCCTGAATGGAACCACAAACTACATGATGTACAAGATGAGTACAGAAGGCTGTGAGTTTGATGCCGTTCTTAAAGAAGCACAGGCCAAAGGATATGCGGAAGCAGATCCTACAGCTGATGTGGAGGGATATGATGCGTGCCGTAAGATTGCAATCCTTTCTTCACTGGCATATGGAAGATTCCTGAATTATGAGGATATTTATACAGAGGGAATCACAAAGATCACACCGGAAGATATGGAGTATGCCGAAGAACTTGGCATGACGATCAAACTTCTCGGTACAAGCCGCAAGATCGGGGACGATTCTTTTTATGCAATGGTTGCGCCGTTCCTTGTAGGTCAGACCAGTCCGCTCTACAGTGTTAATGATGTATTCAATGCAGTTTTTGTACATGGCAATGTGCTCGGTGATGCGATGTTTTACGGAAGCGGAGCCGGAAAACTTCCTACCGCAAGCGCCGTTGTTGCCGATGTTGTGGATGAAGCAAAACATCTTCACAGAAATATCATGACAAACTGGTCCAGCCGTCCTCTGAAGCTTATGACAATGGATGAAGTCGAAGGAAGATTCTTTGTACGTGTCAAAGGTACGACGGTAGAGCAGGTGGAAGCTGTGTTTGACAATGTGCAGATCGTAAACCTTAAAAATCTTCCGGGTGAATTTGGATTTATCACAGAATGCATGAAGCAGGGCACATACGAAGAAAAGGTACATAAATTAAATGGTAATGTAATTACCATGATCCGTATAAAGGATTGAAAATATAATTCCGGGAGGAAGCTATGTTAATAGTAAAGAAATTCGGTGGCACATCTGTAGCGAATAAAGAAAGAATTTACAATGTTGCGAACCGATGCGTAGAAGAATACAAAAAAGGCAATGACGTGGTGGTTGTACTTTCTGCAATGGGAAAATACACTGATGAGCTGATCACCATGGCAGAAGATATCAACGAAAAACCGCCAAAAAGAGAAATGGATATGCTTTTTACGATCGGTGAGCAGATGTCTGTATCACTGATGGCAATGGCTCTTGACAAGCTTGGAGTACCGGCGGTATCTCTGAATGCATTTCAGGTATCTATGCATACGACAAGTGTACACGGAAATGCACGTCTGAAACGAATTGATACAGAGCGTATCCGCAGAGAACTGGAAAACCGTAAAATCGTAGTTGTTACAGGTTTCCAGGGAATCAACAAATACGACGATTATACCACGCTTGGAAGAGGCGGTTCCGATACGACAGCCGTTGCACTGGCAGCAGCCCTTCATGCAGATGCATGTGAGATCTATACAGATGTGGATGGTGTTTATACTGCTGATCCGCGAAAGGTGCCGAATGCACGCAAACTGAAAGAAATCACTTATGATGAGATGCTGGATCTGGCAACGCTTGGAGCCGGTGTGCTTCATAACCGTTCTGTCGAAATGGCGAAAAAATATGGCGTACCGCTTGTGGTACGTTCCAGTCTGAATAACAGTGAAGGAACTGTCGTAAAGGAGGAAGTAACAGTGGAAAGAATGCTGATCAGCGGAGTGGCTCTTGACACAGACGCTGTACGAATTGCCGTGATCGGACTTAGAGATGTGCCGGGTGTGGCATTTAAATTATTTGATGTACTTGCCAAAAAACATATCAACGTAGATGTGATCCTGCAGTCTATCGGACGTGCCGGTACGAAGGATATTTCTTTTACCGTTGACGGCAAAGATCTGGATGATGCGATGGCAGCATTGGAAGAACACAAAACACGTCTTGGATATCAGGAACTGCATGCCGAAAGAAATATTGCGAAACTTTCCATTGTCGGCGCCGGAATGATGAGCAATCCGGGTGTTGCAGCTAAGATGTTTGAAAGCCTTTATAATGAAGGAGTCAACATCAACATGATCTCTACTTCCGAGATCCGTGTCACCGTTCTGATCAATGAAAAAGACGGCGTAAGAGCTATGAATGCCGTACATGATGCTTTTAATCTGGCAGACTGATCCTGCAGATTAAATCAAATAAAAAGCACAGGGGGTAATCACTAATGAAAAAGAAAACACTGATTATGGTACTGACAGGTTGTATGGTGCTTTCACCGGTGTCTGTCTATGCAGCAGATGCGACAGAGACAACCACAGAGGCAGAAGTGACGGAGACTGCGGCACAGGAAGATTCCGCAGATTCTGAAAGTACCGGAGAACTGGGAGATGACATCTACAGTTTCAGCATGAAGTTTGACGGTCAGACAATGAAATTTCCTATGACATATCAGGAATTCACTGATATGGGATGGGAATTAAGTTCCAGTGAAGATCCGGACACAAAGGTATCCACCAATTCTTATGGAATGTTGACGTTTAACAAGGGTGCAAGCAGTGTTTATGCAGATGTGATAAACCTTGGTATCAATGAAGTCGGACTGGAAGACTGTCTGATTGGTGGAATCTCAGTGGATGGTTCATATGATGTTGACCTGACAGCCGTTTCTGTGAAACTGCCGGGTGACATTGAACTTGGTAAAGCCACACTTGATGACATCAAAGCTGCATATGGAGAACCGAGTGACACATACGAAGGTGATCTTTATACAAAATTAACCTATGAGAAGGATAGTTATCAGGAAGTAGAACTTTCTGTATTTAAAGATGACAATACTCTGAAAGAAGTGGACATGAGAAACTTTGAGGAACCGGAAGATTATGATAAGGGAACAGTCAGTGATGAAGTTCCGGATATTGTTACTTCTTATGAAACACCGACAGCGCTTGGTGACGATATGATGGATACAGCTGTCGAATACATGGGAGATCTTTACAGTCTTCCGGCACCGGTATCTGCATTTACAGCAAACGGATGGGAAATCCAGGATGCAGAGGACACTCCGTATGTAGAGGGCGGCGGAATTGCATTTATTGATATGATGAAAAACAATCAGAGCATTCATTTTTCTGTTTATAACGAGACAGAAAATGCAACAGCTCTTGAGAACTGTTTTGTCAGAGAACTGTCTTTTGCAACTTATGATCCGGAAAGTATTGCAATGAAACTCTCCGGAGATATTACACTTGGAGCGGACAAGGCAGAACTTATAAAAATGGCAGATGAAAAAGGTTACATTTCCGAAGAAAATGATGATTATTTAAGAATTTATCCGAATAAAGATTCAAAGATCAGAAATTATGTGGAATTCTGGTTTAACAAAGATGAGGACAGCAATAAAGCTGCTTCTGTAACAGCTCATCATGAATAAAAACGGAAGTACTTTTTTCCAAACTGCTGAAAAGGAGTTTTTATGAACGGCAGTATAATGTACTGGAAAAAACAGGCAAAAATGAACCTCAGTGGACACTGGGGTTCTGCAATTGCCGGAATACTCGCAGTTGGCGCGGTAACTTTTATCGGAAATATACTTTCCATACAATTATTTCCCGGAAGCACACTATGGCCAATGGTGGCAGGACAGGTCTTTGTATTTGTCTTTTCACTGATTGCCATGGTCTTTCGCTCCGGGTACAGCTACATGCTTCTGAATATGGCTCGTGACAGGGAGGTTTCCTTAGGAAACCTTCTTTATCTGTTTCACAACGGACCGGATCGGGTGTTGGTGGCAGGATTTATTCTTTCACTTCTGAATACTGTGGCGCAGCTGCCATTTTACTACGTGTCATTTATAGTGAAAGCAGGAAACACGGAGGCAGAGCAGATTGCATGGCTCGAGTTATGTCTTGCGATGCTTCTGGTCGGAGTTGTTCTGGAGGTAATCCTGACAAGCCCGTTTATGCTGACTTTCTGTCTGCTTGCAGACACTCCGGAAATGGGCGGAATAGAAGCACTGAAAACAAGTGCACATTTGATGAGAGGACATATTCTGAAATATTGGTTGATGATGCTCAGTTTTATTCCACTGGCGATTTTATCACTTTTTTCGATGTATATCGGTCTTCTCTGGCTCTTCCCTTATATTTATATGAGTGAGACAGTTTTTTATATGGAACTGGCTGGTACAGAGCCGCAAAATAATACATTTTACAGTGAGACATAAAGGAGAACATAATGGATATTATTCAGGTCATAACCAGAGAACTTAAAGTAGAAAAATGGCAGGTGGAGGCAGCTGTCAAACTTATTGATGAAGGCTGCACAATCCCTTTTATTTCCCGTTATCGTAAAGAAGCTACCGGTTCTCTGAATGATGAACAGCTTCGTACACTTCACGAAAGACTGACTTATCTTCGAAATCTGGAAGACAAGAAAAATCAGGTGCTCGGAAGCATCGAAGAACAGGGAAAGCTGACGCCGGAACTGAAAAAACAGATTCTGGATGCGCAGACACTTGTAGTCGTTGAGGATCTTTACCGTCCTTATCGTCCGAAACGTCGTACGCGTGCGATCATAGCAAAGGAAAAAGGTCTGGAGCCGCTGGCCAATATCATTATGCTTCAGATGACAAATAAATCTCTTGAAGAAGAGGCAAAGGCATTTTTATCCGAAGAAAAAGGTGTGGAAACGATAGAAGATGCGATAAATGGCGCAAAAGATATTATCGCAGAGCATATTTCTGATGAAGCGGATTACCGTATCTATCTCCGTAAACTTACCATGGACAAAGGAACTGTAGTATCTGCAGCAAAAAATCCTGAAGAATCTTCTGTTTATGAGATGTACTATGAATTTGAAGAACCGATCAAAAAACTTGCAGGACATCGTGTGCTTGCGCTGAATCGTGGTGAAAAAGAAAAAATGCTCACTGTCAAGATCAGTGCACCGGAAGACGAGGCAATGGGATGGCTTCAGAAACAGGTGATCACCAGAGATAATCCGGTCACAAAGCCGGTTCTCCGTGAAGTTGTAGAGGACAGTTATAAACGTCTGATCGCGCCGGCAATCGAGCGTGAGATTCGAAGTGACCTGACTGAAAAGGCAGAGGACGGAGCAATTCATGTATTTGGCAAGAATCTGGAACAGCTTCTGATGCAGCCTCCAATCGTCGGCAAAGTGGTGCTTGGATGGGACCCTGCATTCCGTACAGGATGTAAACTGGCAGTTGTAGATGAGACCGGAAAAGTTCTCGATACAACAGTTATTTATCCGACTGCGCCGACAAACGATGCAAAGATTCGCGCATCAAAAGAAACTCTGAAAAAACTGATCAAAAAATATAATGTATCTCTGATTTCTCTTGGAAACGGAACTGCATCCAGAGAATCTGAACAGATCATTGTAGAACTTCTCAAAGAAATTCCTGAAAAGGTACAGTATGTGATCACAAATGAGGCAGGTGCGTCTGTATATTCTGCAAGTAAGCTGGCAACAGAAGAGTTTCCGAATTTTGATGTAGGACAGAGAAGTGCGGCTTCAATCGCAAGACGTTTGCAGGACCCGCTTGCAGAGTTGGTCAAGATCACACCGCAGTCTATCGGTGTCGGTCAGTATCAGCATGATATGAACCAGAAGAAGCTTGGCGAAGCTTTAAGTGGTGTTGTAGAGGACTGTGTAAATAAAGTCGGTGTGGACCTGAATACAGCATCCGCGTCCCTTCTGGAATACATTTCCGGCATCAGTAAAGTGATTGCGAAAAATATTGTTGCATACCGTGAAGAAAACGGCAGATTTGAAAGCCGTCGTGAGCTTCTCAAAGTAGCGAAACTCGGACCGAAAGCGTTTGAGCAGTGTGCAGGTTTTGCGCGTATCACCGGAGGCAAGAATCCGCTTGATGCGACAAGTGTGCATCCGGAAAGTTATGATGCAGCAAAGAAAGTTCTTGAAAAACTGGGTTATACACTGGAAGATATTACCGGCGGTAAGCTGAGTGGTATTTCCAAACAGATCAAGAATTATAAGAAGCTGGCGGAAGAGCTGGGAGTTGGTGAGCCGACACTTCGCGATATTGTAAAAGAACTGGAAAAACCGGCACGAGATCCACGTGATGAGATGCCGAAACCGGTACTTTGTACAGATGTACTTGATATGAAAGACCTCAAAGAAGGTATGATCCTTAAGGGAACTGTCCGTAATGTCATTGATTTCGGGGCATTTGTGGATATCGGTGTTCATCAGGATGGACTGGTGCATATCTCCGAGATGAGTGAGAGATATATTAAACATCCGCTTGAGGCAGTTTCTGTCGGGGATGTGGTTGATGTAAGAGTGCTTGGAGTGGATATGAAGAAGAAGAGAATCAGCTTGTCCATGAAAGGGATTAAGTAAAATAAAGTAAATAGTATATAAAGGATCGGCAGATATTCGATACATGGATGCGACAGCATGTATCTGGAAGTACTAAGCACATAGAACTTTGCTAAATGCAATACAGAAAATGACAAACTCGCTACGCTCAGACAGTGTCATTTTCTGTATTAACGCAAAAACCTATGTACTAAGTACTTCATCAGACACATACAGAGCATCCTGATATCGAATATCTGCCGATCCTTCTTTGCTTTGTTGTTCATTTTTTATAGCAATCCCCATCGTCCTGGACAGCGCTATCGGTAGTAGTGCGTGGGGACAGGAATTAGCGTATAAGTTTTCTATGTTTAATTGTTTCTGTGGACGCTTGCAGATGTTTCAGAACTCAATACACATACACCAGCACGGGCATTTTCTCATTATGATAGGTCATGAAGCGAATATCATCCGATCCTTCTTTATTTTGTCGTTTTTTACAGCAATCCCCATCGTCCTGGACAGCGCTATTGCTAGTGGTGCGTGGGAAGGAAGCAGTGTAGCGCGCCATCGAAATTATCCTATTATAGATTGCTTTGAACGGCACGTGGTCCGGGTACCCTCCGGGCAGGAGGTAGCTGAGCGCCTGATGGAAGGGAAAATATAAGAAGTTACCAAACAAGATATATGATTTATTCAATATTTACCTGCAATAAAAAAGATATGGTTCGTCAGCCTCTGCAGAAATCCGAGAAGTTCTTAGGAATGTTCCGGATGCGTTATTCATAAAAATCACACTGTCTGAGCGTCAGCGAGTTTGTGATTTTTATGAATGCAATTAGCATTCGGATTATTCCTTAGCACTTCCGGATTTCGAAGCCGTTGACGAAACCATATCTTTTTATACTTCAGATATCTTGTGAAAAATTATATCTCCATCCTAGCTCAGCAGAGCAGAATCATTACTAAACTCCTGTCCGCTTGCCTTCTCAAACTGATCCAGCAGATTTCTCACAGTAAGTTTCTTTTTATCCTCACCCTGAATATCCAGAATGATCTTACCTTCCATCATCATGATCAGACGATTTCCATGTGTGATCGCATCCTGCATATTATGAGTGATCATCATAGTTGTCAGATGGTCGCGGTTGACGATCATTTCTGTGATTTCAAGTACTTTGGCTGCGGTCTTCGGGTCCAGAGCAGCAGTATGCTCATCCAGAAGCAGAAGCTTTGGCTTCTGCAGTGTAGCCATCAGAAGTGTCAGTGCCTGACGCTGTCCACCGGAGAGAAGTCCGACCTTGGAAGTAAGACGGTTTTCCAGTCCGAGACCTAAAACTTTCAGCAGTTCTTTATATTCTTCACGCTCTTTCTTTGTGATTCCCGGTTTCAGTAAACGTGTTTTGCCACGGCGTTTTGCAAGGGCAAGGTTTTCTTCGATTCCCATTGTAGCAGCGGTTCCGGTCATAGGATCCTGGAATACACGACCGAGATATGCGGCTCTTTTGTGTTCGGATAATTTGGTGACATCGATACCATCGATAATGATCTGTCCTTCATCGATCTGCCATGTGCCGGCAACTGCATTCAGCATGGTAGATTTACCGGCTCCGTTACCACCGATAACAGTAACAAAATCACCTTCATTCAGTGTGAGGTTCAGACCGTTCAGAGCCACTTTTTCATTGATGGTTCCCGGATTAAATGTTTTATATATGTTTTTCAGCTCAAGCATCAGTTGTTACCTCCACGTTTCGTAGGTTTTGTAAAATATTTTGTTTTCCAGTAAGGCACTGCAAGGAAGACAGCTACAACAAGTGCAGACAGCATCTTCAGAAGGTCAGTGTCGATTCCGAGCCAGATAACTGTCTGAAGTACCAGATAGTAGAGAATAGAACCGAATGCAACACTCAGAAGACGAAGGGCAAAGTTGCGGAAAATACGTCCGAAGATTGCTTCACCGATGATGACTGCAGCAAGACCGATAACGATTGCTCCACGTCCCATGTTGACATCGGCAAATCCCTGATACTGTGCCAGAAGTGCACTGGAAAGTGCAACCAGACCGTTGGAAATCATCAGGCCGAGTACTTTACATACGTTGGTATTGATTCCCTGTGCACGGGACATATTCGGATTACATCCGGTAGAGCGGAGTGAACATCCGAGTTCTGTTCCGAAGAACCAGTAGAGAATTGCAATCAGCACGACGATAAAAATAGCAACAATCAGAATGGTATTCTGATAAAATGGAACACCTTTTACATTACGAAGGGAAACAAGAAGATTGTATTTGTTTCCGTTGACTGCCTGATTTGCCTTACCCATGATCTTGAGGTTGGCAGAGTAGAGACCAAGCTGTGTCAGGATTCCGGCGAGGATTGCCGGGATTCCCATAAAAGTGTGAAAGATTCCGGTTGCGAGTCCTGCAAGCATTCCGGCTCCGGTAGCGGCAAGCATGGACACCCAGATATTATGTCCGCTCATCAGCATCATGACACAGACAGCACCGCCGGTACACATGGTACCGTCAACAGTCAGATCGGCAACATCCAGAATACGAAAGGTAAGATAGACACCGATTGCCATGATTCCCCAGATCAGCCCCTGCGCGGCTGCACCCGGGAGTGCGTTTACTAAGCTAAGAATATTCATTTTGTGATTCCTCCTGACGACACAGAAAGCGAGAAAGGATATTCCTCTCCCGCTGTCTGTATAAATTTGTGTTTTTTACTTAATTATGAGAAATTATTCGGCTTCTTCAGTTGTTTTTTCTGCTGTATCGTCTGCAGCATCTGCATCGTCCTCAGAAGTTTCTTCTTCTGCGTCTGCACCGATTGCTACATAATCATCCGGAACTTCGATTCCGAGTTCTTTACAGATTTCCGGATTGTATTCTTTTGTGAACTGTGGCGCATACTCGATAGGCATTTTGGAAATATCTTCGCCGTCTACCAGAACTTTCAGAGCCATCTTACCGGTAGCAACACCGAGGTCATAATAGCTGATGGAAAGAGTAGCAACACCGCATCCCTCGCAGATACCTTCTTCGCCGGCGATTACCGGAACTTTCTCCGGAAGGCAGATGTTATTGATGATTTCTGTGTTGGATGCAACGGTGTTATCTGTTGGTAAGTAGATAACATCACTTTCTGTAGCAGCTGTTGTAGCTACGGAAGAAAGATCGTTGGAATCTGAGAATGCATAGTATTCACAGGTGTAACCTAATTTTTCAAGAGCTGCTTTTACTGTATCTACCTGATACTGGGAGTTTGCTTCTGCGGAGCAGTAAACAAGTCCGACATTTTTGGCATCCGGGAAGAGCTCGTTAAGCATTGCTGCCTGATCTTCAAGTGGAGCAAGGTCTGATGTACCGGAAATATTATTTCCAACAGTTCCGTCAAAATCGTCAAGGTCAAGTGCTACACCGTATTCAGTAACAGAGGTTCCGAGAATCGGAATATCTGCTGTACCTGCTGCAGCTGCCTGAAGAGCAGGAGTTGCGTTTGCAAGAATCAGGTCTACATTATCGGAAACAAAGTCTGTGATGATAGTAGAACAGGTATTGGAATCACCCTGTGCGTTCTGCTCATCAAATGTTACCTTGTCACCAAGTTCTTCTGTAATGGCATCTTTGAATCCCTGTGTTGCAGCATCCAGAGCCTCATGCTGTACGAGCTGGCAGATACCGATGTTATAAGTTTTATCGTCAGCACCATCTGCTGCAAATACGCTGACACCACCCATGCCAACTATCATTGTTGCAGACAGAACGCCTGCTAAAATCTGCTTTTTCATATTTTAAGTCCTCCTGTATTGTTGATTCATGTTCCGAATCGAATTAACTTTTTAAAGTATAACGCTTTAACGCGAAGAAGTCAAGAAGCAATAAATAAAATTCAACAAAAGCGGAATGAAAAAATAAATAAAGTG
>OGQY01002525.1_pt1 | contig 10845 bp, 5 predicted proteins | sample 1553361 | NCBI WGS metagenome assembly OGQY01 (sample SAMEA2579963, study PRJEB22360) | human gut metagenome | reverse complement strand
TCCCTGTATGTAATCACATCCCAGTTTCTTTAAAAACTCTACATATTCTTTCGTTTCAATTCCCTCAGCAACCGTCTTTAAATTCAGTTCTTTAGCGGTCTCGACGATATGTCGGACGAGAACGCGTTCTCTGGGATCTGAGTAGTTACAAAACAGTGAGCGGTCAATCTTCAGGGTCTTCAGCTCTGTAGTTGTCAGGACGCTGAATGAGGAATAGCCGCTTCCGAAATCGTCAAGAGAACAGGAAAATCCGTAATGATACAGCTGCTTCACCACGACCTGTACCAGATCGATCTGGTTTAAGACAATGCTTTCGAGGAGTTCGAATTCGATGCAGTCCTTGGGACAGGGCGCTTTTTCGTAGACCTGCTTGTACAGGTCAAGGAAATAACGGTAATTAAACATGTTGCTGGAAAGATTGACGCTGATTTTGATCTTCTTATTATACTGCTTTATCCAGCGGTTGATGGTGCGGCATACATGCTCGAACATGTACAGGTCCAGATCGCCGATCAGACCGTTTTTTTCCAGCTCCGGCAAAAAATCACTTACCGGAATCATGCCTTTTTCAGGATTGATCCAGCGTACCAGTGCTTCCGCTTCCGTGACTTCCCCTGTGCGCAGATTGACTTTCGGCTGGAGATAAAGTTTAAAGTCTTCATGTTCCAGCGCTGGCTGGAAATCCTGCTCCATGTTGTAATTTCCCAGATTCGTATCATTGTAAGTCAGACCGTATACTTCCATGTGAGAGTTGCGCAGATGGCTTTCCGCACTTTCCGTACGGCAGATATCGGCATTGTACTGGGCGGTCAAAAAGTCCGGGGGATCGCTGCCCAGCAGGAAGATTCCATAGCCCATATATACTTTTCCGTACTGCTCGCCATAGGGCCAGTCACGGATTCTCGTATTGATATCAATAGTATAGTGGAAAATATCATCGTAGTCCTTCGGAATATGGACCAGGAGGAGATAGTAGCCGGCATGGATATGGGCAATATATTCTCCGGGGTTCAGCCAGGACTCAACACAATCATAAATCATGGCAGTCAGCCGGTCCCCGGCTTCCCGTCCGAACATACGGTTGAAAATACGAAACCGTTTGACTTTCATGCTGATCAGGGCGTAGTCGTCGGGATTTTTACTGCATATTTCTTCATAACGTGCTTTTATCCACTGCTCATTTTTTAAATCAGCCATCGTGTTATCCTCTGTTTTTTCTGACTTTTTGGAATCGTTCTGTCTTTACAAAAAGTTACATAATATGCTTGTTTAATAACAACTATATCATATTTGTAACCCATGGGCAATGCAGCACACCAAATTTTAGCAAAAACATATCACGGGATCCGTCTCTGAACACTTGCAGCACTCCTCTGAAATGATTATAATGTGTAGAGAAGAACAGGAGGAAAACATGCGATGATAGAAGATGTGATCGATTACAACCGTAAATTTGTGGCTGAAAAAAACTACGAACCCTATGAAACCAGCAAGTATCCGGATAAAAAGCTGGCAATACTGACCTGTATGGATACAAGGCTGACAGAGCTTCTCCCTGCGGCGCTGGGAATTCACAACGGAGATGCCAAGATTATTAAGAATGCAGGAGGCGTGATCAGCCACCCCTATGGAAGTGCGGTGCGGAGCCTTCTGGTGGCGGTTCTGGAACTGGGTGTGGAAGAGATTATGGTAATTGGCCATACAGACTGCGGCGTCCAGGGCATGGATGGCAAAAAAATGGTGGAGAAGCTGAAAGCACGGGGGATTCCGGAAGAGCATATCGATATCATACGAAAGAGCGGAATCAATCTGGAACAGTGGCTGGGGGGATTTGAGTCGGCAAAGGAGGCAGTGAAGGAGTCGGTAGACAGCCTGAAAAACCATCCATTGATGCCAAAGGATCTTGTGATTCGGGGATTTATGATGGATTCTGTAACAGGAGAGTTAACTGCTCTTTGTTAGAAATATGACAAATTTTCTGTAGAACAGGAATGCAGGACGGATTCTCAGTAGAACTTTTTTTAATAAGCGGTATACTGATAACCATACGAAAGACAGAACAGGAGAGAATGTCATATGAAGGCCGCAAAGAAAATAGATATGACTCAGGGGTCCATCATGAAACGGGTGCTGTTATTTGCGCTTCCCATCTGTGTGGGAAACGTGCTGCAGCAGCTGTACGGTACCGTCGATACACTGGTAATCGGCAATTTCTGCGGTTCCGTATCGCTGGCTGCCGTGGGCACCAGCAGCCAGCCGGTGGAGATTCTGCTGTGCGTATTCCTGGGGCTGGGCACAGGGGTATCCATCCTCGTTTCGCAGTTTACCGGCAGGGGTGACATGGAAAGCCTGAAAGAGATCGGAGCGACAGCCATATCCTTTTTATTTTTGTGTTCCATACCGCTGACGATCATCGGGCAGTTCGCCGGTCCGGTGGTTTTGCGGTTCATGCAGGTGCCGGATGATACGTGGGAACTGGCCAATGCTTATATCAGCATCATTTTTTTCGGAACTCTGGGGAATATGGGGTACAATATGAATGCGGGAATCCTGCGGGGAATGGGAGACAGCAACGCGTCTCTGCTGTTTTTGATTGTATCCTGTGTTGTGAACATTGTCCTGGATCTCCTGTTTGTGGCCGGTATGGGCATGGATGTGCCCGGTGCGGCGCTGGCGACTACCATAGCCATGTACTGCTCCTGGCTGTTCAGCATCGTCTACATCCGTAAAAAGTATCCGGAGTTCGGCTTTACGTATCTGCCGCACCGGATGAACAGGCGGATGCTGGGAAGTATTGTGGCGATCGGACTTCCGCTGGGGCTGAACAGCTCGATCTATTCCGTGGGCCATATTCTGATGCAGTCTCTGATTAATCTGCAGGGCTCCGTATTTATTGCCGCCTGTTCGGTGAGCAGCAAGGTCACGGGAATTGCCAACGTGGCGATCACCTCGTTATCCTCGGCGGCCACGACGTTCTCAGGCCAGAACCTGGGAGCGGGGAATTACGTCTATTTAAAGAAAGGCGGGATACGGATTCCGCTGTTTTCAGGTCTCATTACCTGCATCGCAGGGCTGGTCGTGACGTTTTACTGCCGCCCGCTTCTGGAACTCTTTACCAGGGATGCGGAGGTTCTCGACATAGCGGTCCGGTATATTCGGATTGTCCTGCCGTTCACGTGGGCCTATGCGGTCTTTAACGGCATCATCAGCTTCGTGAACGGTATGGGGGAGGTCCGATTTCCTACTGTGGTCAACCTCCTGATGCTGTGGGCCGTGCGGATTCCATGTGCCTGGCTGATTACCAGCTATATAGACGGCGGCTATGTGATGGCCTGTCTGCCCATCAGTTTTGTATTCGGAATGCTCTGCATGTTCAGCTATTTCTTCTCGAAAAACTGGAAGAAGATCGGAAAAATGGCGGCGGAGCAGCAGGGCAGACTATGAAATACTGAAAAGCAATCCGTTTACGGCTTCCCCAGATAGTCCCGTTCAAATTCCTCCACAGGGATTGGCCTGCTGAATAGATACCCCTGGAACAGATCGATTCCGCAGGCACGCAGGACCGCATACTGCTCTTCATTCTCGATTCCCTCTGCCACCATGCGGATTCCCAGCTTGAGGCAGACTTCGGAAATGGATTCCACGATCGCCCGGTTCCGAGAATTCGTGGTGATGTGGTCTACCATTCTCTTATCTAAATTCAGCGCATCAAAGCTAACTTCAGACATGAGAGCGACATTGGCACACTCCGTACCGAAATCATCGAGTGTAACAGTAAAACCGGTGCTTTGCAGTTCTGCGATCAGCTGTTTGATATCAATCGTTTCTTCATTGCGGACCTTTTCCGTAATCTCTATCTCCAGATAATTTGCCGGAATACCGTACTGGTTACAGATCTCCAGGAGCCGTCTGGAAAGCTCTGCTTCCCGCAGTGTATGAAGTGAGAAGTTGACGGAAACCGGGAAAATCTGTCTGCCCTGATCCTGCCATAACTTAAGTCTGGAGCACACGAACCGGAAAACATAGAAATCGATGAGGCTGACGGTATGGAATTCCTCCAGCAGGGGAAGAAATTCACCGATATAAGCATCTGTCTGCAGATACACATTTTCAAAGAGCTGTTGGTATTCGGCTTCGCTCAATTTTGCACCTGGCAGCTGCTTATCTTTGAGATACTTGCCGATGATCATACGGCTCTCAGATGAAATCTTAGGCTGAAAATAAACGAGAAAATGATTTTCAGCAATCTCTTTCTGCAGGGTATCGGAATTGGATAAATGCTGCAGCAGCTGGTCGCTGCAGCGGCGGTACCGGCGGGAAACGGGATTGATGCGGTAAAATGCTTTCTTGTTTTCGTACATCTTTGCATCGGCCACGGCAATAATCCGGTCGATATTATCGATGTGCTCCCTCCACTGGCAGCCGATGGCGGCCTGGCAGTCCGAGTCAGTTTTAAATTTTTCCTTCAGATCACGTACCTGATTCTGGAAGACCTCCTGGGGGATTCCGGGACAGATGATGACAAATTCATCTCCGCCGATCCGATAGAAATCTGCCTGTGTAAACGCGGCCCTGATCCGTTTGGCACACTCGATCAGAACGCGGTCTCCGGACTCATGACCGTAATGATCATTGATATCCTTGAGCCCGTTGACATCCAGATAGACGATCCCTACAGGCTGGTTGGAGCCGGCCAGTGCCCCGGTATCGACGATGTACTTATTCCTGTTATAAAAATCAGTCAGTTTATCGTAGTAGCTTAAATGAGTCAGCAGCTGTTTGTTTTCCGCATGGTTTCTTGCCAGCATGAGGAAGTAGCACAGCGTTTGCAGCAGGGGACTGATATTCTGAAGTCGGGCAGGGGACGGATTATCGACTCCTAAATACCCGATTAATGTGCCATCCTGTTCCATGGGTGCAGCAGCCAGGCTGGTAATCGACTGGGCATGGAGAATCTGGTATTCTTCCGGGAAGGGTTCCCTGATCTCCTCCAGATCTTCAATGATCATGCATTCTTTTTTATCAAAATATGTGATCCAGCGGGTGATCAGATTGAGCGGAAGATCCTGCAGCATTTCCCGCTGCGGTTCCACACCATCGGTACACCATTCATAGTCATTGTACATTTTACCATGTCTTATGTAGATAATATATGCCCGGTCGGCAGAGAGAAAGCTGCCAAGGCGCTCTAAAACCTGGGAAATGGCGGTGTCAATGTCTTCTGACTGATACAGTGTCTGGACGCATTTCGTAATCATCTCATTGGCTTCCAGCGTAAGTTTAAGCTGAAGCTTTTCTTTTTCGGATTCTGTGGTATCGAAGGCAAGCTCCATTCGGGCGGTCCGGCCCTCCCATTGGATCAGGCGGTCTTTTAAAATGTAATGACGCCGGGTCAGCGGATTGGTGTATTCCCATGTATAGGTTTCCCCCTCTTTTAAGATGGAGGAGGTGCAGAATTTACACGGGGAATCGAATCCCTGCAGGACCTGGTAGCATTTGCGGCTGTCCAGGGCATCGATGTGAAACGTTTCCATGCCTGCTTTATTAACGAAGAGCAGAGTGTGATCTTCGATATCCGAGACGTAGACCAGTTCAGAAATCTCATTCATGGGTCCGAGAAGACTGTCCACCATATGGGAGAGGTGTTCCTTCTTTTTTCTGCTGTCCTCCTCCGTCCGTTGAAGCTCTCTCTGGCGTCTCGCCTGACTGGCGCTGTAAAGGCAGAAGAGGAAGACTACCAGAAGAAAGAAGCAGTTCAGCAGAAGCAGGCTTTTTTCAGCCAGAAGCTCCCGATTTTCGGAAAACTGTTCCGCTGCCAGCACGGCCCGGTCGGCCAGATCAAAATAGGATTCACTGTCTTCAAAGAGCTTCTCGGTATCTCCGCCGGCTCTGACGAGGTAAATCTCTTCCTTCAGAAGATTCCAGTCTGTCTCCATCCGGAGTATCAGATCCTGAAAATCACTGCTGTTCATGCGGATCAGCCCATAGACGCCTTTCCCTGACTGCAGTTCCTCCAGTATTCCGTCTAACTTTTCGATCAGCAAGTCATTGGGAATCCCATTTAATTCTTCCTTCACGAGACGCTGGGTCGCGCCGCGAACAATGCCGGCGTAGTTGATCACCTTCGCATTGCCCTGTAAATTGTGAAAGCATAAGATCGAAAAGGTGCTGGAGAGAATGAGGGCTATCGCCAAAATAACAGGTAATATTTTCTTTTGCATGGGTGCCTCCGGGTTCAGTGTCATTGTAATTTCTTTTAACTTTAAGAGTACCATATTTCGCATGCCGTTGCAAGAAAGAAAGAGCAGCCGGACCACTTTTGCCGCTGTCTTCCATGTTGTAGCCATATGTGCTCTGTGATAGAATAGAAGCAGCAAAGTGAAGTCGTACGGAAGAAGGGGGTACACCGTGGATTTATTTTATCATGAGACGTTTACACAGAATGAGCAGATGCCGATGCAGCTTCGCCTGCACAGGGGGCAGATCAATTATATGATTCTGGAGCACTGGCACCGGAGTATCGAGATCGACTATCTGCTGGACTGTGAAGCAGATTTTTATATTAACGGAAAAAAGAAGCAGGTGGCTGCCGGAAGTATTACGCTGATCAACAGCGGGGATATTCACGCCCTGGAGCCCAGGGAAGTACCGGTGGATACGGAAGACAAAATTCATGGGATTTCCCTGTTTATATCCTATGAATTCCTGAAGAAGATATGTCCGGAGATCGATCAGATCACCTTCGAACTGGAGGGGCAGGAAGAGCGGCTGAAGGAGCTTAAGGAGGTTTTTAACAGCCTGATTCGTCTGGAACTGGCCCCTCCGGAGGAATACGGTTACTTAAAGAAAAATGCGATGCTCCATTCCCTGATGTATCTTCTTCTTACATATTTTAAGGAGCCGAAGAACCAGTCGTCCGTAAAGAGCCAGAAGTATATTGACAGACTGCGGGTGGTTCTGGATTATGTGGAGGAGAATTACCGGGAACCGCTGACGCTGCAGGGAGTAGCGGACCATTTCAGCGTGTCCATGGAATATCTGGCGAGAATTTTAAAGAAGTACACGGGCAACACGTTTAAGACCCATCTGAATCAGGTCCGTGTCAGCAAGGCGTTCCGGGACCTGCTGGAGACGGATTACTCCGTACTGGAAATAGCCATGCGCAATGGATTTTCGGATACGCGGTCTTTGATCAATGTCTTTCGTGACACGTACGGTATGACGCCTTCCCAGTACCGGAAAAAGAACGCCAGGAGAGAAGCGGCAAAGGAAGCGGCCTCTGCGGAATACCCGCCGCATATCAGGGTGGTGGACGCACCGTAAGGTGCGGATGAATGTCCGGATGAATTCCTCTTTTTACAAAATGTCAAGAAACGTATCTGTTTTCAATAAATTATGTAAAGATTTCACAAAGGGAATCCGATACAATAGGAACATGAGACGCGTCCTTAACAAAAAAAGAGAGGTTATTTCAAAATGGAGAAAATTTCGTTAAAAGAACGATTCAGTTATGGATTGGGAGATTTGGCCTGCAATTTAATGTTTCAGCTGATTACGGCGTATCTGATGTTTTTCTATACCGATGTGGCGGGAATCGGACTGGGAGCGATCAGTCTGATTATGCTGGTTGCCAGAGTGGTGGACGCGGTCACGGACCCGATGATGGGGGTAATCATCGATAAGACCCACACCAGATGGGGGAAGGCAAGGCCGTATGTACTTTGGATGGCGGTTCCCTTCGGAATCATCAGCGCATCCATGTTCCTGGTACCGAATTTCGGCGGAACCGGAAAGTTTATCTATGCCATGATTACCTATATTCTGTTCTGTATTGTGTATACAGCCCTCAATATTCCCTACAGCACCATGCTGTCCTGTATGACCGATGATGTCTCCGACAGGCTTTCCTTTAATATGTTCAAATCACTCGGAGCCAGCCTTGGCGGTTTTATCGTCATGGGTGCGACCCTGACGCTGGTTGCCGTGTTCGGACAGGGAGACCAGAAAAAAGGCTTCTTCGGAACCGTGGTTCTCTATGCGGTTGTGGGTATCCTCCTTTTGATGATCTGCTTTAAAAATACGAAAGAGCGGATCATACCGGAGACGGAAAAGGATTCCGTGACGGGCGCCATAAAGGTTGCCGTAAAGAATAAATACTGGCTTCTGCTCTGCGGAATCACGTTCTTTACCTTTGCAGGCATGATTCTGAAAAATCAGTCGACCATGTACTATGCGAAATATTACTTAAATAATGAGGGAATTGCCTCCCTTCTGATGACGATCCCGACCCTGCTTTCCTTCCTGATGGCGTTTATAATCCCGGCTCTTGCAAAGAAAATCGGAAAACGAAACTGTATACTGTCCGGCGGACTGGTGACCATCGCAGGAAACCTTTTGGTTCTGATATCCAAAACAAATCTGGCGGGAATTCTGGCCGGTACGGTCTTATGCGGAATTGGCCTGGGCCTTGGAATGGGAGTCACATTTGTCATGGGAGCGGAGACGGTTGATTACTCCGAGTGGCAGACGGGAAGGCGTCCGCAGGGAATTATGACTGCCCTCATGGGCTTCGGCGTAAAGCTGAGCATGGCGATGTCTGGCGTGGTAGGCGCCCAGATCCTGAAATTTGGCGGATATGTGGAAAACTCGGTACAGACGGAAGGCGCGCTTCGCGCCATTCAAATGAATTTTATCTGGATTCCTGTCATTTTTTTCATTGTAGTGGTTATACTCAGTCTGTTCTATGACCTGGACAAAAAATATGAAAAAATTCTGGCCGAGATCCATGAAAGGAGAAATTAATGGAAAAGAAATGGAGTCAGGAGGAAAAGGATGGATACCGTCTCATTCACAATGAAGGCGGAAAGGATCTTGGAATTTCTTCCGGCAGCAGGGTGGCGATTCTATCAGAGGATGGCTATGCATTCAAAGACTTTCTTGGAACGGGAAAGATCGTACCGTATGAGGACTGGAGACTGCCTGCCGGGGTGCGGGCGGCTGATTTAGCCTCCAGGCTCTCAATCGAGGATATCGCCGGTCTGATGCTTTACAGCGCTCACCAGCTGATCCCTGCGAAGGGACCGCTGGCGGCGGCTTTCGGAGGCACGTACGATGGGAAAACCTTCGAGGAGAGCGGGGCGAGTCCGTGGGATTTGACAGACCAGCAGAAGGAATTTATCGTGAAAGACCGGGTGCGTCACGTACTCATTATGAAGCTTCAGGACACGGAGACTGCTGTCAGATGGAACAATAAACTTCAGGCGCTGGCGGAAAACACCGGCTTTGGAATACCTGCCAACAACAGTTCTGACCCGAGGCACGGGGCGGGCTCTTCCGCGGAGTATATGGGCGTAACGGGAGAACCCATATCCAAATGGGCGAACGGGATCGGTCTGACGGCTGCCTTTGAGCCGGAGGCAGTAAGAGAATTCGGGGAGATCGGCGCAGCGGAATACCGGGCGCTGGGGATCACGACGGCATTATCTCCGCAGATTGATCTGGCCACGGAGCCGAGATGGATGCGGTTTGCGGACACCTTCGGGGAACATACGGAGCTGACCGTGGAAATGACGAGGGCTTACTGTGAGGGATTCCAGACCACGAAGAACAGCCCGGATGGCTGGGGAGACGAGAGTGTCAATACGATGGTCAAGCATTTCCCGGGAGGGGGACCCTGTGAGGCCGGCCGCGATGGACATTACGCCTACGGAAAGTATGCGGTGTATCCCGGCGGAAAGTTTGAAGAGCATTTAAGGCCGTTTACAGAGGGCGCTTTCTCTCTGAAGGGAGGTACGAAGACGGCCAGCGCCGTGATGCCTTACTATACCATTTCCTACGGCGTGGATCAGACCTACGGTGAAAATGTCGGAAATTCCTTCAGCAAATATATTGTAAATGACCTGCTTCGCGGACGCCTTGGTTATGACGGCGTCGTGTGTACAGACTGGGGCATTACCCACGATATGGGAAAAACGGAAGAGGAGTTTGCGGGAAAATGCTGGGGCGTGGAAGGGCTCACAGAGGCGGAACGCCATTTAAAGGCCCTAGAGGCCGGCGTGGATCAGTTCGGCGGAAACAACGATGCCGGCCCGGTGCTGGAGGCTTACCGGCTGGGATGCGAAAAGTACGGGGAAGAGGCCATGCGCAGCCGTTTTGAACGGTCCGCGGCCAGGCTGCTTCTGAATATGTTCCGTACCGGTTTGTTCGAAAATCCATATCTGGATATGGAACATTCCTGCCAGGTGGTAGGCTGCAGAGAATTTTCGGAAAAAGGCTACCTCTCCCAGCTGAAATCGGTCACGCTTTTGAAGAACCGGGGCGGAGTGTTGCCGCTTGCGGAGCAAATCAAGGTGTATATTCCGAGACGCCATATCCGCCCATACTTAAATTTTATGAGCTCCATGACACCGGATGTATCTGTGGAACCAGCCGGAAAAGGAGCCGCTGCCGATTACTTTGTGGTGGTGGATACGCCGGAAGAGGCTGACGCTGCAGTCTGCTTCATCGAATCGCCCATTTCCGTGGGGTATGATCCGGAAGACAGGAAGCGGGGAGGCAGCGGGTATGTCCCGGTCACGCTTCAGTACAGGCCCTACGAGGCGAAACAGGCAAGGCTGCACAGTCTGGCGGGAGGAGATCCGCTGGAGACTTCCGATGACCGGAGCTATCGCGGAAAATGGAACACTGCGGCCAATGAGGAAGATTTAGATCTGGTCATTGAAACGAAAAAACGTATGGCAGAACGGCCGGTGATCGTATCGGTAAACTTAAAAAACCCCATGGTAATGGCGGAGCTGGCCCCACCCTCGGTGAGGGGGGCCTCGGTGGGACCGATGCTGGCCCTCT
>OGQY01002523.1_pt1 | contig 10858 bp, 11 predicted proteins | sample 1553361 | NCBI WGS metagenome assembly OGQY01 (sample SAMEA2579963, study PRJEB22360) | human gut metagenome | reverse complement strand
ATTGAGGATGGACAAGGGACAAGAAGAAGTATCGCAGGTATTTAATTGTCAATTGTTCATTGTCAATTGTCAAGAGACAAAGTATGGAGACATTTTTAGTTAAGGCTCTACAGCTCATTTTGAGTTTATCGATATTGGTGTTGGTCCACGAATTCGGACATTTTATCTTTGCCCGTATCTTTAAGGTTCGGGTGGAGAAATTTTACCTTTTCTTTGACCCGTGGTTCTCGATTTTCAAGTTTAAGCCTAAAAACAGTGATACGGAGTATGGTGTCGGTTGGCTTCCTTTGGGAGGTTATTGCAAGATATCCGGTATGATCGATGAGAGTATGGACAAGGAGGCGATGGCACAGCCGCCGAAACCTTATGAGTTCCGTTCTAAGCCTGCCGGACAACGGTTGATGATCATGGTTGCCGGTGTGTTGTTTAACTTTTTGTTGGCGCTGTTTATTTATTCGATGGTGTTGTTCACTTGGGGGGATACGTTCCTGCCGTTGAAAAATGTGAAGGCGGGTATGGATTATAGTGAGACTTTCCATAACGTTGGATTCCAGGATGGCGATATCTTGCTGAAAGCGGACGATACGGAGTTGGAGCGTTTCGGAGAGGATTGTTTCCGCCGTGTACTCAATGCACAGACCGTAACGGTTTTGCGTGGTGGTGTTGAAACGGTAATTCCCATCCCTGAAGATATGGCACAGCGCGTTATGCGGGATAAGAAAGGATTTGCCTCCTATCGTTTCCCGATGGTCGTGCGCGAATTGGGTAAGACGGAAAGTGGCGAATCACCTGCCGCAGTTGCCGGTTTGCAACCGGGAGACAGTATCGTTTCTATTAATGGCATCGTAACCCCTTCTTTCTATGAGGTAGGTGAAGTGCTTGCACAAAATAAGGATAAGGATGTATTGGTCGGTTTTTATCGTGCCGGTATCCCGCAGACATTGACGCTGCATACGGATACGGCTGGGAAAATGGGTATTTATTCTGTTTCGCCTTTTGATATGTATCAGACGGTGACTCGTAAATATGGTTTCTTCGAGTCTTTCCCTGCCGGTGTTATGCTAGGTGTGAACACACTGAAAGGGTATGTCAGCGACATGAAATATGTCTTTACGAAAGAAGGGGCTTCCAGCCTGGGAGGGTTCGGTACGATCGGCAGTCTGTTCCCGGCGGAATGGGATTGGCATTCGTTCTGGATGAAAACGGCTTTCCTTTCTATCATCCTCGCCTTTATGAATATTCTGCCGATTCCGGCTTTGGACGGCGGGCATGTGATGTTCCTGCTCTATGAAGTGATTGCACGCCGCAAGCCGAGTGACAAATTCCTCGAATATGCACAAGTTACCGGGATGTTCCTGTTGTTTGCTTTACTGATCTATGCGAACGGAAACGACATTTTCAGGTTCTTCTTCAAGTAGTGAAGTAAATGATATATGAATAAACAGCCGCTTATCATTCTTTTAACAGAGATGGATAAGCGGCTGTTCTTGTAAAGAGACGTCTGTTTAAGCTGAGGCATCATTCAAAACACCGATGCTTTGATTTCAAAACACCGGTGTCTTGGATGCGAAACACCAGTGTTTTGAAAAGGAGGGGTAGAGGGTGCTTAGAACAGGCTGCTGATATCTATGTCTGCCACTCCTGCCGTTGCTTCCGGAAGTGTGATAAGGGCAGTTTCTGGAAATTCCTTTTCCAGATATTGGGTGAGGTATTCCAGGGTGTTGGCGGTTATCAGTTCGTCTGTAGGCGGATAAAGATTGTAAACAACCGTTCGGACCGGAATTCCGTATTGTTTGCAGGCGTAGAGACTTAATAATGTATGGTTGATGCTACCTAATTTGCCGGATGTCACCAGGATAACCGGGTATCCTTGCTCTTTTACATAATCGATGGCGAGCGAATGAAAATCGTTCGGAACCATCAATCCGCCCGCACCTTCCAGCAAGACGTACTCATATTTCTCTTGTAGGCGGCGGGTTGCCTCGGTGATGACAGAGAGATCGATTGTCTTCCCGTCTTTCTCCGCAGCCATGTGGGGAGAGCAGGGATAGGTGAAGATGTAAGGACAAGTTAATCCGGCTTTATCCTCTTCAGTGAAAGGAATTCCCTGTATTTTCCGGTGCATTTCGATATCTTCCGAGACTTCTGTGCAACCCGTTTGAATCATTTTCTGGGTGATGACTTTTTTCCCTTTTTCGGCCAATGCGCATGCAATCATGCCGGTGGCGAAAGTTTTACCGATATTGGTATCGATTCCTGTAATAAATAAGACTGTTCCTTTCATATCCTTTTTTATTTTTTGGTTGCTAATATATAAAGCGGGCGGTATGTGAGTGTCACTTGGCCGTCGGTTGTTGCGAATTGTTCCGCATATTGCCGGCAGAATGATTCCTGCCGGCCTTTTGTCCAACAGCCGTTTCCGGTCGCTGTGACGCCCGTTGCTTTGAGGTGTCTCAGTACGTCCAGTGGGGTTTTGAAGGTAAGGACGATCGTATCCTCTTCTTGATGCAGCAGATTGAAATCTGCTGTGGATAGCCATCCTACAAGTGTATTGGAGGTTGGGTACACAAGTCCTTTTCCTGTCAGTTTCTTGATCTCATACAGATTGCCGGGGACAAAGGTGCTGAACAGGAGTAATCCTTGCTGCATCAGCAGTCCCGACAGTTTATGGAGAAATGTTTCCGGTTCTTTCATCCACTGGAAAACAGAGGCGGATGCAATCAGGTCAAACTTGCCGGGAAAGGATAGTGTTTCGGCATCCCCAGCTATGAAGCGGGGAGGAGAACCAGGGAAGAGCTGCTCTATCTTTTCCTGGCAGTCCTCGCAAAGATCATTCAGTATCCATTCGTCAATATGGCATTGTTGTTTCAGCACTCCGGTGAATCCACCCGTGCCACAGCCAATTTCCAGCATCCGTCTGTAACGGACATTCGCCTGATGAGGGAGGAGAGAAGCGAGTTTCCGACTGATACGGTGTTGGGCATCGGCATGGTTGTCGTAGCTGGACAAAGCACGTGTAAAGCGGATATGTATCTGTTTAGCTTCTATTGCTTCCATATTTCGTTCCATTGTTTCCATAAATAAAAAGGATAGTGCGGAGCTTCTATCTCGGTTATAGGACAACGGCCTTGCCAGAAGGCACGCAGATTCTCGGTAGGAAAGATCCTGTCGTCGGAGGAGATGAGAGCCTGTGTCCATCCGTTAAACAAGGCGGAAGCTGGTGAGGCTTTCTTTATTTCGGCGTACAGGTACTCCAATTCTTCCCGGATGTCGGCGAGCGGACGAGGCGGTATCTGCTCGTAGGCTTGCAGAATATCCCGTTTGCCGCACATGCGCCGGTTGAAGCGTCGCATACCTTCTTCGGTTACGTTATCCAATGTTCCCCGGAAGATCGTTTCGGGGATACCCCACCGGTCATGGACGGGGCAGGGAGTCCCGTTGACGGCAATGGCTTCGGTGAAAGATACAGGCTTTTTACCAAACATGACCGAAGCAGCCCATACACCTAATGACCAAGCTACCAGTCGGATTTTCCGGTATCCGGAAAGGGCTTCTCCTTCAAAATCCATTCCCCGGTAGTCATAGCAAATCCAAAGATCCGTATCCGGTTCCGTTTCCAGCTGCCGGAATACTTCAGGAGAAGCTGCCCAGCCTGAAAAGACGAGAAGAAGTTGGCTGTTGCCTGCTTTTGTTTGTTTATATATGTTCATGCTTTTGATTAATGAATTTTGATTTATGAATGGTGTGAATGATGAATTACGGCTTGTGTACTTTGATATAAATCATAATTCATAAATCAGACATCTTATCTCCTCTTCAGTTATGTCGGCTGTTAATGAGAAGCGTATCCGCGCTGTCCCTTTGGGGACTGTGGGAGGGCGGACGGGGAGGCAGTAGAAACCTTTCCGCTGCAGGTAGAGGCTTGTCTGGATACAGTCTTCGTTCTCTCCAATAATGAAAGGAATGATGTGGCTTGCCGATATTTCTCCCCCTTTCCCTTTCAAGGCCTCTGAAAGCAAATGGCTGGTAACGGCCAGACGATGCCGTTCGTCGGTAAAGCTGGGAAGTCTCTCAAACAGAAACTTTGTCCAGGCGATTTGAGCAGGTGGGAGTGCCGTGCTGAATATCAGAGGGCGCATCGTATTGATCAGATATTCCCTAACCGTCCGGCTGCACAACAGATAGGCTCCCATTGATCCCAAAGCCTTTCCGAAGGTACCGACCAAGAGATCTATATCGCGGATGCAATCCTGCTCTTCGGCGACCCCCAAGCCGTTTTCCCCTCTTACACCGATAGCATGCGCCTCGTCTACATAAAGCCATATATTCGGATATCTTTTCTTTAAGGATACCAGCCGGCCGAGATCGGCGATATCTCCATCCATGCTGAAAATACTTTCCGTGACGATAATAATTTGCTCGTATGCATGTACGTATTTAGCCAATAGCTGTTCCAAATGCTCATAATCGTTGTGACGGTAACGTTGGTAAGGTGCGCCGCTCAGCAGAATCCCGTCGATGATACTCGCATGTACCAGTTTGTCCGCCAGGATCAACGACTGTTTATCCGTCAAGGCGGGAAGTATTCCGGTATTGGCATGGTAACCGCTGTTGAACAGCAGGGCGGCTTCGCGTCCGAAGCGGTTGGCCATCAGTTCTTCCAGCTCGGTATAGACCATGAAATTCCCAGTCAGTAACCGGGATGAAGAAGAAGAGAACGGCAGGCCGCTTTCCTGCAACTGTTCGATAAACTCGTCCCGCAGATCCTGCCGGGACGAGAGTCCGAGGTAGTCGTTGGAAGATAGGTTGAGCATTGTCTGCCCCTCTTTTTCGATCCATTTGCCACGATGGACGATATCAGGAAGACTGCGCAGATTACCGGAAGCCCTTAGTTTCTCCAATATGTCGTTATAATCTTTCATCTTATTTTGAATCTAATACGGTTAACAGCCCTTTTGTTAATTTAGACAATTCCTCTTTTTGAATGATAAAGGGTGGCATCAGGTAAACCAACTTACCGAACGGGCGGACCCAGATGCCCTTTTCGATAAAACGTTTTTGTAAGACGGCCATATTTACCGGTTCTTTCATCTCGATCACACCGATGGCTCCCAACACACGTACTTCTTGTACGTCGGGGAAAGATGCGGCAGGAGCCAGCTCTTCCCGAAGCTGTGACTCTATGGCCTTCACCTTTTCCTGCCATCCGCTTTCCAACAGGAGCGAGACCGATGCCGATGCGATTGCACAGGCCAACGGGTTTCCCATGAAAGTGGGCCCGTGCATGAAACACCCTGCCTCACCACTACAAATCATATCGGCTACGGGTGTACTGGTGACGGTTGCCGACAGTGTCATGTAACCTCCCGTCAATGCCTTGCCGATGCACATGATGTCCGGTTCCACCCCGGCCCATTCCCAGGCGAAAAGCCGCCCGGTCCGTCCGAATCCCGTTGCGATTTCATCAAAGATCAGCAATACTTGATACCGGTCACACAGTTCACGTGCCGCTATCAGGAATGTGGGTGAATAGAAGTACATGCCACCTGCTCCTTGGACGACAGGCTCGAGGATCAGGGCTGCGATAGGTCGTAACTTATTCCCGTCTATCGGTCTACGAGATAAAACGAAACCGGATTTCTCGTTATCGCTGATAGTCATTACATCAACGGATTCGGAAACAGACAATGCCGCCAACTTACCAACGCCTTTTCGTCCCATTTTTCCTCGAATCTGACGGAAGGCTGGGGTATAAAGTATTGTACAGGCAGGCTTCCGGAAAAGATCCCATGCATGCCGGTAACCGGATCGCAGACAGACATTGCGTGCCAGGTATCTCCATGATAGCCGCTTCGGATGGTCGCGAAAGCATATTTTTTTTGTTTCCCTTGTGACTGCCAATATTGGATGGCCATCTTCATGGCGACTTCTACTGCAACGGAACCGCTGTCGGCAAAGAATATCTTTTGCATAGAAGGCGGCAGCAACGGGAACAACTTGGCTGCCAGTTCTACAGCCGGTTCGTGGGTAAAGCCTCCGAACATGATGTGGCTCATCTTGTCCAGCTGTGCCTTGGCCGCAGCATTCAACACCGGATGATTATAACCATGCACGGCCGCCCACCATGATGACATGCCGTCGATCAGTTTTCGGCCGTCTTTCAGGGTGATCGTAACCCCTTCTGCTCGTTCGACCGGATAGACCGGAAGCGGATCGATTGTCGATGTATACGGATGCCAGATGTGTTCCCGGTCAAAGTGTAGTAATTCTTCTGTCGTCATCTTTCCCAATCTGTATTTTCGGTTAATGAATATCCTTCGGAGGTGAAAAGAGCTTTGTCTTCCGCTACCCGGCTCCCGATCGTTGTCAGCAGGTCGCCGATGATCGCCGAATTGATACCTATATAAAGAGCCTTGCGCTGTATCTTTTCACTTAGTTGGGCCCGTCCGCCTGAGAAACGCAGGTAAGCATTCGGGTTGATGAAACGAAACAGGGCGATCGTGGTCAGGAACTCTTCATCCGTCAACGGTTGTGCCTTTTCCAACGGTGTGCCGGGTATTGGTTGCAGGAGGTTCAGCGGGATAGAGAGAATCCTTTCCTTTTGAAGCAATAAAGCCATCTCGATACGTTGCTCTACCGTTTCACCCATCCCGATTATCCCACCTGAACAGATACGGAAACCTATTTCCCGTGCCGTCCGGATCGTTTCTAGTTTCTGTTCCGGCGTGTGGGTCGTACAAAGGGTGCGGAAGTAGGAGGGGGCTGTTTCTATATTGCAATGGTAATTTTCCGTTCCGCTGTCGTAAAGGGCTTGCAGTTGCTCACGGTTTAGGAGTCCCATCGAGGCGCAACATTTGATATCGCAGGTTCGCTTGATACGGCGTACGGTCTCTGTAATCTTTACCATATCTTTGTCCGAAACCTTCTTACCGCTGGTGACAAGTGCAAAACGTCTGATCCCTTGCTTATGGTTATGTCTCGCATGGCGGATACATTCTTCTGCCGGCAACAGCGGGTAAAGCGTCACGTTTGTTTTATAATGTCCGGACTGTGCACACCATTTACAGTCTTCGCTGCAATTCCCGCTTTTGGCATTGATGATGGAACAAGTGTCGAACTTGTTTCCCATGAAGTGGCGGGTGATCTGATGAGCTGCTTCGTAGAGGGCTTCCTTATCCGGAACGGCAGCCAGTTCTTTTGCTTGTTCTTCGTTGATCATGCCACCGGAAAGAACGTGTTGTTTGAGTGTTTCAATCATGTATTTGGGTATTTGTATAAACGAAAATCGCGGAAGGCCTTCAGTTTATAACTGGGACCTTCCGCGATTTCGGAAATGTTATCTTTTATTATGTGTGCATACGATGCCGCAGGTCGGTTTGCGATCTGGACAGGACATAAGGCTTGCAGGAGCAGGGACAGGGTGATGTCTTTTGAACAGTCTGGATGAGATGTATTCTCCTTTTCTTCAGTCTCCCCATCGTTTACCTTGTCGAAAGTGAGCACGGACGTATGTACGGAACCGTTTTTAGCCTGGAACCGTTCAGATACGTTTGCCGACAACTGCCCGATCGTAACGGCATGTTGTATACTAATGAAAGCAGCATACCTTTTCCGGCTCCATCTTCTGAAGCGGAGAGCAACAGGTTTATATGTATACTGCTTCCTCATGGTCTTATGCTACCTTTTCTAATTTTTTCATGACAGAGAAAATGAATACGGCAGAAACGAGACATACGCCGACCAATACACCCCATACGATCCACAGAGGCATATCTCCCCAAATCCACGCTGCTACGGCTGTCAAATAGTTTCCGATAGCTGTTGCAACGAACCAACCTCCCATCATCATACCTTTGTATTTGGGAGGAGCCACCTTCGAAACAAAGGAAATACCCATAGGCGAAAGTAATAACTCACCGAATGTAAGAACCAAATAAGTGGAAATTAACCAATTGGGTGAAACGAAAGAGGCAGTACCGGCCTGGATTGCTTCGGATTGTGCTTCGGGAGTCAATAGGCCGAATGATGAAAACATCATTAAGATGAATCCGCATGCTGCCACCAGCATGCCGAGACCGATTTTACGCGGTGCCGACGGTTCTTTGCCTTTTCTGGATAATGCCCCGAAAATAGCCATGGAAACAGGAGTTAAAGCAACCACAAAGAATGGGTTGAATTGCTGGAAAATAGGAGCATCTACGGGAACCGAACCATTGAGTGAACTATAGCGGTATCCTAAGAATGCAAGTGCAAGTAGAATGACGATACCGGATATTGCTTTGCCTTTTCCTGTAGAAGACTGGAATAAGGAAAATAGACCATAGACGATAAAGATTATGGCAACCAGATTCCATACATCGAACATCATGCTTTCCAAGCCAGTTGAACTTTTGGCCGTGAACTCATCGGCAAAATAAGTCAGGGTAAGTCCGTTTTGGTGGAATGCCATCCAGAAAAAGATGACAACTGCAAACACTAAACACAGAGCTATGATACGGTCTTTTGTTTCTCTCGGAGAGAGTTCTTCCACTTTGGCCGTTTCCTTTCCTGCGCTTGTTTGTTTGATATTTCCTTCCACATGCTTGAATGTGCGGCGAGAGGAATAATAGATAGCCATGGATATGATCAGAGAAACGCAGGCCACTCCGAAAGCAAAATGATAAGAGTCGTTTACACTAACCCCTAAATTTTGCTGGGCGTATTCCATGATCTTTACGGCTGCTGTAGGAGCAAACAATGCACCGATATTGATCGCCATATAGAAGATACTGAAGGCGGAATCGCGTTTGGATGCATATTCGGGAGAGTCGTATAAGTTACCGACCATTACTTGCAAGTTCCCTTTGAATAGTCCGGTTCCCGTACTGATTACCAACAAGGCGGAAAACATACAGGCCAAAGCCAATGTCCCACTGCCTAATGGCAATGCGAGCAGAACATATCCGGCAAACATGGCGATGATCTTGCCATACCCGAATTTATCAGCTAAGATACCGCCGATGAATGGTAAAAAATAGACTAAAGCAAGGAATGTGGAGTAGATCGTACCTGCCATACCTGGCGATAGACCAAAGTTTGCTTTTAAGAAAAGTACAAAAATTGCGAGCATGGTGTAATAACCAAAACGCTCGCCGGTGTTCGCTAAGGCTAACGCATATAAACCTTTAGGCTGTCCTTCAAACATAGAATTAATTTGTTAGATGATTATTGAATGATTTGTTTTATTGCACCTGTTTCCGGATAGAAATAAACTTTTACCGGAGCTTTTTTATCTTCAAACATGATGGGGGCAAGTCCTTCCCGTGTACCGAACTGGGTAATTTGTGCTTCGCCTTTATAAAGTGTTTTTTTGTTCATGCTGATTTCGATGCTGGCTTTACCTGGTACATTATATATAATGCCCTTCAGTGATTTTTCTTTCTTTTCAGCCTCTTTCGGGTCTAAAACAGGAGCGCGGTCGATGGCTTTTAAGTTCATATACACAGGTGCTCCGCCCAAATCGTCGGCATCTACGATTCCCAATTGGGGGGAGAAGCGGAATAATACTTCTTTATCGAGATTGTCGAAAGGTACAATAGTCACTTCGTAGTCACTGACTTCCTTTGCCCGGATACCTGTGAACAAGTTGGTTAGCGCTTTTTCCTGCTCTTCCAGTTGTTGGATGACCAGCTTCATCGCTTCGCCATCGGGTGGCAGGTTATCGGCATCACCCGTAAGAATGTTCATACGGCTCTCGCGGATACGGTAGATTTGTTTGGCTGCCACTTCTGCCTGCTTGGCTGTAGATCCCGCCATAAGCAACTCTTCTGACAAAACAGAGGCATCGGTTACTTTTGTCGGAGCCTGATTTTTCTTTCTTGCCGCTTCCAGTGCTGATTCATCGGGGGTATATTCGGCATTGATGGAACAAAGCAGTCCGTCTTCTGTCAAATAAGCATATGGGGCAACTGTTCCCGCTTTAAATTCAACGATGAATGTATTGTCTGCATCGGGTACACCTTTGTTGACCAAGCTGATCTTTCCTAATTCGTAATAGACCTTATCTTCTGTGATAGCGTCTTTTACTCCTAAATATTTTTCTGCGTATTTATAATAGGGACCTGCTTTGCAAGTTACTTTCGTAACTTCTGCATCTACAACCAGAGATGTTTTAGGAAGTGAATAAGTTATACCGAAATTATTTGCCTTGACGGCATTTTTCTTTACAACTTTAGTCTGAGCCATAATGGGTAAACTAAGGAGCAGACTGGCTATAATGATTAAATTCTTCATATTCTAATCTAAGTTTAATCTCTACTAAATGATTGTACAAAACTATGAAATATTTTGTTAGTAACCAACCGGAAAAGCCTCTTTTCCTCATTTATAGATCAGAGAAGAGATAAAGAACGGTCCCAAAGGCGGCGGAAAAGGAGATCGAGATATTAGGCTTGGTTAAATCACCGCCCGGGACTGTTCTTGTATATTAATTAAAATAAGATTTGTTTTAGTGATCGACAAAGGTAAATTTCTCTTCATTATTAAGCACATATTTTTGTTGACAAAAATGTGACAAGTTGTACTTTCTTAGAAATCAGATATGAATTTGTCGAACTTTTCTGTGTTTTGAGGCTCTCCTGTGAACTTTTTATATAATCTTCTGCGACATTGAGACACCCCTGAACTTGTGATATGCATAATGAAGGCAATCTTTTTTATGGGTAATTGCATCTTTACTAAATAACAAATATGTATTTCTTCTATGGAGATTTGTGGGTAAAGTTTTATAAGTCGATTGGTGAAATCTGGATATGTTGCATCAATCAATTGATGTAGTTCTTCCCATTCATTTGGACCAAGTTGTATGTCATTCTCCCTA
>OGQY01002521.1_pt1 | contig 10863 bp, 11 predicted proteins | sample 1553361 | NCBI WGS metagenome assembly OGQY01 (sample SAMEA2579963, study PRJEB22360) | human gut metagenome | reverse complement strand
CCGCCAGAAAAACAAGCCCCAGAAAGCCCCGTAGAGCCGTTTTTAGGGGCGGGGGAATATAAAACCCTTACCGAACCACAAAAGCCCGTAGACGGGCTTACAGAGGGCTTAGAGGGGCAACAGGCTAAAAAGCTCTATCTTGATGCCCAGCGGGAGCGGGAAGACCACCAGCGGAGCCTTGAAGCTTACAGAGCCTACCAAGAGAACACGAAGCGGAGCGAACAGCTCCAGAGCGAAATACTCAAGGGCATAAAGGCGGGGGAAGATGTTTACAGCTTATTCTTAAAGGCGGCTAAAGCTATTTCCCTTATGACTTCTAATAGCGTCTTCTACAGCCAGATAGAAGACGATACAAGAAGCATATACGGGAGAGGGCTAAACTATAAGCCCCCGCTCCAGAAAGAGCTACAGGAAGCCCAGACACGGCTACAGCGGCTTACAGAAGCGGAGAAGCGGGAGACCGAGACGGACAGCCGGGAGCGCATAAAGAGAGCCATAGAAGCCCACAAGCGGACAATAGCGGAGCTTGTGACCATGATAGAACAGCCAGCGGAGAGCGGAGCGTAAAAGCCCGCTCTTTTCTTATAGGCTTTACCGATCTGGGAGCCACGTTAGCCCCAGCCTTTAGGGGAAATAGCCGCCCAGAACATGGAGAGAAGACCGGGGAGCGGATGCCCAGAGACATAACCGCAACTATGAAAAGATATGAAATAGACTATTGACATATAGCGGACAATCGGCTATAATTGATACTGTAATAATGATACACAAAAAGGTATACACAATACAGTATACACAATAGCGCAGACAGAGAGGAGCGGGAAACATGAACGGCTTAACAGTGATAGAGAATACCGCCATAGTAGAACAGCGGACTATTAACGCCGATCTTTTTAGCCGCTGGACTTCCTATATTGACGCAAGCCCCAAGACTATAGAGACGTATAGCAAGGCTATTAGACGCTTTTTTGTCTACCTTATGGAGAACGGCATAACCCAGCCCCAGCGGGAAGACATTGTAGCATATCGGGACTATTTGAAGCTGGAGCATAAGCCTACTACGGTACAAGGCTACTTATCCGCTGTAAAGCTCTTTTTCCAGTGGACAGCGCAAGAGGGGCTTTATCCCAATGTAGCAGACAGAGTAAAAGGGGCGAAGCTGGATACGGAGCATAAAAAGGACTACTTGACCACGAAGCAAGTAGCCCGCTTGCTGGGGGCTATTGACCGCTCCACCCTTAAAGGCTTGAGAGACTACGCTATGCTTTCTGTAATGGTAACTACGGGACTTAGAGAAATCTCAATAGTAAGAGCCGATATAGGCGATATTAGAACCGCTGGAGACGCTGTAGCCCTTTTCTATCAGGGCAAAGGGCACGAAGAAAAAGCGGACTATGTAAAGCTTGCCGAGCCTGTAGAAGAAGCTGTAAGAGCCTACCTTAAAGCCAGAGGGGGCGCAGACCCCAAAGCCCCGCTTTTTAGCTCTATAGCAAACCGTAACAGCGGGGAGCGCATGACTACCAGAAGCGTAAGCCGAGTAGCCAAAGAGCGGCTTATAGCTGTAGGGCTTGAGAGTGACCGCTTGACCGGGCATAGCATGAGACATACCGCCGCCACGCTTAACCTTTTGAACGGCGGCACAGTAGAGGAGACCCGCCAGCTCTTAGGGCATACCAACATAAACACAACCCTTATTTATTCTCACGCTCTGGAGCGGGCAAAGAATAACAGCGAGGAGCGCATAGCTAAAGCAATCTTTGGATAAGAGTATACACAATAACACATACACAACTACCAGGCAGAGAAGACCATATAACAGCCTTGAGCGGGCGGGGGAGACCCTACCCGCTACAAGCGCATTTATAGAGAGGAGCGCAGAATATGCCCAGCACAGCCTTTAATTATGAAATCGTAGAGAAAGTAGCCGTATTAAGCCAGAGCGGGGACACCACAAAAGAGCTTAACAGGGTAAGCTACAACGGAAGCCCCGCAAAGTATGACTTGCGGAGCTGGAGACGGACGGACGGAGAGGAGAAGCTTCTAAAGGGGCTTACTCTTACCGATGAAGAAGCCAGAGCATTAAAAGAAGCCCTAAACAGCCGGGGCGATCTATGAGAGGGGCGGGGAATATGGACAAGGATATTTACCAGCTTGCAGACGAAGCCGCCGAGGAGATTAACCACCAAGCCGAGGAGACCCAGCGGGAGCTACAGCGGATAGCAGACGAAGCGGACGAAGCCATAAGGGGGACACTATGAGCAAGGTATACACGATCACAAACCAAAAAGGGGGAGCGGGCAAGACCACTACAGCCCTTGCCGTAGCCGCTGGGCTTTCCCTTAAAGGCTACTCTGTACTTTCCATAGACTTAGACGCTCAAAGCAATATGACATACACGGCGGGAGCCAAAGCGGACGGAGCTACAGCTTTAGGAGTGCTTACGGGGGAGATCAGAGCCGGGGACGCTATACAGAAGACGGGGAGCGGGGGCATTATTCCAGCCAGTAAAGCCCTTGCCGGAGCGGACGCTTTTATAACAGACACGGGGAAAGAGTACAGGCTAAAGGAAGCTCTGGAGCCGATAAGGGGAGAGTATGACTATATCATAATCGACACCCCGCCCGCTCTGGGCATACTTACTATTAACGCTCTTACCGCTTGCGACAGCGTTATAATACCCGCTCAAGCCGATATTTACAGCTTACAGGGCATAGAACAGCTTGCGGAGACTATGAAGCCCGTAAAGAAGTATACAAACCCCGATCTAACCATAGAGGGCATACTTTTAACCCGCTATAGCCCCCGCTCTGTATTGAGTAGAGAAGTAGCGGAGCTTGCCCAGCAGATAGCCGGGAAGCTGGGAACTAAGTTATTCCGGGCTACTATCCGGGAAGCCGTAGCCGTAAAGGAAGCCCAGATAAGCCAGCAGAGCCTTTATAGCTATGCTCCCAAAGCTAAAGTAACAGAAGACTACAGCCGCTTCATAGCGGAGCTTTTAGGAGAGGAGTAAAGACAATGGCAAAGAAGAAAAGCTTTATAGACAACCCCGCTTTACAGTTTATCAGCACAGCGGAGCCAGAGGAGACCCGGCAAGAGGAGCGGGAGCTTCCCGCTTCACAAGCAAAGCCAGCCGAGAAGCCGCCAGAGGGCTATAAGCTTAACCCGCTCTATGTGGAGACTAAGAGCCGCCGCTTACAGCTTGTCTTACAGCCCAGCCTTTACGACAGAGTAAAAGCGGGAGCCGCCGCCGCTGGGCTTTCTGTAAATGAGTATGTACACCAGATTTTAGACACCGCCACAAGAGAGGAGTAAAAGCTATGGGAGTAAGCCTTGACAGCAAACAGAGAACGGAAGCCAGAGCGGAAGCAAACGCCGCCAAGCTCGATACTATCCGGCTATACACCCTTACGGAGCTGGAGCCGATCTTAGGAGTAACCCACAGGACGCTACAGAGCTATATAAAGGACGGGCGGCTAAAGGGCGTTAAAATCGGCGGCAAGTGGAAAGTATCAGAGGAGACGCTAAGAAAGTTTATTAACGGGGAGAGCTAACGGACTTCCCAAAGGGCGCACTTACTCACCACCTTACAGGCGGCATAAGTGCTACCCCAGAAACCGGGCTAAAACATGTTTATTGTCTTGAAATTACTATTAGCGGACATTAAAACTATGAAGCCAGAGACTTCCTTTTAGCTACTTCCTGTATGACAAGATACGGCTATCAGCATACATATAACAGCATACACAAACCAATAGCCGGAGCCATATAAGAAGAATAGCAAGCACAGCAAGTGTACATACACATTGCAAAAACTAATATTAGAGAGGGGGCTTATACATGAAGCCAGCCGAGCTAAAAAAGGAATATGTACGGCTTAGAGCCGAGGGGCAGAGCTATAGCTCTATATGTGAACAGCTCCATATCTCTAAAAGCACCTGCACGAAATGGGAAAAGGCTTTAGCCGCCCAGATTGACGAATTGAAGCGGGCAGAGCTTGCGGAGCTATGCGAAAGCTACAGCATGACAAAGGAAGCCCGTATAAGGCGGCTGGGGGACACGCTGGAGAAGATTAACGCCGCTTTGGAACAAGCAGACTTTAGCACTGTAGACCCTGCCAAACTCTTAGACTTTAAGCTTAAATATACGGAAGCCCTTAAGGGGGAGTATATCGGGACTAAGCCCGCTATGGAACTGGACACTATAGACGCAAAAGGCATAGTAGCCGCTTTAGCCGATCTGCTTAATAGAGTACGAGCGGGAGAAGTTACCACGGAGCAAGCCCAGAAAGAGAGCGGCATACTTGCCCAGCTCTTAAAGGCTTATGACACCGTAGAAGTCAAAGCTAAGCTTGACGAGCTGGAAGCGATTATAGGGGGGCGGCAATAATGGCAGATATAAAGCGACTTTTGAATAAGAAAGGCTGGACAGGGCGGGAGTTGGGCATACTGGAGCTTACCAATATGGCTGTACAGTTTCGGCAAGCTCTATCCGGCGAAGAACAAAAGCCAATTGTAGATAAAGGCCAATTTTCTAAGATGCTCAGCACCATTAAAGACAGCACACAAGGGGCAATCTACAACGGCTATATTTCTATCCATGAATGGCTTTCCATCCGCTATAATATCGCTCAAACTCAGCTACAGCAAGCACAGCTCCAATATAGGACGCTTGCCCAATATCTAACGGACGCAATCCTTGCCGAGGACGTATACAGCTATATAGAACAGCTCCCCGCCATTATGACCGAGAAGCAATACAAGGACGCTGTAGAAGCTGGGCGGCATAAATGGCTTTACGGAGACGGCGAAGAACGAGAGGAGAGAGCGGACAGCTTGTCCGCCCTTATTGAGAGGGGTATACTGTATTACACCCAACAGTTACAGAAAAACCCGGCAAAGCCAAACCCGCTAAAGGCAATCAGAAAGAAATACATTAACCAGCCTGTAAAAAGTAAGCTTATCCTTGAGGGCTATAACGAAGTCATGGGAGAGGGCTATTACACTTTGCAGGATGGACGAAGAAGCGACCAAATGACCGATGAAGAATGGTGGGCCGCTATTACAACCCCTACTATGCAGAAAGCCTTAACTGAAATGCAAGCGGAAGACGGAAGCGGGCAGGAACTTACTAAGCAGATAGCCCAGCAACGCATAATAAACCGAGCCAGAGTGATTTTTAACGGCGGCACAGAGCAAGATGCAGACGAAGCCCAGCATAAAAAAGACTACGAGCTGGGGCTTGCTGTGCCTTGTGAATGGCATTACTACGATGAGCCGCCGGAGGGCTTAACTAAATGGGACATTATAGAAACGGGATTATGGGAGTTTTACGGTTTGCTTTTTTGTGGTATGGAAGGGAGCAAAGAAGAATATCAAGAGGAGCTACAGGACTTTTTATCGGAATTTAAGGACGCTGTAGACGTAATTATAGCGGACTTAGAAAAGAACTACTTTACCGGGAAAGAACCGCTCCAGCCATTGCCTACAAAGGGGGAAGCCCCTTTTACTTCTATTGCAAGCACCCCACTTGAAAACTGGGGGGAAACTGTTTTTTCGTGGGAAGACCTGTACAAACACAATGTATATGGATTTAAGGACGAAGCGGAAGCAGATACCGCCGTTTTTGACGGGAATTACAGAGCCGTTTTTAATGGGATAGCCATTATCAGGGCAAGCGATCTTCTGGACAGAAGCCCACGCATTGACGAAAACGGCTATTATGTGGAGCCAAACATAAGCCACAGACTTTCTAATTTCACGCTGGAAGCTTTCTTCCCTGAAGCGGAAGACTATGCGGACAATGTGGAAATAGTAGAGGATGCAAGGCAAGTGCTGGAAGCCAGCTACTACCACCTTAAAGGGTATAATCTTGCTTTGGATATGATAGCCCGCTATTATGATGTTCCAGAGCTTACCGTCTTTAAGATGCCTATAGACGGCATAGAAGACAAGATAGAAGCCTTTAATAACCTTGTCCCGCTTCTTTATAAACGGATAAAAGATTTACACTACGGAGATAAAGAGCTAAAAGAGCGCAAGCTTCAAGTGTTGAAAGACCTTTTCCAGCCGATAGACTACAAAGCTCTTACAATTCCAGCGGACAACCGGGAAAAAGCAGAACAGCTTTTAGAGGGCTTTAAGGCTTTCAAGCCGGAGCATACCGCCCAATTTGATAATCTTTTATGCACCCTGCCGGAGACAGAAAACGAAAACGGAGAGGGGGCTTACTAATGGCAAAGAAAAACCAGCAAGCCCTATCCGTCCAGCCAATAGCCCCACTCCAGCCTTTAGAGCAAAAAGACTTTTACAATGTACCGGACAGCACCGCCAGCAACCTTATTTTGGAGACGCTGGGGGCTGGAGCCGATATAGCGGACTTGCCAGCCCGCAAACGGCAAGTAAACCACTCTACCACGCTCGAAGTATTAGAGAGTGGAAAGCGCAGACAGATAAGCTTAAAAAGCCAGAAAGCCAGCGTAACTATTGAGCTTGCGGACATTGATAAACTAACGGGGAGCAATAAACCAGCCAAAAAGCTTTTTGTGCTTGCCCTTATAAAGGCAAATGAGCAAGCCATACATGACGGACAGCTTACCAAAAACTATGTAAGCTTCCCGCTCCAAGAGCTTATAGACACGGGCTTTTACTCCACCCCACAGAGCGCAAGAAAAGGCTTTAACGCTGGGATGGATACGCTCACAAGTCTAAAAATCAAGGGGCATATACAGCAGACTAAGAAAAAGGGAAGCTCTATAGACACGCTGGAAGTACTTTTTACGGGAGCCAGAATAGAACGGGGGCAATGTACGATCTTCTTTAACGAGCGGATAAGTTGGAGCTTTATAGCTCAATACTTTACAATACTCCCACGCTATTATTTCCGGCTACCAAACCGGGCAAGCGATCTACTCTACTATATCTTCTACTTAGCCCGCCAGCATACACGGGATATTGAGGAGCGAGGCTACTTCACTATAGGCTTTAGGGCAATACAGCACCGCTTACAACTTCCCAGCGAAACCGCCACAAAGAACCCCCAGCGAGACATAAAAGACCCAATAGACGAAGCTATATGGCAAATCGAAGACGGGCATAGCGGGCTTTACGGTAACATGGAGTTTAGCTTGCTTCCTGTATATGATGATGCCGCTACTATATCGGAATTTCTGGAGAATGGCTATCTAAAAGTAGAGCTAAAGGGAGCTTTTGCGAAAACCTTTATAGAGATCAGCAAGGACACCGCAAAGCAAATAGAGACCGCCCAGAAGCGGCAAACTCGCATTACAGAGAGAGCCGTAGCCATTAACACAGCTAAAAAGCTGGAAGCCGAGGAGAAAGCGGAGATAAGCGTGGTGGAAACCTAACAGATAGAGCGGGGGCTACTATGCTCCCGCTCTTCTTCCATTTTAACCGCCAGACACCGCCCTAAAAGCGCAGAAAAGCTAAAGGAACATTTTACGGGGGAAGACTACATAGAAGAAAGTCTCGCCGCTTCCGCTTCATATCTTGTGGTTGCCTATAAAGAGAAGATCCCCAGCAACCGCCAGCACAGGAACTTTTTACGTGGGAGAAAGAACATTTTACGTGGGGATAGGAACATTCCACGTGGGAAAAAGAACATTTTACGTGGGAGAAATATTTTTTTCGACAGCCGAAAAAACCTGTATTTACAAGGCTTTCCGGACTTTTCGCTCCCGCTCGAAAAATCCTAATATATTATCAATAGATAATCAATTGATAATCAAGCCGCATAGCCCGCCAGCCCTTACGGGGCGGGCAATGCTATAATAGAGCCTGTAAAAGAAGAAGCCCCAGCTCCCAGCGGGCGGGCTTACTTCCCTAAAGGCATGAGAGAGGAGCCGAGCGGAGACCATGACGGACAGAGTAGCGGAGTGCATTTATCCAGAGCGTAAGAGCTGTAGGGGCTGTAGCCAGAGCTATAACCCCGCACGTTATGACGGGGGCTGTATGCTCCATTATGAGGGGGGCGGGGCTAAATCTCTGGAAGCTCTGGAGCTGGAGACCGCCGCCCAGCCCCGCACGAATTACCGCAAATTAGACAAGGGGGGCTATAGAGCCGAAAACCCTTGATATAGCTTGCTTCTTCCCGCTCCAAAGCCCTTATTTTATAGGCGTTTCTGGGGCTAAAAGGGGATCTGTAGCGGCTATTTCGTTACAACATGGAGCGGGCAAGACCCCCCAGAGGGGCGGGGGCTATAAAATCTCTACGGGAAGCAAGAGCGGAGACCGTCGGACAGCCCAACGCACAAAAAGAGCATATTCAAACGGGGGATTAACCCCCAGCCAGAGAGGAGCGTAGAGCATGGACAGAGAGCAAGCCCGCCAGTATATCATAGAGCGGAGCAAAGACCACCTAACCCCAGACAAGACCCGCAAGGGCTTTATATGCCCGATCTGTGGGAGCGGGAGCGGGAGCCACGGGACAGGCATAACCACAAAGGACGGAGTACATTTTACTTGCTGGGCGGGCTGTTTCACAAACGCCGATATTATAGACATTATCGGCTTAGAGACGGGAGCCACGGACTATAATAGCAAGCTCCAAGCCGCCGCCGCCGAGTACGGCATAACCATAGACAGCTACCACAGAAGCACCCCGCAAGAGGACTTTGCACCCGTAGCCGAGGAGTACCAAAAGCAAGCCAAAAGTAAACAGAATACACAAGACGCTATACACAATACAGCATACACAAGCCAGCAAGAGGAGACGGAGCCAGACTATACGGACTTCTTCTTACAGGCTAACAAGGATATAGGCAAGACGGACTACCACAGGGGACTAAGCCGCTCCACCCTTGACCGCTTCAAAGTGGGCTTTACGGAGAGCTGGAGACACCCCAAAGCCCCCAAAATGGAAGCCAGCCCCCGCTTGATTATTCCCACAAGTGAACACAGCTACTTAGCCCGCTATGCTGGAGCGGGGGACTTCATCAACTACAGGGGGCAAGTGGAGAACAAGAGCAAAGTAGGCAAAGTAAGAGTATTCAATAGCCGAGCTTTGCGGGAAGCTACAAGCCCGATCTTCATAGTAGAGGGAGAGCTTGACGCTATGAGCTTCTACGAAGTGGGAGCGGAAGCTATAGGGCTGGGGAGCTTGAGCAATACCAGACTACTATTAGCGGAGCTGGAGAAGCGTAAGCCCGCCGAGCCGCTTATTATCGCTCTGGACAATGAGAGCAAGCCAGAGATACAAGCCAAAGTAGAGAGAGCCGTAGCCGAGCTTACAGAGGGCTTACAGCGGCTTGATATTCCTTGCTATAGGATAGACGTAGCCCAGCCCCACAAGGACGCTAACGAAGCTCTGAACGCCGATAGAGAAGCGTTTAGGGCGGCTGTAGACAGGGCTTTAGCCCAAGTAGAGGACGCAGAAGCCGCCGCTCTGGAAGCGGAGCGGGAAGCCCTTAAAAGGGAAGCCGTAGCCTATACGCTTCCCAGCTTCCTAAAGAGCATAGAGGAGAGCAAGCGGGCGGCTTTCATTCCTACAGGCTATAGCCCGCTGGACAACCTTTTAGACGGGGGCTTATACGCTGGGCTGTATATCGTGGGGGCTATTTCGTCTCTGGGCAAGACTACTTTTTGCTTAAACGTAGCCGATAACATAGCGCAAGCGGGGCATGATGTTATTATCTTCTCTCTTGAAATGGCAAGGAATGAGCTTATAGCCAAGAGCATAAGCCGCTTGACGCTTATCAAGGACTTAGCCGAGAACGCCAGCACCGCCCACGCCAAGACCACAAGGGGCATACTCACGGGGACACGATACGCCGATTATAGCCAGACGGAGCGGGAGCTTATCCAGCGATCTATAGCCAGCTATGGGGAGTATGCAAGGAATATCTATATCACAGAGGGAATAGGCAATGTAGGCGTAGAGGAGATAAGGGAGAAAGTACGGAAGCATATCAAGCTTACGGGGAAAGCTCCCGTAGTGATTATAGACTATCTCCAGATTATAGCCCCCGCCGATATGAGAGCCACGGACAAACAGAACACGGATAAAGCCGTACTGGAGCTTAAACGCTTGAGCCGAGACTACAGTATTCCTATTATCGGCATATCCAGCTTTAACAGGGACAACTATACAGCCCCCGTCAATATGGCAAGCTTCAAAGAGAGCGGAGCTATAGAGTATTCTTCCGATGTTCTTATAGGGCTACAGTATGAGGGCATGGACTACCAAGAGGGGGAAGCGGACAAAGCCAGAGAGAAGCGTATACGGGAGCTTATGAAAGAAGCCGTAGACGCTGGAAAAGCTGGGAAGCCCCAGCGTATACAAGTCAAAATCCTAAAGCACCGCAACGGGAGCAAGGGGGACGCTTACTTAGACTTCTACCCAATGTTCAACTACTTCACGGACAAGACAAGCGGAGCGGGAGCCGCTGGGGGGAGTAGCGGGGGCTGGAGTAAGAGCGAGGGCGGCTATAGCTCCAGCTCCAAGCCGAAAAAGAGCAAGCGGGAAGCCGAGCGGGAGAAGCTTAACGAAGCTTTCTACAGAGTACAGCGGGACGATTTTACAGCCGATCTAACAGACCTTGCGGACGCTCTGGACAAGAGCAAGAAGCAAGTGCAGAACCTTATAGCCGAGTATGGCGGCTTTACCATTACAGGCGATACGGTAAGCCTTGAGGGGAGAGACCACGCCGCCAGCCCAGCCTTTACGGAGCTGGAAGACGCAGAACAGGAAGAACTACCCTTTAATTGAGAGGGGGCTACAGCATGGGAGCGGAAGCCAGAGTAGCAATAGCGGAAGACCTTGTATTAGACTTTTCGGGGCTATTTACAGGGGAACCGCCAGAAAAACAAGCCCCAGAAAGCCCCGTAGAGCCGTTTTTAGGGGCGGGGG
>OGQY01002511.1_pt1 | contig 10912 bp, 9 predicted proteins | sample 1553361 | NCBI WGS metagenome assembly OGQY01 (sample SAMEA2579963, study PRJEB22360) | human gut metagenome | reverse complement strand
TTAATGATGAGGATAATGGTAATAAGATAAATGTTGCTGATTTCAGGGATGAGCAGGCGTTGACAATTGCACAAGCATTTAACAGGCGGGATTTATCAGGTTGTGATGAAATTCAGATGAATAATGAGAAGATATATGGTAAGATAAGTGGAGAGTCAGTGTATGTATATCCACCGGGAATACCGATATTGTGTCCGGGAGAGGTTATTACACGAAAGATTATTGCAATACTTGAGGCGGCCGGTGAGGCAGGTCTGGAGGTTGTAGGTGTAAAAGAAGGAGCTTTGTTATGCCTGAGATAGCATTTTTAATGGGAAAAAGTTCAAGTGGTAAAGATAATATATTTAAGGCTTTAGTTGGTGATAAGGAGCTAAATCTTAAGACTGTTATTATGTATACAACAAGACCTATGAGAGCTGGAGAAAAAGAAGGTGTAGAGTATTATTATGTAGATAATGAGAAGGCATTGGAGCTTGAAGCGGCTGATAAAGTAATAGAAATGAGGACATATAACACGGTATATGGTGAATGGAAATATTTTACAGTTGATGATGGTCAGATTAGGCTTGGAAGCGGTGATAAGTATATTGTCATAGGTACTATTGAGGCTTACAATAAATTTTGCGCATACTTTGGAAAAGAAGCAATATTACCGATATATATAGAAGTCGATGATGGAATAAGGCTTATGAGAGCTATCAACAGGGAACAGAAGCAGGAAGTACCACAGTATGAGGAAATGTGCAGGCGTTTTCTTGCAGACAGTAAAGATTTCTCGGAGGAAAAGATTAAGGAAGCCGGAATTAATCAGAGATTTAGCAACGATGGAACAATAGAGGATTGTATCAGGGACATCAAAGAGGCAATTAAACAGCAGCTTTTATAAATGCAGTAAGAGTGAGTTGGCTTGAATTGTCTTAATGATATTTATATGATACAATTATATGATGGTGGACACGAAAGAGAGTAAGATTATGGATATAAAGATTAATGATATACAGACATCATCTTCAGTTCAGCAGGTGAAGAATACAGAGAGTACGGACAGTAGTTTTAAGTTTACTCTTATTAGTAATATAGAAGAAAAGGATCTTCAGGAAAAGCTTGGCAGTATGATGGAACAGATTACTGAGCAGGGTGAGAAGATTGCAAAGCATATGGATATTAAGGATATGCGAAAGTACAGGGAGCTTGTTAAGGGGTTTCTTAATGAGGTTGTTAACCGTTCCCATAAGTTCTCAAGAGAGAACTTTCTTGATAGACGAGGCAGACACAGAGTATATGGTATTGTTAAACTTGTGGATAAGAATCTTGATGAGCTGGCAGGAGAACTTGTTAAAGAAGAGAAAAATCATCTTGAGATTGTAGGAAGAATTGATGATATCAGGGGTTTATTGCTTGATATATCAGCATAAGATTGGAGTATATAATGAGCACATTTTCAGATATTTATGGATACGATACAATTAAAGAGCATTTACAGAACGCAATTAAATTAGATAAGGTATCACACGCTTACATTATCAATGGAGGGCTTGGTGCTGGAAAGAAGATGATTGCCAAGATATTTGCAAAAGCATTACAGTGTGAGGCAGAAGGCAATAATAAGCCTTGTAATAAATGTCATTCCTGTATACAGACAGAGTCAGGCAATCAGCCTGATATAATATGGGTACGACACGAGAAGCCTGCAAGTATAGGTGTAGATGATGTAAGAGATCAGATAATATCAGATATGCTTATTAAACCATACTCAAGCCGTTATAAGATATACATTATAGATGAGGCTGAGAAGCTTACAGTGCAGGCACAGAATGCACTTCTTAAGACTATAGAAGAGCCACCAGCGTATGGTATTGTTATATTTCTTACGACTAACGCAGACATTTTCTTACAGACTATTATATCAAGATGTGTGCTTCTTGATTTAAAGCCATTAAAGGAAAGCGTAGTTATGGATTATCTTAAGGATAACTATGACGTGTCAGAATATGAACGTAAGTTTGCGGCTGATTTTGCACAGGGTAAGATTGGACGTGCTAAGACTATTATAGAAGGTACGGAATTCGCACATTTAAAGAATAATGTTATGCACGTTATCAAGAATGTGAAGGATATGACGGCGGCAGACATAATGGCAGTTGTTAAAGATGTGACTAATTACAAGCTTACAATAGACGATTATCTTGATCTTATGGCTATGTGGTTCAGGGACGTGCTTATGTTTAAGAGTACCAATGATACGAATTATCTAATATTTAGTGATGAGATTTCGCTTATCAAATCGCAGGCTGAGGTTATGTCATACGAAGGAATTCAGGATATACTTAATTCTATAGATAAAGTAAAGGTAAGACTTAAGGCCAATGTTAATTTTGACTTATGCATAGAACTTCTTATTATGGCTATGAAAGAGGATATGTAGGCAGTTAGTGAATAATTGGCTGATGTTAGGAATTAATATTTGGCAGGATTGGAGATTAAAAATAGATGACTAAAGTTGTTGGTGTTAGATTCAGGCAGGTGGGCAAAATATATTTCTTTGCACCGGGACAGTATAATGTTGAGGTTGGTCAGCACGTTATTGTTGAAACAGCAAGAGGAATTGAGTATGGCCACGTTGTTCTTGGTGAAAGAGAGGTTGAGGATTCAGCAGTTGTACAGCCGCTTAAGGCTATTATCAGAATATCGACACCTGATGATGATGAAAGGGAAGCTAAGAACAGGGAAAAGGAAAAAGAAGCGTATAAGATATGTCTTGAGAAGATTAAGAAGCATAATCTTGAAATGAAGCTTATAAAGGTTGAGTATACATTTGACAATAATAAAGTATTGTTCTACTTTACAGCGGATGGAAGAATTGATTTCAGAGAGCTTGTAAAGGATCTGGCAGCAGTATTTAAGACAAGAATTGAACTTCGTCAGATTGGTGTAAGAGATGAAACTAAGATATTAGGCGGAATTGGTTCTTGTGGAAGACCATTGTGCTGTGCAACATATATGCCAGAGTTCATACCAGTGTCAATTAAGATGGCAAAGGAACAGAATTTATCGCTTAATCCATCAAAGATATCGGGTGTGTGTGGAAGACTTATGTGCTGTCTTAAGAATGAGCAGGAAACTTACGAGGAGCTTAACAGCAACCTTCCTAATGTGGGAGATTATGTTACTACACCTGAGAAGTTAAAGGGTGAGGTATCAAGCGTTAATGTGTTAAGACAGCTTGTTAAGGTAATTGTCACACTTGATGGAGATGAGAAAGAGATAAGAGAGTATCCTGTTGCTGAGCTTAGATTTAAGCCTAAGAGAAGAAACGACAGAATGAATATAGATGATAAAGAGTTAAAAGAACTCGAAGAGCTTGAGAAAAAGGAAGGAAAAGCCCATATTAATGATGACTGATGTTAAGATTAATGCAGGTATTAATGCCAATGAGAGAATTGATGACTTATGCAGGGATAATCTCAGACTAATCCAGAATACAGATGTGTTCTGTTTTGGAATGGATGCTGTGTTGTTGTCTACATTTGCGAAGGCCGGAAAGAACCAGAAGGTGCTTGATATGGGTACTGGAAATGGTGTAATACCAATTCTTATGCAGGCGAAAAATCCAGGCAGTATGTATACAGGCTTGGAAATTCAGGATATCAGTTATGACCTTGCTGTCAGAAATGTTGAACTTAATAGTCTGTCAGACAAGGTTAATATTGTAAAAGGTGATATTAAAGAAGCTTCACATATTTTAGGTGGGGCTTCTTTTAATGTGGTTACAAGCAATCCACCATATATGAATGAAAATCACGGAATTGTTAATCCTGAGAGTGCCAAGGCAATCGCAAGACACGAGCTTCTATGCAGTCTTGAGGACGTTGTAAGGGAAGCTTCAAAGTGCCTTAAGGTTAAGGGACATATGTATATGGTTCACAGACCATCAAGACTTGTAGATATATTTACTTCTATGAAGAATAACCACCTTGAGCCAAAGCGTATAAGGCTTGTGTATCCGCATATAGATAAGCCAGCTAATATGGTGCTTATAGAGGCGGTAAAGGGCGGACGTTCACAGCTTATAGTGGAAGAACCACTTATTGTATACAATAGCGATGGAAGTTACACGGAAGAACTTTTAAAAATGTACAATTAGTATGAATTTAAGAGAGGAGCAGTATGGAAGATAATATTACAGATATTGATTATGATAGTGTGCAGGCACTTGAAGAATTTAATGGCTCTCATAATAATAGCGGAGTTGGGCAGTTATATTTGTGTGCAACTCCGATTGGTAATCTTGAGGATATTACGTTCAGGGTGTTAAGGATATTAAAGGAAGTTGATATTATTGCGGCGGAGGATACGAGAAACAGCATAAAGCTGCTTAATCATTTTGAGATTAATACGCCGATGACAAGCTATCATGAATATAACAAGTATGATAAGGCAAAGGTGCTTGTTGAGAAGATGCTTAAAGGAATGTCAGTCGCTGTAATAACTGATGCTGGAACACCTGGAATATCTGACCCGGGAGAGGAGCTTGTAAGGCAGGCACTTGCATCAGGAATTAAGGTATCATCAGTTCCTGGTGCGGCAGCGTGTATAACGGCACTTACAATGTCGGGACAGGCAACAAGACGTTTTGCATTTGAAGCATTTCTTCCGGCGGACAAGAATGAGCGTAAAGACATATTAAAAGAGCTTGAAGATGAAACAAGAACAATGATTATATACGAAGCTCCACACAGGCTTTTAAAGACACTTAAAGAGCTTTCTGAGGTGTTAGGAGGAAGCAGGGCAGTTACTATATGCAAGGAACTTACCAAACGCTATGAGAATAGTATGGTTACAACGCTTGCAGAGGCGTGCAGTTATTATGAGAATAACCAGCCAAGGGGCGAGTATGTTCTTGTAATTGCTGGAAAAGACAGAAATGAGCTTAAAGAGGAAGCACAGGCACAGTGGCTTACTATGTCTGAGCAGGAACACGTTGATATGTATATAGCACAGGGACTTGATAAAAAAGAGGCTATGAAGGCAGCAGCCAGGGACAGGGGCGTATCTAAGAGGGATATATATAATAAGCTTCTGGGAAATTAGTTCTTAAAAGAAAAAATGTTACACAAATGTTAAAAACTTATATAAAAGAGTGATTAAAAGAGAGTCTTAGCTAAAATAAATTTAAGAGTAAATTTTAAAATTATAGGTGGAGTGGTACAAATCCCCTTCTTTATCAGATAATATTTCTGGTAAGGAAGGGGATTTCTTATCTTCTAATCTTCTATTGTATGTTCATTGATAATTGCCTTAATGGCCTTATAAAGGTAAGGCTTGAGCCTGTCAATATCAGCTGGTTCTTTGTAAAGGATTGAGCTGTAGCATGTTGAGCTTATAAGCTCGACAATCATAAACAGCATAATCTCGGGCTCGTTGAGGTTAAGACCAGAGTCTTCAAGCATTTCATAGTAGATATCTTTAAAATTAATGTCGTCATCAGCGACATTGGTTGTAAGAGCCTCTTTAAATATTCCCCATGACAGGTTCTTTGATATAAATGTAAGAAGTGTCTGGTTGGTGTTAAGCACATTAATTATGTGGTCAGCAATAAATATAATCTCCTCGGTAAATGTAATTGTAAACGAATGGTCATTAATCTGCTGTTCTTTTATATGAAGCTCTAATGCACTCACTGCATTTTTAAAGAGCTTGCTTGCCTCGTGAGAAACGAGCTTATTTCTTATATCATATTTATCTTTGAAATACAGATAAAAAGTTCCCTTGGCAATTCCAGCTTTCTGTGAAATCTCGGCAATTGATGTCTTGGAAACACCCTGCGTTGTAAAGAGCTTAAAAGCTGTATCTAAGAGGGAAGTCCTTTTCTGTTGTTTGTTGTTCTCAAGTTTTCCCATAAAATCTCCAATCTAATGCAGGCATAATATTAGTTGTTCTGTCAATTAATATTCTACCATGTTGAAAATAAAAAATCTATAAAAAAATGACTTTTAGTCATTTTGAGTATTGACTATCGGTCATTTTGTGCTAGAATAACACTTGCAAAGAAAATGACCAAAAGTCATATTTGAGAGATCACGGTCATATGTATTGAATTGATAATAAATGTAATTAATTAAGAGAGTTATTAATTATTGAGAGGTTATCAGTCCAATCAAAGTAAAATTACGTCGCAGACGTAGAAATGAGGCGAGTTATGGAAAAGTTTGGAAAAGTAATTGTTAAACTCAGAATTCCAATTCTTATTCTGAGTTTCCTGCTTCTTATTCCATCTGCAATCGGATACTTTAATACAAGAGTTAATTACGATATTCTGTATTATCTTCCGAATGAGATAGAGACTATGCAGGGTCAGGACATTCTTATGGATGACTTCAATAAGGGTGCATACGCGATGGTCGTTGTCCAGAATATGGATACGAAGTCTACTGACAGACTTATTAAGAAGGTAGAGAATGTAGACCACGTTGCACAGGTTATTTCTTACACAGGAATAGTTGGTGAAGATGTTCCATCTGAGATTGTTCCATCAAAATTCAGAAAGTATTTCGAGAATGACAGCACAGATACAACTTTATTTGCAATATTCTTCGATAATACAACTTCAAGTGATGATACTATGAATGCTATCATACAGATAAGAGAGCAGACAGAGGGTCAGGCCTTTATAAGTGGTATGTCAGCAGTAGTTACGGATACTAAGAATCTTTCGGAGAAAGAGACACCACTTTATGTACTTATAGCAGTAGTTCTTGTATGTATCGTGCTTGCTATATTTATGGATTCATTTCTTGTACCAGTATTCTTTATGATAAGTATAGGAATGGCAATTGTATACAACCTGGGTTCTAACATTTTATTAGGTGAGGTTTCATATATAACTAAAGCTCTTGCGGCTGTACTTCAGTTAGGTGTTACACTGGATTATTCAATCTTCTTATGGCACAGCTACAAGGAAATGAAGGAAATATATCCGGATGACCACAAGGAAGCGATGGCAGTTGCCATTAGTAATACACTTACATCCGTAGTTGGTTCTTCTATAACAACAGTTGCAGGTTTCATTGCACTTTGCTTTATGAGCTTCACACTTGGTCTTGACCTTGGTATCGTTATGGCAAAGGGTGTTGTATTCGGTGTTATCGGTTGTGTAACAATCCTTCCATCATTGATACTTACATTTGACAGGGCATTAGAGAAGACAATGCATCGTGAGATTATGCCAAACTTCGATAAGCTTGCTACATTTATAGTAAACCACTCATGGATATTTGTAATTGTCTTTGTTGTATTATTAGGACCTGCTATATATGGACAGAATCATACATCAGTATATTATGATTTGTCTGATACACTTCCAGATGACCTTGCCTGCTCACAGGCTAATAAGAAGCTGGAAGAAAACTTTGATATGAATTCAATCTATATGATACTTGCTGACTCTAGTATGTCTACAGATACAGCTAACGAAATGCTTGATAAGTTAGGTGATGTAGACGGTGTACAGTTCGCACTCGGACTTGACACAGCACTTAAGTCTGGTATTCCACAGGAATTCTTACCGGCTAAGACAGTATCAGAGCTTAAGGGTGAAGATTATCAGATAATGATGATTGCTACAGATTACAAAATAGCATCAGATGAAATTAACAATCAGATTAGTAAGGTGAATGATATTGTAAAGTCTTACGATTCTAAGGCAATGGTAGTTGGTGAAGCTCCTTGTACCAAGGATCTTATCACTATAACAGATAAGGACTTTAAGACAGTCAGTGCGGTATCAATAGTAGCTATATTTGTTATTATCCTGTTCGTACTTAAATCAATATCGCTTCCAATTATACTTGTTTCAGCAATCGAATTTGCTATATTTGTTAATATGGGTATTCCATATTTTACGCATACACAGATACCATTTATTGCATCAGTAGTTATCGGTACTATCCAGCTTGGTGCAACAGTCGATTATGCTATTCTTATGACAACAAGATATAAGAAGGAAAGAAGCCAGGGATACGCTAAGAAGGAAGCTATCCAGATAGCTCTTTCAACATCAATACCATCAATTATTGTTAGTGCGCTTGGTTTCTTTGCCGCAACATTTGGTGTTGGATGTATAGCTTCAGTTGATATGATTGGTTCGCTTTGTACACTTATGGCGCGTGGTGCAATTATAAGTATGTTCGTAGTTATCTTCATACTTCCATCATTGTTTGTATTATGTGATAAGCTCATTATCAATACAAGTATAGGATTTAAGCCTAAGAAGAATCAGGATATGTAATCAGAAAGATGTATGAACGGGTCAAAGGTGTATATGCCGTAACAGATATAAGAATATATCAGGAAGTAAGAAAATGGAGGAATAGTTATGGTTAAGAAGACTTTATTTAAATATAGTTCAGTATTATTAAGTGTTGTTCTTATTGCTTCAACACTTACAGGCTGTGGCACTAGCACAGCATATAATCAGACAGGCAGTGAGGTTGCAATAAGCAGTGAGGCTGCTTCTAATACAGAGAATATTATAACAAATGCTATTAAGAACGAGCTTTCAATATCAAATACAAGTACATTAAAGACAAATACAAGAGACGAGATGGTATATGTATTTGATAAGGCAGACGGAACTCAGGATCACGTTCTTGTAACAGAAAAGGTTACTGATTCTAAGGGCGAAACAACAACTAACCAGAGCACATCTGATAAGACTGCCCCTGTTTCAATAAAGGTTACTTACAAGTTAAATGGTGTTGAAACTAAGCCAGAAGATATGATTGGCAAGAGTGGTAAGGTTACTATCAGATATGACTATACTAACAATGAGAAGAAGAATATAACAGTTAATGGAAAGTCACAGACAGCTTATGTTCCATTTACTATGATTACAGGAACACTTCTTCCAACAGATAAGTTCAGTAATGTAGAAGTTACTAACGGCAAGGTAAGCAAGGTTGGCGATAATATCATTGCACTTGGTATGGCTATGCCAGGCTTAAAGGATACTTTAAACCTTAAGTTTGATGGTGAAAGCCTTGATATGGATATTCCAGAATACTTTGAAATATCAGCAGATGTAGAGGATTTCGAGCTTGATATGTCTATGTCAGTTGCTACAACAAGCACACTTAATGATATAGATACAGATGATTTCTCACTTGCTAAGCTTGAAGATAAGATGAATGAGCTTCAGTCAGCAGCTGACCAGCTTACAGATGGAACAGTTACTCTCCAGAATGGTACACAGACACTTTCTGACAGTATTCCAGCACTTACAGATGGCGTGAACCAGTTAAATGATGGTGCAAGCCAGCTTAAAGATGGTATCTATGCTTATACAGATGGTGCTACAGCTCTGGCAGCAGGTGCAGGACAGCTTAAGGATGGTATCAGTGCATACACAGCAGGAGCTAACCAGCTTGGTGCAGGTGCAGGACAGTTACAGTCAGGTTTAAAGACTTATACTGATGGTGTAGGAGCACTTAATGCAGGTTCAGGCACATTACAGAGTGGTCTTTCAACATATACAGGCGGTGTTGCCAGTGCGGCAGCAGGTGCAGTTTCATTACAGACAGGTTTAAAGGCTTATACAGATGGTGTTGCTAGTGCAGAGGCAGGAGCTTCACAATTAAATGAAGGAATAAAGAGCATTAAGACAGCACTTATTGGAAATGTTGTTAAGGAACTTGCAGCTAATTCAACAGCTTATAAGATGAATTCTGTAGCAGACTCAACAGGAAAGACTGTTATGGAGCAGGCAACTGATTTACAGAAATTAGGAACAGCATTAGGCCTTAGTGATGTAACTATAGCAACAGACCTTAGTAATCTGGGCAAGAAGAGCAGTAGTGAGGCAACAACAGATATATCGACTTATTTTGTAAAGTATCTTACAGCTTATACAACTAATATAATAACAGAGACATATACAGAAGCTGTGACAAGCGGTAAGCCATATACTCCACAGGTATCACAGGCTGGTTCAAAGGATTATGTATATGCTAACCAGTTAGGACTTCTTATTAAAGCCGCTGGTAATATAGGTGCTTCAAGTGCATTAGATGCAGTTGTCAGCAATCTTAGCAATAATGAAACAATTAATGCAGCATTAAAGCAGCTTACAGATGGAAGCCAGTCATTAACAGACGGACTTGGTGAACTTGTTAAGAATAACGATACACTTAACGCAGGTGCATCACAGCTTAATGCAGGACTTGCACAGCTTAGTGGTAACAATGATACACTTAATGGTGGTATAGCACAGATAAGTGCAGGACTTGCACAGCTTAGCGATAACAATGATACACTTAATGGTGGTATAGCACAGATAAGCGCAGGACTAGCACAGCTTAATGGTAACAATGATACACTTAACGGTGGTATTGAACAGATTGCAGGCGGTTTCAGCACACTTAATTCTAACAACGAAGCTTTAAGAAGTGGTTCTACACAGCTTGCTGATGGAACATCAACACTTAAGTCATCTTCTGTAACTTTAGCAGATGGTGTAACACAGCTTAATGATGGTGCTATAACACTTAAAGATGGTATGGCAGAATTCAATGAGACAGGTATTAAAGCTATTACAAGTCTTGTTGGTGATGATGCTGATACAGCAGTAGATACAATCAAGGAAGTAATCAAGCTTGGTCAGAATTACAACACATTCCTTGGTAAGTCAGATGGTAAGGATAATTCAGTAACGTTTATATATAAGACAGCTGAATTAACTAAATAAGCTTACTTTTCCAAAACTCTCATATATAAATTATGCCGGCCCGGTCGGCGGAAAGATTAATAATCTTTCAAAAAACCCCACAGAAATTCATATCTGTGGGGTTTTTGCTATGCAGACAGTGCGTTAAAGGTTACGCAGCTGCGACAGTATAGTTATATGTTAATATAATTC
>OGQY01002505.1_pt1 | contig 10928 bp, 10 predicted proteins | sample 1553361 | NCBI WGS metagenome assembly OGQY01 (sample SAMEA2579963, study PRJEB22360) | human gut metagenome | reverse complement strand
CTTCTGCCAAGCCACAGGCTATCCCATACTCTTCCATACCGGCGACTACCGCTATCATTACTCCAATCCCTGCCTCATACCCAGGCTTTTGGAGAGCTTCCCCCGCCTCAGGCTCATATGCGCCCACTTCGGCGGATGGACCGAATGGAAAGAGGCAGAAAAATACATCCCCGGCACAAACGTAATGGTGGACTGCTCCTCCTGCTTCTTTACCATGACCGACGAGAGGATAATGGAGTTCATGAATATGTACGGTGAGGACAGGATAATGTTCGGCAGCGATTATCCTATGTGGGACGCCGGCACGGAACTCGCCCGGCTGCGCTCCCTTCCCCTGTCAAAAACGGCCCTCGAAAAGATCCAATACAAAAACGCCGCAGAGTTTTTGAGCTTATAGTCGCCCACAAAAAAAGTTGCAAAATTTGCGCAAGACGGGGTTGACAACCATTCCGTCTTGCGCTATTATAATTAAGCGCGCTGGCGAAAAGACAGTGAAATGCCAAGATGCGGGAATAGCTCATTTGGTAGAGCGCCGCCTTGCCAAGGCGGAGGTGGCGGGTTCGAGCCCCGTTTCCCGCTCCAAACTCTCGAAGGTTTCGAGAGTTTTTTGTGTTTTTGCACTCATTTTCAGCTTGAATATGCTGAGTTACACTGAAATCCGAAAGGATCGTTTGAACCGTGATTTACACCCTCCTCACCAATAAGGCAATGCGTACTGCATACGCTGCCCATGCCGGGCAGGTTGACAAATGCGGCGTGCCTTATATTTTTCACCCCATTCATCTTGCGGAACAAATGCCCGATGAAATTTCGGTCTGCGCCGCACTTCTTCACGACGTTGCAGAGGACACGGACATAACACTCTCTGAACTTGAATCCGAATTTCCGTCGGCTGTTATCGATGTATTAAAACTGCTGACGCATAAAGACGGCATTGACTATTTCGATTACATCCGGGCAATCCGCAGCAATCCGACAGCAGTCCGCGTCAAACTTGCGGACATTGCGCATAATTCGGACGAAACACGTTATGCGGGCTGTTCCGAAATCGATGCGGAGCAGCTCGCCGCACGGCGGGCAAAGTATAAAAAAGCAAAAGCCCTTCTTCAAGCGAAAAATTCAAACGCTACTTAATGTGTGTTTTGCCTTCGACAACAGATTACTTGCCGATTCGGGAACGTTGACCTTTTCTCCGCCGCTCTGCTTTTCCCGTCAGCAGCAATGCCGCCGCGATACCGCAAAATCCTCCCAAAAATTTTGTCAGCAAAAGCGGAAGCCGATGTTCCTTTTGTCCGAAAAATTGCGATTTCGGAAACTGCGGTTACCCCGCAGGGATATTCTAAATCCGCAATATACGGTTGCCAAGAGGCTGCGTCGAAACGGGGTTCGTTTAAAAGCCCCTTTCATTTGCACATATGCCCCGCCCCCTTGAAAATCCCCTGTGTGTGCTGTATAATATTATTGAATTTAAATCACATTGCATGTGACTCGAATTCAATTCAAACACGGAGGAACAAAAAATGTTTTGCCCAAATTGCGGAAACCACATCCTCGATGCAAACGCATCGTTCTGCCCCAACTGCGGTGCTCAGTTGAACAGCTTCACCCGAGGCAATGATCAAAGTTCTGCTCAGCAGGACTCGCAGCAGGATTCACAGCAGGATTCGCAGCAGAATTCACAGCAGGATTCGCAGCAGGACTCGCAGCAGAATTCGCAGCAGAATTCGCAGCAGGATTTTCAGCAGGACTCGCAGCAGAATTCGCAGCAGGACTCGCAGCAGTCGTGGTACAATCAATTCAACTACACCCCGCCGCAGCAGGACTGCACGCCGTGCGCGCCTTCCGCAAATTATAACGGACTCAGCATTGCAGGCTTCTCGCTTTCCTGCGCTGCAATTATTTCTAACATCCTTCTTTTCGGCCTGCCCGGCATCGTGGGGCTTATTCTATCCATTGTCGGACTTTGTCAATGCAATAAACGTTCGGAAAAAGGACGCGGCCTTGCAATTGCGGGAATTGCAATCGGTGCAGTTCTGACCCTTCTTATGATTTTCGTGTACGCCGGTCTTATTCTTGCGTTTGACAACGGATGGAATTCCGGACCCCGCTATTATTGATTTCACGGTTTTCAACCGTCAAACATAAAAATCGGGAGTTCCTGTCAGATTGACAGCCTTCCGAAGAAAACGCCGGTTTAAGCTTATTTTCGCGAAAAAGGATGAAGATTCAACCTTTTTTCGCAGTAAATCGAATCGTTTCGAAAAAAACAAATATAATTTCATTGCAGCCTGTGTTGATTAAGCCGTTTTTTCCGATTCGGTGATTCGACAGGTTTTGCGGGTCTGCAAACAAAGTTGAAGGGAGAGCCTCCGCTGTTCGGAGGCGAACAAAAAATGAACGCTTTTATTGCAATTATCCTGGGCCTTGTTCAGGGACTTTGCGAATTTCTTCCGATTTCAAGCAGCGGTCATCTCCTGCTGCTTCAAAAAATCTTCGGTATATCGGACGGCGGACTTTTCTTCACCGTCATGCTGCATCTCGGCACTTTGGCAGCGGTGCTTGTTGTTTACCGCAAACGCATCATTGAAATGCTGCTCCACCCGGTGAAGCAGGCAAAGTATTGGATCTGGATGATCGTTGCGACACTCGTAACCGCGGTTATGGCACTCGTATTCAAAGATGTCATTGATGCGGCGAACGAAGGCAGTCTGCTCGGCTTCTGTTTCCTTTTCACGGCGGCGCTGCTTGTGCTCTGCGATTTTATACGTCAGAAAGTCGAATGCAAACTTACCGTTCCTTCAATGAAGTGGTATCATGCGGTGTTTATCGGTTTTGTTCAAGGCGTTGCCATCCTGCCCGGCATTTCAAGATCGGGTTCAACCATCACGGGCGCAACGCTTTGCAGCATGAAAAAAGAAGACGCTGCGGAATTCAGTTTTCTGCTTTCAATTCCTGCAATTCTCGGCGGTGCGGTGCTTGAAATTCCCGGTGCGGTCAGCGCAGGCGCAGCAAACATAAACTGGCTTTCGGTCGTGCTCGGCGTTGCCGCTGCCGCCGTTTCGGGCTATTTTGCGGTGCGTTTCATGATAAAACTCATCACAAAGCATTCACTCTGGGGTTTTGCGATTTACACGGCGATTCTCGGAGCTTTCATCGTGCTTGATCAAAATATTCTGCACCTTATCGCTTGGTAAGTCTGCGGCGCAAACGCTTCATTTTTTACAGAAAGGCAGCAAAAAATGGATTGCACACAAACTGAGGAAAACATTCGCACGCTGTCCGCTGCAATTGCCCGGCTTGCAATTTTCCGAAACGAACTGCTCACTCGTCCCCTCGGAAAACTTTCCGAGCTTCTTCGCTTTGCCGATATCGGCAACGTGCAAAACGCTGCGGACGCACTTTCCGCTTTGACTTCGGAGCTTGTTTGCTGCGGCGCACGCAGAGTAAGCGGCAATATCTGGCACGATTACATTCTTGATACGGTGTTGCTGACCGACAACGTGTTTTCATGTGCCGCTGCTTCCGGAAAGGCGGACGATGCCGTCATTCACGCAATGCAGCTTGAGCTTTCCGCGCTGAAAACTCTTTCGGAGGCAGATGAAAACGTTTTGCACTCCATAATTTGCAATTGCACGGAACAAAAGCAAAAAAAGAATTCAAAGGATGCCGCCTCCGTGATTGCCTCCGCTGCGTGGGGCGGCGCCCCCGTTGCACCCATGCCCCGTGAATTCAAACCCAAACAGCCGCCTGCAAAAACCGAATTCCCGCCGCCCGTGTGGCAATACGGTGAGTTCGGCATTCGCGACAGTTATTATGCGGACGTTGCTCTTGAAGGCATGTATCGGCGTTTTCTCGAGTCTGATGATTGGTCCGAGCTTGTGAACGACCTTTGGAATTTTCACTCTTCGTACGGAAGCGGAATCTTCCTCAAATACCGAAACTTCATCTTTGACGGTGCGCTGAAACCGCTCCACGAGCTGCGTGCGGGCGATTTTGTTCCGCTGATGGACGCGGAATACCGTATACTGTTGAACAATGCGATTGCATTTATGCGGGACGAAAGCGCACATCCGATGCTTCTTTGCGGGCAGCAGGGAATGGGCAAAACGACCATGATGCTTGAGCTGACGGACGAATTGCCCCAGCTCCGCCTTGTTTACACACTCAACGGCAGCCTGAATTGCATTGATTTGCTTGCAAAATTGCGTTGTCAGCCGCTCAAATTCATGCTCCTCTGCGATGAGCTGCGGGAGGATACATGCGAAACGGTGACAGAACCTTTGCTGCCGATGAATGTTTTGCTTGCGGCCTGTTCAAAATCACCCGTGCTCCCGAGTCTTTTTGAAGTAGTCGTTGATCTGCCCGTTTTGCAGCTTAACGAATTCGTTCGTATTGTAACGGCTTTGCTTGCTGCCGAAAACGTGGACGCAGCGCCCGAAATAATCCGAAGCGCATGCGTTGATTACCAGGTGGATACAAGATGTGAATTCAACGTGGCAGCCGCAGTTCGCGTGAAGGAGCTGCTCCTGTCATAAAAGTCGAAGCCCTTGTGCACAACGCATTTTGTGCTGCATAAAATTATTGACGAAAAAGATAAAACGCATTGCCCCTGTTTGCGGCAATGCGTTTTGTTTTAAAAGCCGTTATCAAATTCAGTCAACGCGCTTCTTTCCCCAGAAGAAAAGCGCAACGGTTCCGGGACCCGTGTGGCTTCCGATGGTTGTTCCGATTGAAGTTATCAGCACCTTGCCGTTAAGCTTCGGGAAAGTCGCTTCAACAAGATCCGCAACCGCACGTGCATCGTCATAGCAAGCTGAATTGCAAATGAAGCATTTTTCGGAATAATCAAGTCCGTTCTCCGCATTCTCGACCATTTTTTGAACGATTTCGTTAATTGCGCGCTTTTTCGTGCGTATCTTGGCGCGCGGAGTAAGCCTGCCCAAATCGTCGCAGTTCAGCAGCGGGCAAATATGCAGAATCGAGCCGATAAATCCGGCAGATTTCGAAATTCTTCCCCCGCGCACATAATATGTCAAGTCGGTTGAGAAGAACCAATGATGCATGTTAAGCTTGTGTTCCTCCACCCAGTCATGAAGCGCGTCTATATTCATGCCGGAATCGCGAAGCTCCGCCATCTTATCGATTATAAGTCCGTACCCCGATGATGCACCGAGAGAATCGACGATATAAAGCTTTCTTTCGGGATATTTTTCGCGCAAAACCTGTGCTGCCGCGCATGCGGAATTAAACGAACCCGAAATTCCGGAGGACAGAGTAACATGCAGAACATCCTTTCCTTCTGCAAGGAAGGGTTCAAAAAATTGCAAATACTGATCCATGTTCACCTGCGAAGTGGACGTCATTGCGCCTTCCGCCATGCGGCGGTAAAACTCATCGAACGGGATGCTCTGCCCGAGATCATCCGGATACGTAACTCCGTCAATCGTGTAGTTGAAGCAAACATAGGAAACTTTGAGCTGTTCGAATCGTTCCTTGGGAAGGTCTGCAGTTGAACAGCAAGTGAGGACAAATTCGTTCATGACATTAAGAACCGTTGACTTACGGAGTCCCGCAAGTCCCTTTCATATTTCATAATTCGATACACAAAAAACACCTGATTTGCAGTCGGCACATACCGACCGCAAAAAGATGCAGTCTGTTTTATGAAATTCCCCCACACATTCATCAGCGCGTATCGAACCCGCGCGCTGCATGTGCAGGTCAATAATATAAAAATTTTATTAAAAAGTCAACCACTGTTCAACAAATCAAATAAATATATAATACGCGGGCGCATTTCCTGTCAACACCTATTTCCTGCCGGATGATTACATAAAAATACCCCCCTGCACATTCGGCAAGGGGGCATCGGCTGATATGAACTTTGAATCGGTATGCTGTTTGAAGTGTTTATTAAACTTGCTGTGGATTATGTGTCAGTTAAGTGTTATAATGCATATGAAGCTGTTTAAGCTCGGGTTCTGCTTTCAGCAAAGCTGAATCTGTTAATTGCCGCTCGCAGACGATGAATGAAGTTGAACATGCGGGTTGGGAGCACAAGGAGAGAAACAAACATGAATAAACGCAATTTCTTTTCATTCATCGGCTGCTTTGCGGCCGTCATTTCCGCGCTGTGCTGTGCAACGGCATTTGCGGAAGGAGCAAGCTCCGCCAAAACGACAAGTTTCGGGACGCTTGTGCTTATCTGCGCCGGCATTGTGCTGCTCGGTATCATTGCAGGCATTATTTTAAGGCGACGCTGATAAAAGTTCTGTTCGAAACGGATTATTCATCCTCTGTATCGCTTGTATCGCTTGAAAAATGTGCCGAAAGCCTCGACAGGATGTCTGCCGTACTGTCGTTCGTGCTGCCCGATTCTTCGGTGTCGTCGTCCGCGCCGTCTCTCATGTCATTTTCACACATGCTGCAAGCTTTTTCGGGGTCAATGTCCGAATACAGCACCTTCAGCAAGCCGTCGCCGTACCTGTCAAGCATCATTGCCGGCACATATATGCTGCGGCGAATAACATCGGCACAAGGGGCTTCTCCGCCGCACGGAACGAAGGTTTTGTAGCGAATTTCGCCGTCGTGCATGTCCATTTCGAAGTTGCCGAAAACAAGTCCGTAGTTCGCTCGTGTCAGGAACTCCGCCGTGCGCTTCATTGTTGCGGCATCGCCTTTATCCGGGCCCAGAGGTGAAAAAACGTAGATAAGATAGTCTTTCTCGCGCACATCAACAATGTACCGAACCGATTTGAGCTTGCAGCTCAGGCCGAGGTTGAAAATGAACCTGCCGCGCTCGCTGTCAAAGTCGAAACGCCATTTGTCCTCTTTGAGGAAAGTGTTGATGCTGTTTGCAATTGCTGTTGAATAAGCTTGTCCTGTTCTTGCCATTTTAGTTTTCTCCTTTCGGTTTCTGTGTTTTTAGTGAATTTTCAGTTCTGCTCACTCTTCATTTACTTTATCGGGCTTTTTTGTTTTTTCCCCACGGTTTTCAATGATATATTTTCATCGCCCGCGGGAAGAAAACCTGCTTATCCGTTCGGGAGTATTTCAAACGTTCATGCGCTGCACGCTTCGGCGTCAGCCGCCGCGCATCAAACGCATGTGCATTCGTTTTTCCCTTACACTTTATTTATCGGGAAAAATTGCTTTTTCCCGGCAGCAACGGTTAATATATTTTCAATATCCGCTGCACCGCTTTTACGACCAGTCCCATGCATCGGTGTCTCCGCTCAGTTCGGGCGGCTTCAATACATCCCCGATTCGCCTGCGCTTTTTTTCTTTCTTCGGTTTTTGCGGCGCAGAGCGCAGCTCCGTCCCCAATTTTATCGGATAATCAAAAATCAGCGGAACATCCTCTGCAAGATACGGGCAGCATCTGCCGTGGAAGATAATGGTTTCGTTTTTTTGCAGCCTTTGCAGACGTGATGTTGAAATCAGCGGCCTTCCGTACTCGTTGTTCCCCGCAAGTCTGCTGATATACGTCAAAAAATCCATTTCCCGCGTGTGAAGATAGATCATGTTTCCGCAGTTGTCGAGAATGGCGCGGCTTACATTTTCGCCGTACTTTTCAACAAGCTGTCCGTACGACTGAATGACCATGTGCAGCCGGATATTGCGGCTCCTTGCCGCCGTGATCATCGGAACGATATCGCCGAGCGCGGGCAGGTTGCAAAACTCCTCAAGGATGATATTCGTCCTTCGCGGCAGCGACCCGCCGTGCCTTTCCGCTGTTTCAAGCAAGGTTGTGTAACACTGGCTGATAAAGAGCGTCGCCAAAAAATGAAAGGTTGTTTTTTCATCCGGGATGACGACAAAAACCGCCGCTTTTGCCTCCCCGATCCGTTCAATATCAAATGACGTATCATTCAGCATCTCAGTCAGTGCAGGTGCGGACTTGAACACGCGCACAAGCTGATCAAAGGTTGACCTTATGCAGGACTTTGTGTTCTCGGCCGTCATACCCAAATAACCCGCAAGGTTTTGGTAGATCTCGCCGTCCGTCGGCAGATTTCGGAAGCATTTATCAAGCGTTCCGTCGGCAAGCTTTTCATATCGCCATTTCAGCAGATTCTTCATGTTCAACTTTTCGCCCAATGCAAGAAGCAGCAGGCATATGCCCAGAGCAAGCTGCCCTGCGGACTCGTTCCAATAGGGATCCTTTGTATCGACTCTTCGAAAGAAAATGTCGTTCAGCATATCATTAAGCTGCAAAACGGCCTTTTGCTGCCCCTCTTCCCCGCTTTTGTACGCCCTCTCTATAACCCCCATCGGGTTCCATGTGTCGGGTGAACGCTGCGGATCCCTCATGTTGATGATAACTGTTTTATAACCCTTCGCGGAAAGAAAACTTTCGGATTTCCGCGCAAGCTCGCCCTTCGGGTCAACAATAACCATTGATTCATCCGCCGCCGCACAGGAATAAATGAGAGGAAGCACGAATCGCAGCGTCTTCATTGAACCCGTATCCCCGACTATCAGCGAATGCGAATCACTCGGATCCGTATAAACCGTGTCGCCGTCGCGCAGCAGCACCGGCCCGCCCTTGGACTTTGCAGCCGCATCATGCAATGCGAACGGCGCAAGATCCTGCTTCATCTCTTCGCAAGTCGCCATCCTTGAATCCTGATACTTCAATCCATCACTCAGCATATTGTGTTCCTCCTTATTCCTTTGCAGAAAATCCGATGCGGCCTCGCCTTTCACACGTCCTTTTTTGAGGCATTATATCCAAATCGCCCGCTTCAATAACAGGGTTGGCGTTCTTGACTTGTTTGTTCAGCTTTATTTGCTGCACCGTTCGAAGAACAACCTGATCAAGCGGCAAAACGGAAACATCGGCATTTTCAAGTGTTTTTTTAAGCTCTTTTGAAGCGGCATCCGAAACGGTCATTCCGACTTCCTTCGCCGTTTTGAAGAAAAGATTTATGCACTGCCCTATTTCCGCCGTTTTCATGCGTATATCGATCCAAATCGTGCTTCCGTTCAAAGCTCTCCTCATATCGTCAATCGATGCCGACTCTTTTTCCGCTTCAATAATGACAATGTACGAAATGCATTTATGCATTCCGATATAGCCCGGCAGGCATGAGAACGCATCGTTGATGCCTTTCTTTGCCCATTCCTCCGAAAGTTCAATTATCACAACACCTTTGAACTCGCTGTAAAAGTCCGCCGCTGTGTTCATGCTCTCGTCAAGCCGCGCAAGGAATTTTTCCGAACCTGCCATATCCGAAAAATAGGGCATTTTGATTGAAAAATACTTAACGATTCCGCGAAAAAACATGTTTTCGCATCTTTTCAGCGTCTCTGCGGTTTTAACTGCCTCGGTTTCCAGTGCAAACACGGATGAACCGTGAATGAAAAAAGAGGGCGGCTGCTGCGTTGTTTCCACTGCGCATTTAACGGCTGCATTGATTTCTTTCGTGTCCATGGTTGTATCTCCTTATTTTTTCTTTCACTTGTGTTATCGTGAAATGACCCGATTATCCCGCGCTTTTGCCGTTTTCCGTTAAATATATTATTATTTTCAATTTGAACAGGTTTCGCTTTCTGTTTCATTCTTCGTTTTCCGTTCCCTCTTGCCGATATTGGTATCGTATGGTACAATTGACATATATTCTTCACCCGCCCGTCCGCGCATTTGGCGGCTGCAATTTACGGACGAAAGAGGAATCCGTCCGCATATTGAACCGACCGCAAAACGGATTAAATCGAACAGAAAGGAGCGCACCGTATGCCGTCAGCACCCACTCCCCACGCTGTTTCCCCCTGCGATTTGCGGACTGTTTTCCGAACGACAGCCGCCGATTACGGATTCTTACAGGTGTTTTTTACAACGCCGCGCAAATTTGACCTTGGCCGCAATCGGTTCAATCTTACCGCCGATGCTCCGACAGCATATCCATGGGCAAACAGCATTGCGGTGCTTGTGTACCCCTATGCGCCGTTTACGGCTGACGAACGTATACCTGCATACTACATTGCATCCAACCGCGCTTATCACAGTGCAAAAAAACTGGCGGAAGCCCTGACCGCTGCGGGAATTCACGTCGAAAAAACCGATATTCCCGTCAAAATGCAGCTTGAAGCGGAAGGCATCGGCATTAAATGCCGCAACTCATTGATTGCACTGCCCGAATTCGGAACGCGGATCGTTCTTCTTACGTTTGCGGTTCGGGAAATTCCGCCCGAAACACTTTCCGAATTGCTGACCGTCCTTCCCTCGTTGAACACTCGGCAAAGCGAATGCGGCAATTGCTCCCTCTGCATGAAAGCGTGCCCCACCGGTGCAATATCCGAAAACGGATTGACGACCGAACGCTGTATGCGGCTGCAAATGGAAACCGCGCAGCATCCGGACAGCGTTCGCGCCATGCAGAAAACTTTTATCGGATGTGAAATTTGCCAATATGCCTGCCCGCGCAACGCGAAAATTCCGCCTGCCGATACGGAGAGTTTTCGTGCGGCAAACGGTGACGAAATCAATTTGAACGATGTTTTTAATCTCAAACGGCTCATCACCGGCGACGCTGCGCAGGCACGCAGCCTTGTCGGGCGAAATTTTACCGGCAACGGAAAACTGACCGCAGAAGCAATTGCCTTTGCCGCAAATGATTCTGAACTCTTTTTGTCTTTACGCGATGAGATATTTGCGGCAGCCGACTCGCCTTTCGATGCCGTGCGCGATGCCGTGCGCTATGCCGCAGCAGTCGAAAAAAAGCGCAGTTCGCATTTTTGATGCCGTCCTGCACGATTTGGGATTGGTTTTGAACAATTTGAGTTTGGGTGCAATCCAATAAAAACTGAGGAACTTACATGAAAAAAATAAAAAAAGATACGAATCACCGAAACATTGTCCCCGCAGGTGGGTTTGTAAAAAATCTCGGACGACGCGGCATATTGATTGCGGCAGGCGCAATTCT
>OGQY01002497.1_pt1 | contig 10958 bp, 7 predicted proteins | sample 1553361 | NCBI WGS metagenome assembly OGQY01 (sample SAMEA2579963, study PRJEB22360) | human gut metagenome | reverse complement strand
AAGGAGCTTGCACTCCTCCTGATACAAGCAAGTCCCCACCCACTGCTTATTGCTTCACGCAATGGAAGCAGGGGACTTACTTGATTCGGTTAAAAAAAGCGGTACTGACTCTTTTGCATTATTTGGAGGCTTACTATAAATCCGGAAACACGCCGGATTTTTGTCTCCGACGCATTTCCAGTCATATCTGAAAAATCATTTCCGTAACTCGGATCTTCCCCTTCATAGAAACCGTTCAAACACGCTTTGGGAACTCGTTTTTCTTCACTATAGGACGAAATCTTATTTTTGTAAAGCCTGTCTCTTATTCATTTACCAGATTATAGTCCTCGATGGAGCTGTTGATCTGAGAAGCCATCGATTCTACTGCTTTCTCCGGAGTCTCGTTTCCGTTGATCATATTCTCGATTTCTGTTTCCACAATCTGTCTTGCCTCCGGGAATACAGAGAGAAGTGCGCCGGCGTACTGCGGCTTGGAATCGTGCAGCTGATCAATCGCGGTCTGGAACTGTGGATACTGTGCCACATTATCTTTGAAGGTCTGCTCCTCATCAGCGGCTGTTGTAACCGGGAAGTAACCCGTCTCGGCATTCCAGTATGCCTGAGACTCCGGGGAAATCAGGAATTTGATAAATTTCCAGGTGGCGGCTGCTTTTGCATCATCGTTGTTGTTCAATGCCCAGAGAGATGCTCCTCCGATGGAAACACCGCCCTCATCGCCGTCCTTGATTGTCGGGAAATATGCGGTTCCAACTTCGAAGCTTCCATTGACATCCTGTAAAATCTGCTTCAGAGATGCGGTAGAGCCAAGGGTGATCGCTGCTTTTCCGGAAGTAAAGTCTGTCGTTGCGGTATCACTTCCGGCACGGCCTACGTTTGGTGCAACGTCGGCATCGTTCAGGGCTTTCCACTCATTTAAGATGTTGAGCGCTCCGCCGTTGGAATCAAATTCAACTGCAGTAGCAGCGGCATCACGGCCATTTCCATTATCCGCATAGGGAAGTCCCTGTTTACAGAGCCACTGTTCGAAATACCATCCATAGATGGAGAGTGCCAGCGGTTCACCGGCTCCGCCCTTTGTTTTCAGATCATCACCGATAGCAAGAATTCCTTCCAGGCTTGTCGGAACCTCAGTGATCCCTGCTTTTTCAAACATATCTTTGTTGTAATACAGAATCGGTGTGGACGAATTGAATGGCATCGAGTACAGCTCATTGTTTACCGTATAATAAGCAGCGATATTCGGCTCGATCCGGGAAATGTCATAGCCATCTGCATTAATCAGCTCCTGCATCGGAATGACCCAGCCGGAATCAATCATAAAGCGTGTTCCGATATCATAAATCTGTACCAGGTCTGCTCCCATATTTCCGATCTGTGCACTTTTCAGTTTGTTAATCGTATCATCATATTCTCCCTGATAAACCGCCTCAACGGTAATGCCATCGGTATTCTCTTCATTGAATTTATTGACAAGATAATCCATTGCCTCGCCATTGACACCGCCCATGGAATGCCAGAAGGTAATCGTGGTTCCCTTCGTATCCTGGTTTAAATCCGGTGCTTCTGCGCCATCTGCCGTACTTCCTGCCTCTGTGCTGGCTGTGGTTTCATCCGTTGTTGCACCCTGTGCCTCACTCGTTGTTTTTCCACCTCCACATCCAGTAAGCGCCATAGCTGCCATAGAAGCCGCAAGAATCGATGCAATCACTTTTTTCTTCATTTTTTTCTCCTCGTTTTTCATACAGTTTTCTATTCTTTTTTCTGTCACAGGAATCAGCCCTTGACTGCTCCTGAAAACATTCCTTTGATTAAGGCCTTCTGGCCTACGATAAAGATGGAAATGGATGGAATGATAATCATTACCACGCCCGCCAGCATCAGGGTAATCGACTGTGCGTCGACGCTGTTCAGCATACTGATACCAATCTGTACGGTACGCTTGCTGTCCGAACCTGTAACCAGCAGCGGCCACATGTATATATTCCATGCATTGATAAAGGTGTAAACCGCCATTGCTCCCATTGCTGACTTTGTCAGCGGCATCAGGATTTTTACGATAAACCGCAGATTCCCGCAGCCGTCCAGCTTCGCCGATTCATAAAGCGAAATCGGAAAGGTCATGTAGAACTGGCGGAACAGGAAAATTCCCATTGCAGAGGTAAGAGAAGGCAGGATCAGAACAATATAGGTATCGAGCAGTCCGAGACTTCCTACTGTCAGATAATTGGAAATAATGGTTGCCTCACCCGGCACCATCATGGTCGCCATGACCAGCATAAACAGAACATTTTTTCCTTTGAAATTCAGGAAAGAGAAGGCAAATGCCGCAAGAGAACATGTTACAATCTGACCCAGCGTAATGCTGCCCGCAACCAAAAATGAGTTCAGGACAAAGCGTACCAGCGGAATTTTATGAAATGCTTCCACGAAATTTTCCAGCGTCGGATGTTTTGGCACGATGTTCATTGCCATTGTGTAAAGCTCGCCGGACGGCATAAACGCTACACTGATGGTATAAAGCAGCGGAAACAGCATAAACAGACAAACGATCAGGTTCATGGTAACCAACGCTGTTTTCTGAAGCATTTTCTTTCTTTTTGCTTTTGCATTCATTGCCAGATGCAGTGCCTGCAGCTCCTCTGCAGAATAAGTTTTTGGTCCGGCAATCGTAGTTGCTATTGTAGACATCAGTATTTTACTCCTCTCTTTTCCATGCGGAACATAACCAGGGTAAGCGCCATGACAATCAGAAACAAAACAACGGACTGTGCGGCTGCGCTTCCAAACCGGTAATTAAAAAACGCATCACGGTATATCGAATATACAATCAGGTTCGTGGATTCTCCCGGTCCTCCCTGTGTCAGGATTTTCACCTGTCCGAATGACTGGAATGCCTGAATAATGTTAACAACCAGTGTGTAGAACATGATCGGAGAAAGTCCCGGCAGTGTCAGCTTAAAAAATTTCTGTACTGCATTCGCTCCATCTACAGAAGCACGCTCATAAATCGAATCATCAATGTTTCCAAGTCCCGCCGAAAAATACAGGAAATTGATGCCACTGTTCAGCCATGCCGTAAGGACAGCCACACAGATCAGCGCATATTTCGGATCACTGACCCAGTTAATGCTCACATGCAGCAATTTGTTTACGATACCGATCGTGGGATTTAAAATAATCTTGAAAATCATGGCGCCTGAGCTCGATGCTACTGCCATTGGGAGTGCATAGGAAGTACTGAATACCCGGATTCCCGGGAAAGCCTTGCTGCAAAGAACTGCTCCCAGAAGGCCAAGCGCCATACTTCCGACTACAACAATCGCCACAAATTCCAGTGTAACCCAGAGACTGTTGTAAAAGGATGGATTCGATAATAAGCTTTTATAGTTGTCCAGTCCCACATACAATTTCGCTTCTCCAAGCTTGTTTGTCTTATACAGGCTCAGATAAATGGTTTTAAAAAACGGATAAAACAGAAAGATGCTAAAGATCACCATACTCGGGATTAGATACATATAAACTTCTGCTTTTTTACACTTTTCGATTACTTTTTTCACTTCTTGCTCCTTCTTATGCTGTTGCACGTTCTTCTTTTTCAACCGGCAGAGATAAAATATTTTCTTCTGTAAACGGATCAAAGATCTGTGCTTTCTCCATATCTGCATACAATGTAATGCTTTCCTTTACAGTAACCGGCACCTCGGAAGGCACTCTTGCTGTAATCAGATTTTTTCCGGTATTCATATGCAGATACGCTTCTGCACCGATCATCTCCCGCAGGTCAACAAATGCCTTCAACTGATTCTCTTCGTAACAGATCCGATGTGCGGAAGCGGTTGTTTCGTCCTGTAAATCCTCCGGTCTCAGACCTAAGATCACCATTTTTCCGAGATAAGCGCGACGAAGCACCATTTCGTTCTCTCCTTTTGCACGAAGGGTAACTCCTCCGTCTGCCTCCAGATAAACCGCTCCGTTTCTTTCCGTCACCATCGTTTCCATAAAATTCATACTCGGAGCTCCGATAAAACCGGCCACAAATTTGTTTGCCGGATGGCGGTAAATCTGCCCCGGTGTATCCGCCTGCTGCACAACACCGTCTTTCATAACAATAATTTTTGTACCAAGCGTCATCGCCTCCGTCTGGTCATGTGTAACATAAATCACCGTCGTTTTCAGTTCCTTATGTAATTTTGCCAGCTCCACCCGCATCTGTGCCCGCAGCTTCGCATCCAGATTCGAAAGCGGCTCATCCATTAAAAATGCTTTCGGCCGTCTCATAATTGCGCTTCCAATCGCAACTCTTTGTTTCTGACCGCCGGAAAGGGCTGCCGGTCTCCGGTCAAGTAAATGCTCAATTCCAAGCATTTTAGCTGCCTCATGTACCTTTTTATCAACTTCATCCTTGGGCTGTTTCCGGATTTTCAGAGAAAACGCCATGTTTTCATATACCGTCATATTCGGATAAAGCGCGTAGTTCTGAAATACCATCGAAAGATCGCGATCCTTTGCTTCTACATAATTACAAAGCTGTCCATCAATCCAGAGCTCCCCGCTCGTAATCTCCTCAAGACCGGCAATCATCCGAAGCGTCGTCGATTTTCCGCAGCCGGAAGGTCCAACAAAAATCACAAACTCCCGATCCGGTATTTCAAGCGAAAAATCCCGAACCGCATAATGTTCCTTATCATAAGATTTACAGACATTCTTCAACACAATATTTGACATTCGTTTTTCTTCCTCCTCGTCTTGTCGAGATTCATTATACCTTTCCTTCCGTAAAGCCCACTACCACCGCTTTGTAAAATACCCGTTAATAAAATAACCGGCTACTTTACAAAAATCTTTTACATTTTCTCTCATCTCCGTCTCCATCCCCTTCTTTTCCAGCCATTTTTCCAGATCACTCTTTGTAAAATCCCCGAAAATCACCCGCAAAACCAATTTTCAAAACGAGTTCTGAATAGCCATTCTTTTTCCCAATACCAGACAGATTATTTTTGACACAAAAAAAACGCCGCAACTCTCAAAGCTGCAGCGCTTTCTCATCATAACATACCATATTCTTCTTTCATGTCAACGCAGTGGGCGCTCCCGCGCCCACATTCGTGTCCGTCCTTCGCACAGCCCCGTAACGCACACAAGGGTGGTGCGCATTTGCAGGGAGCGTGTAATTCTTAGGTTCTGGTATTTTGCGTTATGCGCCAAAAATCAACTGTCTGAGCGACAGCGAGTTTTGATTTTTGGCGCATGGTTTTAGCAAAATGACAGAGCCTTAGAATTACTAGCTCCCGAAACCGCGCATCACCCTTGTGTGCGTTACGGGGCGTCCGTCCCCACCTCAGAGCCTATTCTACCGGTTCCGCCGGCACAAACACCCTGCTGTTTTCCTGTTCTTTCGGTTTTTCCGCTCTTTCCGTTGCCTCCCTGCAGAAATACTCCTGTGAATTCACCAGCGTCTTTCCACGCTTATCCGGCTTTGTATACGTTCCGTCTGCCTGTAAAATACTGGCTTTCACATTATCCTTCATCTGGATATCAAGAATATGCATTACTTCTTTCTTGATCTGCTCATCCTCAACCGGGAACACAATCTCCACCCGTTTTTCCAGATTTCGCGGCATCCAGTCCGCGCTTCCCATAAACACCTCTTCATTTCCACCACTGTAGAAGTAGAAAATCCGCGCATGTTCCAGAAAATTGCCGACAATCGAGCGAACGGTAATATTCTCGCTGACACCCGGGATTCCAACCTTCAGGCAACAGATTCCCCGGATAATCAGGTCAATCTTTACTCCGGCTGCCGAAGCACTGTAAAGCGCCGCAATAATATCGCGGTCGCATAATGAGTTCATCTTCGCAATAATATGCGCTTTCTGTCCCTTCTTTGCGTGCTCCTCTTCCATCGCAATCAGATGCAGGAACCGGTCCTTCATCCAGAGCGGTGCAACAATCAGTTTGTTCCAGCGATCCGGTTCCGAATAGCCCGAAAGCATGTTAAATACTGCTGTTGCGTCCTCACCGATCTTTGCATTGCATGTCAGCAGGCCACAGTCCGTATACAGCTTTGCCGTAGAATCGTTATAGTTTCCCGTGCCAAGATGTACATATCTGCGAATGCCTGTCTCCTCGCGCCGAACCACCAGTGTGATCTTACTGTGTGTTTTCAGTCCCAGAAGACCATAAATTACATGGCATCCCGCCTTTTCCAGCATCTTCGCCCAGACAATATTGTTTTCTTCGTCAAACCGTGCCTTTAATTCCACCAGTACGGAAACCTGTTTGCCATTTTCCGCCGCCTGAGCCAGTGCTGCAATAATCGGAGAATTGCCGCTCACACGGTACAGCGTCTGTTTGATTGCCAGTACATCCGGATCCTTTGCTGCTTGTTGTACAAATTGCACGACCGGATCAAACGTCATATAAGGATGATGCAGTAAGATGTCTCCTTTTCGGATGTTTGTAAAAATGTCATCCTCATTCATCAGCGCCGGAACTGCTGCTGGAATGTATTTTGGAATTTTATACTCATCAAAGCCGTCGAGCCCATACATTTTCATTAAAAACGTCAGATCGAGCGGTCCCGGAATCCGGAACAGGTCGTCTTCATCGATGTCAAACTCTTTTTCCAGCATCTTCAGGAGCCGCTTATCCATCTTATCTTCCACTTCCAGACGGATCACTTCGCCCCACTGACGTTTTTTAAGCTGCTTCTGGATCTCCTTTAACAGGTCCGAAGCCTCATCCTCATCGATCGAAAGATCTGCATTTCGCATAACACGGTACGGATGCGCACAGACCACATCGTAGCTTAAGAACAGCTTTCCAATGTTCCGCTCGATGATCTCCTCCAGAAGAATCACATACCGCTGTCCCGTCTTTTCATCCTGCGGAAGCAGAATAAAACGCGGCAGTACCGAAGGAACCTGAACCGTCGCAAATTCCAGTTCTTTCTCTTTTTCCTTCTCCTTGCCTTTCTTCTCTTTCTTATCCTCCGCACGGCTCAGAAGCGAATCCTCTTTCTTCTGCACCAGTGCACCGATATTCAATGTTTTGTTCCGGATCAACGGGAACGGGCGGGCCGAATCCATGGCCATCGGGGTCAGAACCGGGTAAATGTTTTCCTCAAAATAGGAATCCACATACTCCGCCTGCTCCTTCGTCAGCTTCTCGTGCTCACTGATAATCGTAAGGCCAACGTGCTCCAGAGACGGAACCGCCGAGCGATTGTACGTATTGTACTGCAGCTGCACTAGCTCATGCGTCCGTTTGCTGATCTCGGTAAGCTGCTCTTTCGCATCCATGCCGGACAGATCCTTTTTCGTATAGTTTGCATGCACCTGGTCTTTTAGTGAAGCCACACGGACCATATAAAACTCATCCAGATTGGAGGAGGTAATGCTGATAAATTTCAGACGTTCAAACAGCGGAATACTCTTATCCCGCGCCTCGTTTAAAACACGTTCGTCGAAGCTGATCCAGCTCAATTCCCGGTTTCGAAAATATTCCGGTTTCTTATATGATGTTACATCCATCTTGTTCGCCTCCTTACATCTGCCGTTTCATCTTAATAATCGGCTGTATGCTGAATACCTCATTGAAAAAATCTAATTTATCCTGGCACAGTCCCTGCTCCAGTGTGAAATCACGGCCAACCATCAGAGACAGATGCAGTTCTCTCTCCTTTAAGACAGCGCGGATCGACTGGATTTTCTGCAGGTGACTCCGGTCGAGCGCATTTGCCAGACGGACGATCGCTGTCAGCTCCGATACGGTCAGATACTGCTCGGCGCTGAGCGATGACTCCATCACCAGCTCATCGTAGGACGGAAGCACCGCCGTATTGTATTTTGCAATCAGTGCGACCATCTCCCGTTCAATATGGGACAGTCCGATGATTTCATTTGACATGATAATATTATAGGAAGAATCCGCTACATTATTAAGGCTGATGTATTTTCCGACATCGTGCAGCATCACCGCCATCCGAAGCAGCAGCCGCTCGCGCTCTTTCATGCCGTGCATCTTTTTCGTCGCATCAAACATGGCAAGCGCCGTCATCTCCAGATTCTGGACGTGCGGCCGGTTTACGGCGTACCGTTTTCCGATATTTTTTGCCGCCATCAGAATATCATTTTCGAAATTATGACCGCCTTTCAGCAGTTTCATCTGCTCCGCATACTCGTATGCAATACCGCGTGTCATATGCACGCCCGGAATCCAGATATGCTCCGCACCCATCATATCAATCAGACATTTATAAATCACAGCAGACGGATACATCAGTGAAGCGTTTTCCAGCGGAATACCAAGTTTTACGGCGAGCTCCATCGGTGACTGGCGGATAATTTTCTCATACCAGGTATTAAAGTTTTCGCGGGAAATGATTTTTGTCGTTTTTTCTTCAATGTTCTGATAAACACTGTCGGTGAAAACATCGCCGATCAGCATAATGTTTTCAATTTTGCGGTCTTTCAGATACATCTTTTTAAAGCTTGATACTTCGTTCCAGATCAGCTCCTCGACCATCTCTTCGTAATGTTCCGTCTCACTCTGAATTCCGGCAAGACGCTCGCGGATGCGAAGACTTCCCATGCGGATGTTCTGTGTTGTGACAAGTGCATCCTTGTCGAACAGGGAAATCTGAAAACTGCCACCGTCAAGATCGAGAATCGCAGTTCCCTTTTCAATGATCTTGTTAAAATTGTCCTCCATCGCCGCGAGCGCTTTATAGCTAAGAAAACGCTGCTCCGAGTTGGAGAGAACCGTGACAGAAAGACCGGTCAACTGATGAATTTTTCCAAGGACATAGAGACTGTTCGACGCCTCACTGATCGCACTGGATGCCGTTGCACGGTAATCGTCCACGCGATAGCCTTCCATAATCCGCACAAAATCTGCGAGTACACGGCACAGCTCTTCTTCCATTTCCGGGCGAATTTTTCCCAGCGTGTACGTATCTTTTCCAAGCTCCATCCGATGGCAGATCTTATCCACGCTTCGGATACCCTGCTTTTTGGAGATCTCGAAAATCTCCAGAATGACGTCGTAGCTGCCGATATCAATGGCAGCAAATGTGGAATACTGCATATATGCTTTTCCTCCTTCTTTTTCAAAGGATATCCCAAAAAGCCCGCTCCCAATACCAAGCGGACTTTTTGACCTTTTTCTTTTTACTGTTTTCCGAGCAGATAATCGATAAACTGCTGTGCGGTACGGCCGGAGATTCCACCATGAGAAAGTTCCCATTTGTTGGCTTCTGCACAAAGTTCTTTATCGCTTAACTTGATTTCCGGATACTTCTTTGCAAGATTTGTTACAATCTGGAAGTATTCCTGCTGTGTTGGTTTGGAGTAGTTGATACTTACACCAAAACGTGCTGCCAGTGATAACTTCTCCTGTACCGTATCAGAACGATGCAGTTCTTCGTCCTTGTCGGAACGGTCTGACCATGTCTCACGGATGAGATGACGGCGGTTAGATGTTGCGTAGATAAGTACGTTATCTGGTTTTGTCTCCATTCCACCTTCAATAACTGCTTTCAGGTATTTGTATTCGATCTCAAATTCTTCGAAAGATAAGTCATCCATGTAAATGATAAAACGGTAGTTTCTGTTCTTGATATGGCTGATAATCGCAGAAAGATATTTAAACTGATGTTTATAAATTTCGATCATACGAAGGCCATCACCATAATACTGGTTTAAGATTGCCTTGATACTTGTAGACTTACCGGTTCCGGCATCACCGTAAAGCAAACAGTTATTTGCTACTTTTCCCTGAACAAAAGCTTCTGTATTATCTACCAGCTTCTTCTTCTGAATCTCATATCCTGTCAGATCATCTAATACAACCTTATCTAAATTGTTAATTGGAACAAAGTCTGGCTTTCCGTTATTCTCTACAATACGGAACGCTTTGTTAAGACCAAACATTCCTACTCCATAATCTTTATAAAACTTCACAACTGCATCAAAAAAAGTATCCACATCTTCTGCTGCCGCAAGTTCATCTGACAATGCACGCACCTTTTCACTTACGTTCTTATTATACATACGCTCTGTCTTGCCGATTGCCTTATAATCTAAAATTGTGCTGAAACAATCAATACCTAATGTCTCCTCGATCGGTCTGAAGTCATAATGGAAAAGATTCATAAATACCTGGAAATCATTCTTTGCAAAGTGATTGACTGTTCCATTATTTGCTCCGACTTTCTCGCTTGTCATGCTGAAAGAATTTTCATTGGTTACTAAGACAAATGTCAGGTAATTGTGCCATAAGTTCTTGTCAAATCCATATGTAGTCGCAAGATCTAAAAGCACTTTCATTTCTCTGTAAATGTCTGTGATTAATTCGTCAGCTCTGTAATGGCAGCTATCGAATCTCTTAAAAATATCTGCCATATTTAAAAGAATACTGTCTTCTCCTAAATCACGATATAAAATCAACTTTGATACTTCTCTGTACATTTTCTATTCCTCCTGATTCTCAGAACAGTTTTTCAAGATCTCATCTACATTTAATGCATCGATCTGAGAAGCGAACTGACTCTTTAACTGTTCTATCTTATCTTTCGCCTGTTCACGATCCCCATCAAATGACGTGTATCCTTTAAAAGATGCTACCATTGGTTTATCTTCATCCGATGCATCCCCCTTAGAATACAACTCCAGACCAGGAAATGCAAACTTTGGTTTATCTTCATCGTGAACATTACCATTCTTAAGGTCTTCTAAGGTTACCAGACCAGGAAATGCATGTTCCGGCCGGTAATCTGGCATCTTAAATACATCAAAACATTCTAAAATATCCACATCTGTCATATCATCCGGCAAATCTTCTTTTAAATACTCCGGATGGTACTGCTTATAAAATTCATAAATAACCTGCTTTATTTTCGGGTCGCGAATATCTGTCTCTACTCTCTCATCATTAATAAAGAGATAATATCTGTC
>OGQY01002493.1_pt1 | contig 10973 bp, 10 predicted proteins | sample 1553361 | NCBI WGS metagenome assembly OGQY01 (sample SAMEA2579963, study PRJEB22360) | human gut metagenome | reverse complement strand
AATATTTTACATATATACTAGGAGGTGATTCAATGTATTTTCCGGTATCAGCATTATTGATTGAATATATGATACTGTCAGTGGTAGAAAGCAGGGATTCTTATGGCTATGAGATCAGTCAGACAGTGAAGAAGGCTGCTGACATTAAAGAATCTACGCTCTATCCCATATTGAAGAAGTTACAAAGTGCAGGATATCTGACTACCTATTCGCAGGAGTATCAGGGAAGAAAGAGAAAATACTATTCCCTTACAGAAGAAGGCAAGGCACAGATTGCATATCTGAGCAATGAATGGCAAATCTACAAAGACACTGTAGATGGGATTATTGAAGGGAGGATAAGAGGTTGAGCAGAGAGGAATATTTAAACCAGCTGCATAAATATCTGCGGAAGCTTCCGAGACAGGACTATGAAGATGCAATGGAATATTTTACCGAGTATTTTCAGGAGACAGATGAGGAAGGAGCAGAAGAACTAATGAAAGAACTTGGTACGCCGAAGGAGGCTGCCAGAGAACTGATGGCTAATCTTCTGAATAAGAAAATAGAAGCTCATCAGAATTATGAAACAGATGGACAGACCAGAGCAGAACAGAAAGGTTCCGGAAAACATGTGGTATGGATAGCGCTATTGGTATTATTTGCTGCACCGGTAGGAGCTCCGCTTCTGGCAGCATTTGCTGCAGTCGTTCTTGCATTAGTTGTGTGTGTATTTGCAATTTTGTTATGTGTAGTTTTATTTACGGCATGTCTGATGCTTATTGGCGGGAAAATCCTTATCCGCGGTATACTGGCAGTTCCGTTTTCTATGAGCGGTTTTGCAATGCTTACAGGAAGTGGGCTGTTGGCTGTGGGCGCTGGCATCCTTGGTGTACTGTTGTGCGTATATCTATGTAAATGGAGCAGCATGCTGATTGCGAAGCTGGTACGCCGGATCACAGGCAGAAAGAGAGAGAGGTTAGAACGATGAAAAGATGGGCAAAGGCATGGCTTGCAGTAGGAGTCGGATGCTGTGTATGTGGTGCAGCTTTGACGGGCATCGGTGTTGCGAGCGGTGGAAGTAAATATGTGAAATCAGCAGATTTAAACCAAATGGATGGAGCTGCAAAAAAAAGCGATAATGAGATGGTTCTTGAGAAAACAAAGCTTGATGATTTCGACTCAGCAGACATCTCCATGACAGATATGAATTTGCAAGTAGTCAATTCAGATGATCAGTACTGTTATATTTCTTATCGGGCATCCGATCAGAAAAAGGATCCGATCAGTTATCAGGTAAAGGATGGTAAATTAAGGATTCAGGAAAATAACAATGATGGTAAGACTTATTATCATGTTGATATCGGATTTTTGTCAGGTCTTTTAGGTGAAGGAACACTTACTACAGATGAAAATGTGGTAACTCTTTACGTGCCGGAAGGTAAGAAATGGAAGCTTGCAGATATTAAATCGGATATGAGCAACATACTGCTGAATGAATGCGAAATCGAAAATGGAACTGTTCAGACAGATTCAGGAGATGTATTCTTTAAAAATTGCGATTTCAATAATCTGAAAGTGAAAACGGATATGGGTGATCTTTGTTTTATTGGTAACGAAGACGTGATGCGCACATGGAACATACAGGTGAATACTGATATGGGAGATATCAATGTAGATGATGCGCTGATCGGTAAGATGGTGGAAGACCAGGATGACTGTGATATTTCTTACACACAAAAAGGAACGGGCGGAAATCTGGTGATCCAGACTGACAGTGGAAATATAAGACTGAAGTGCAGATAACGTTACTGTTTACTTCAGTTATGATACAGGGAATTCTTGGTGCATTCTGCGTCAGAGTGCCGATATCTTATATTATGAGTATCCAGCCAAATACCTCTCTGTTTCATATCGGACTGGCAACACCAGTGTCCTCTATATTGCAGTTGATTCTCTGTGTTGGATTTATGCTCTGGCTGCAAAAAAACAGACTGTTAGATGACAAGCATTAATACTCTCGTTCGTTTTGACTGGAAATTTTCTATTTATTAATTGCAAAATTCTCACAATCATATCAGGGTCAGAAGTTTTCAAAATCTCATCGCATAAACACGAGTGGTTTAATAATCTTCTGACCCTGATATTATTTTCATTGTAATTGTTTAGCCTGCTGAATAATTATTTTCTCTCTACAATATGATAGTAAGAACGCGCCGTCATAAGATAAATCAACCCATACACAACAGCAAAGATCAATACTGTTCCCGCCGTACATCCAATAAACAGCTTCGTATTTGTCATTCCAAAGAGCAGGAGCATTCTTCGTATCATTGGAAATGCCATGGTAATATGAAGCATTGCCATTAACAGCGGGAGGAAAAATACCATCAGAATCTGTCTGCGGACAGAACTTCTGACCTCCCGGCGGCTTAATCCAACCTTCTGCATGATCTCAAATCGTTTCTGATCTTCATATCCTTCAGAAATCTGTTTATAATAAATAATCATAGCTGTTCCCATAAGGAAAAGAGAACCGAGAAAGATTCCGATAAACAAAAGAGAACCATTATCCGCATAATAGGACTCATATTCCTGCTGGCGGATTCCGGAAGTTATCCATGAGTTTTCTGACAAGCCTCCGTTTTTCTTCAAGTCTTTAACAACCTCCATTACCGGGGTTCCAAAATCAATCTTATCTGTCTCCGAACCGGTAATATCCAGACCAAGATGAAGTGTCAGATCCTCTCCCGCAGGAGCAGAAGAAACACCTTTATACATTTCTGTACGCATCTCATCAAATTTCTTAAAATCTTCATCTGTAACAACCAGCACTGCATTATCACTGACTGCATCTTCGCCACAGGTCAGGGGATTCTTATCCAGCCATTTTTTCACTGTAAATTCTGTCTCATCAACAGTAACTGAATCTTTCTGCACAGCTGAAGGATACCATGCAAAAATTTCACCATCATTAAGATTTGCAGAAATTCCTGTAAGTCTTTCATATTCTGCCTGATCCAAAAGAGAAAGTACCAGTACCGAATCAGAATTTCGAATAGTATTTGCTGGTTTTATCAGAATCTGATCACCGTTTTTGCTACATACGATATCCAGATAGATTTCCTCCACAGACTTTTCTACCGGAACTTTATTATCCGCAATAGCTTTTTCAAAAGCCTCTATTGCGGTCTGACATTCATCTTCGCTTATGCTGGTAACAGACATATCAACATCATACGGATAGCGATTCAGCATAATATCATTCATTCCGAAATAAATGGAAACTGTCATGGAAATCATAAGCAGAACACCTGTACTTAGTATACAGATACTTGCCAGACCGATTGCGTTCTGCTTCATTCGATAAAGCATTCCCGATATGCTGATAAAATTTCCAGTCCTGTAATAAAAACTCTTTCTGCGTCGGAGAAACTTCAGAATCACAATACTTCCTGCGGTAAAAAGCAGATAAGTCCCTGCCATAACAAGAATAACAGCAAGAAGAAATATCGTAATTGCCTTGATTGGAGATTCAGTCGTAACCGCAAGGTAATAACCTACGCCAAGGCAAATAAAACCAATCAATGCCATAAGCCATTTTGCTACCGGTTCTTTTTCTCCGGTATTATTACCGCGAAGTAATTCTACCGGACGACTTAAATGAATTTTCGCAAGGTTCAGAAACAGAATCATCAAAAATATGATACCAAACATGAACAGACAGGTAAAAATCCCCTTTACTGAAATATAAAATCCGAGCACTGAAGGGATATGAAGCAGCTTTAACAGCAAAAGAAGTGCCAGCTTACTTCCAATAATTCCGGCTGCAATACCGCCGGCAAGTGAACCTATTGAGGTAATGATCGTTTCAAGAAACATTACGATTCCAATGTGATTTCTTTCCAGTCCAAGAATATTATAAAGACCTATCTCTTTCTGCCTTCTCTTCATCAGAAAACTGTTACTGTAGATCAGAAAAATAATACAGAAAATCTCTACGACTATCTCTCCTGTAAACACGATCATACGCACTTCATCCGCCTGACGCACTGCCTGATCCAGTGTCGGGCAGTCACGCAGAAATTCCATCATATAAATCATTGCAATACAGAAAATACAGGTGATTATGTATGGAATATATGTGCTTTTGTTGTTTCGGATATTCTGTTTTGCAAGTCTGGAAAAAATTCCCTTATGCATGCTGCTCACCACCTGTCGTAAGTATCGTAAGCGTATCCGCGATCATCTGATACATTTCCTGACACGATTTACTGCCTTTGTATATCTGATGAAAAACTTCTCCGTCTTTGATGAAAAGAACTCTGGAAGCATGGCTGGCTGCCTGTGCACTGTGTGTGACCATGAGGATTGTCTGTCCCTCTGCATTGATTTCACCAAATACGGAAAGAAGTGCTGATGCCGCCTTTGAATCAAGTGCGCCCGTCGGTTCATCCGCAAGAATCAGTTTGGGATTCGTGATCAACGCCCTTGCAACAGCAGCACGTTGTTTCTGACCACCGGAAACTTCATATGGAAATTTATCCAGAAGCTCTGTGATCTTAAGAGCCTGCGCAATCGGGCGGATTTTCTGTTCCATCTCACGATAATCTTCTCCTGTAAGAACAAGTGGAAGATAAATATTATCTCTCAGGCTGAAGGTATCCAGCAGATTAAAATCCTGAAAAACAAATCCAAGATTTTTCCTTCGGAATGCTGATATTTCTTTTTCTGTAAGGTGTACAATATTTTTTCCCTCCAGAAGAACCTCTCCTGATGTCGGACGATCCAGAGACGCAAGAATATTCAGCAAAGTCGTCTTACCAGAACCCGATTCCCCCATAATCGCGACAAACTCACCTTCCTCTACAGAAAATGTAACATTTGAAAGCGCCTGTACCTTGTTTCCCCCGAAACGTGTACTGTATATTTTTTTGATATTTGTAACTTCAAGCAAAGCCATAAATGGGGCTCCTTTCTTTTAATTGATACCGTAAGTATAAGGATTTTTTACGGCTTCTGCCATCGAAACAGGTTACATTATATGAAAAAACCTTACATTTCTGTAAGGTTTCGTGTCACTTAAATATTAGCAGGTTTCCTCTAAAACGTGTAAAAAAACTCTAATACATATTCAAATCTTCAACTGAAAATTCAAGAAATACTTTCGTTCCTTTTCCTTCCGTAGAAGTTATATAAAGACGATGTCCCAGTTTGCGCATAATCTTGTTGCTGAGATACAGTCCGATACCTGTTGCGCGGTTATCATCCCGTCCGTTTACTCCGGTGTAGCCTTTTTCGAAAATTCGCGGAATATCTTCTGCACGAATACCAATTCCGGTATCTTCAATGACCAGTGTAAAATTTTCTACTTTATTGCAGTCATCATTTCCTATCGAAATGCTTACATCATCTGTGTCCAGAGATAATTTTTTCTCCAGATAAATTCGGATTCCTCCGGTTCGGGTATATTTCAGGGCATTGGATAAAATTTGTCCGATCACAAATCCCAGCCATTTTTCATCCGTCAGAACATCCTGCGAAATACTTTCATAAGTAAGTGTAAGTTTCTTTGAGACAAAAATTCCTGCATATTTATGAATCTGATCACGTATGATCCGGTCAAGAGAACAACGGGAAAGTTTGAGATCCGAAGACATATCCTCTGTCCTTAGATAACCAAGAACCATCTCCACATACTGCTCAATTTTAAAAAGTTCCGAAAGTTTCTCTTTATTTTCCTCAGGACTCTCCTGAAGCAAAAGTCGCAGTGCAAAAATCGGCGTTTTGATCTGATGGGTCCACATCGTGTAATACTCCATCATATCGCGGTATTTCTGCTCCATCTTAATCTGTTCTTCCTGAAACTGCCGCTCGTAGGATGCGATGATCTGCTGGTAATCCCGCGCCAGAAGCCCGTCCGCCTCCGGAAGCGCTTCTGTTTTGCCCTGCGGTTCGGCGGCAAGGAGTGCTAAGACCAGATGATGTTTCCGGTACTTCCCATAATGAAAGCAAAAACCTGCGGCTCCGACAGCAGCCATCAGCACGATCATATAAACGGTGACATCCTGCGGCACATTGCGCAGAAAACAGAGGAGTGAAAATACTCCTATAAAAGCGGCAATCCGCACGGCCGATGCAAGATGCTCTTTCAAATACCAGTTAAGAAGCATAAACTCCTGCCGGATTCCCTCTTTCTGTTGTTCCATCCTTTTTCTCCTGTTCTGCTTCCGTCATGCGATCAGGTAGCCGACACCCTTTTTCGTCTGGATAAAGTCTGTAAGTCCTGCCTCCTCCAGTTTTTTCCGCAGGCGCGTGACGTTGACGGTCAGCGTGTTGTCATCTATAAAGCTGTCCGACTCCCACAGATGCATCATCAGCATATCTCGGCTGACGGCTTTTCCTTTATTTTCGAGAAGGGACTGCAGAATGCGCCACTCATTTTTTGTCAGCTCAATCCGCTTTCCCCGGTAATTAAGCACACCACTTCCCGTATCGAGCATGGCACCGCGGTGCTCGAGGAAATTCGTTTCTCCGGCAAATTCGTAGGTGCGGCGGAGCATCGCCTGGACTTTGGCGGTCAGGACACTTAAATCAAACGGCTTCGCGATAAAGTCATCGCCGCCCATATTAACGGCCATAATGATGTTCATGTTGTCCGATGCAGAAGAAAGAAAAATTACCGGCACTTTAGAGACTTTTCGAATCTCCTGGCACCAGTGAAATCCGTTAAAAAAGGGAAGATGAATGTCCATCAGCACTAATTGCGGATTTTTCACGGCAAATTCGGCGAGAACACAGGAAAAATCCTGTACGCAGAACGCATCCATGCCCCAGGAAACCAGGCTCTGCTGCACGGCGCGGGCAATGACTTCATCATCTTCTACAATCATAATTCGATACATGGCTGTTCCTCTGTTGTCTCTGGCAAAGCGGATATTCACAATCCGCTTCGCTACTTGCTTGATTCGGTTAAAAATATGGACTCCGGGCGGGTGTTTTCAACGCACAGCCGCTCCCGGAGCCGTTTTCGCAGATGATTATACTCTTACAATATAATCTGCTTTTCTTTCTTTTGCCTCCGGGTACTCACAGTCGCGATAGCCGAGGATGCAGTGGCCGATGCCAATATAATTTTCGGAAAGTCCCCACTCTTTTAAGAGGGCTTTTCCCTCCGGGCTCGCGAACTCTTCTTTTGCACGATGGATCCAGCAGGAATCCACACCAACGGCATGTGCTGCCAGCATCAGATTTCCCATGACAAGAGAGCCGTCCTCCACATAAGTTCCGCGCTCCGGGTCAGCAAGCACGATCAGAACGGTCGGTGCGCCGTAGAACGGATCGATCTCAACTCCCATGATCTTTGCATTCATGGCAGAAAGTTTATCGCGGAGCTCCTTGTTTGTCACAGCAATGATGATCGGAGACTGTTTACCCATTCCTGTTGCCGCGTAGGTTCCTGCTTCGATGATCTTCTCAAGTCTGTCCTGCGGGATCATGTCGCTTTTGTATTTGCGGATGCTTCTTCTGCTTTTGATCGTTTCAAGTACGTCACTCATGTTTTTTACCTCCTATTTCTTGCTGCGGTATGCTTCTGCTTCCCAGTGTGTAATGAAATATGTAATGTCATCTGTCATCTGCAGTGCTCCGCCAAAGCTCTCTGCATACACTGCAAGTTTGATGGCATCTTTGACCAGAAGCTGTGCTTTTGCAGCTTTTCCCTTGTCATCTTCCATAATAAAGCCGCCAACGCCCTGTACCAAGATCAGTCTTGGCTCTTTATCATTCTCTGCCATAAATGCATCCAGTACTTTCTTAGCCTGCTCGATCTTTTCTACAAATAACGGATATGGTCCGCAGTACACAATATGATCCGGAGTAAATGGTTTCAGAAGCGGTGCTGCTGATACTTTGTCCTTTACGAAATTGTCCATTTCTGCTGCCGGCACAACTTCCACCGCATGTCCCAGTAATTCGGAAAGTTTCTGCGCAGCCTGCTCCTTCTCCGGTGTGACAGCTTCGCTTACGTCAGCGGTTCTTTTAACCTGTTTCTCTAACTTACTGATGACGCCGTCAAATAAAACGCCAATCTCCTCCACAGTATCTGCCGCAACAAAAATTCCGTGATTCTGAAGCAGAAGAACCTGAACATCCTTTCCGGTTTCTTCTTTGTAGGCGTTCATTTTCTCGTAACAGATGCGTGCAAGTGTATATCCCGGTTTGCAGATATCGATCCAGAGAACATCTTTGCCCAGAAGTTCCTCGCAAAGTGCCTGTGCGCCCTTTCCGCAGGTCAGGCCGTTGACAAGAGTCGGGTGAACATGCAGTACATAAGTATAGGCAAATAAATTGTGGAGCAGTGCTTCTACGCTTGGACGTTTGGTCTTGTCATCATCTGTCACCGCCGCCATGACATCTGCAAGGTATGCAGACTCACGTTCGACATCGTTTGCCGGATATTCTGTTTCCATAATCTCATTCAAACGCGCTCTGTCCATCTTGACAAAGCCTTCTGCCTTGATCGTGGCAAGCTGTGTACCTGAGCCCTTGACATAAAGTGTTGTGTCATCCTTGACAGAAGTATTTCCCCCACCAGCCAGAACATAAGCCGGATTACTTCCATATGTGTTGGACATTTTTACTAAAGTTAAAAGATCCATAATTGAAATTCCTCCGTTTGCTCCTTGTCTGGTCACAATCGGTATACCAGCCTTACATAAATCTTCAATATCCCTGTTTATGGTTCGTCTGGACACCTCAAACATTTCTGACAAATAAGGTGCTGTAACAGATTCCTTCTGCAATAATATGGATAAAATTCCTAATTGCCTATCTATCTTCATCGTTACTCCTTTACAAAATGCATATTAGCATAAGAAACATGACAGCTGTATGTCATGTTTCCTATATTATTTCCTGTTATTCACACTATTTTCGCCTTGCAATATTTCCTTTACCCGATATAAAACCGGTAATTCTCTGTTTGCTACAAGCTTTCCTATTTTGGTATTTGCCCTGTCTTTATACTCTTTCACCGCCTCTTCATAAGCCGCCATAACATGTTCTTTTCCTGCCAGCGCGGATACGAGCATAATAAGAGTTGACTCCGGCAAATGGAAGTTTGTGATCAGACAGTCAATTGCCTTAAATTTATAACCTGGGTAAATGAATATTTCTGTATTACCGCATCCCGGATGAATCACTCCATTGTCATCTGCAACCGATTCCAGAGTTCTTGTACTGGTTGTACCTACTGCGATAATTCTTCCACCATTCTTTTTCGTATCATTGATCAACTTTGCTGCGGTTTCTGTTACATTATAGTATTCAGAATGCATATGGTGTTCAAGTACATTTTCCACTTTTACCGGTCGGAAAGTTCCAAGTCCAACATGGAGAGTTACGCGGGCGATATTTACGCCCATATCTTCAATCTGTTTTAACAGTTCTTTTGTAAAATGAAGTCCAGCTGTCGGTGCGGCTGCGGATCCTTCATACTTTGCGTAAACGGTCTGATAACGGTTTTTATCCTGTAATTTATGTGTGATGTATGGGGGTAAAGGCATCTGGCCAAGACGGTCTAATACTTCCTCAAAGATTCCTTCATATTCAAAATGTACAAGACGGTTTCCATCTTCTAATACATCAACGATTTCAGCTTTCAGTTCTCCATTTCCAAAGACTACTCTTGCACCTGGACGGCATTTCTTGCCCGGTTTTACAAGTGTTTCCCAGACATCATTTTCTTTTCTTTTTAATAACAGAATTTCAATGTGGGCTCCGGTATCTTCTTTTGTTCCGATAAGACGGGCTGGGATAACTTTTGTGTCGTTGATAACCAGACAATCTCCCGGATGAAGATACTCTGTAATGTCATGGAAAATACGGTGAGCTATCTCACCGCTTTCCTTGTTAAGCACCATCAATCTTGATGAGGAACGGTCTTCCAGCGGGTCCTGGGCGATCAGTTCCTGTGGAAGATCAAAATTAAAATCACTTGTTTTCATCATGCTCTTAATTCAACTCCCATTTTTTCAAGTTCTTTAAGAATCTTATCTACGATCTTGTTGATTTCAGCAGCTTCTAAGCTTCGTTCTGGGGAACGGAATACAAGGCTGAATGCAACGGATTTATATCCTTCTTCAATCTGAGAACCTTCGTAAACGTCAAATAACTGGATGCTCTCTAATAACTTGCCGCCTTTTTCTTTCATTACTTTTTCAAGACTTCCTACGAAAACTTCTTTTTTCATAACAAGGCTTAAGTCTCTGTTTACAGCAGGATACTTTGCTACACCTTCATACTTTCTGTCAAAGGTTGCTTTTTCTGTGATAACCGGAAGATCGATTCCCGCTACGTATGCTTCACACTTCATATCGTAGTTTTCACACACTTCAGGGTGTACCTGTCCGATAAATCCAGCATAAGTTCCACCCACATAAATGAGTGCCTGTCTTCCCGGATGTAAGAAAGGTTTTTCCTGAGATGGCTCAAAATCAACTTTGCCTTCCAGACCAAGTTTTAAGAACATTTCCTCAAGAACACCTTTTAACATGAAGAAGTCACACTCGCCGTACATACCGAGAGTTAAACGCTTTCTTTCGTCTGGAAGTTCTGTTAATGGCAGAGCCTTTGGAAGATATACGTTACCAATCTCGTAAAGACGTACATTTTTATTTCTATGGTTATAATTTCCTGCTAAAGAAGTTAAAATACCATTTAACTCAACTGTTCTCATGATACTGTAATCTTCTCCAAGTGGATTTGCAATTACGATTGCCTGGCGTAATGGGTCGTTATCAGGAAGAAGTAATTTATCAAATACCTTAGGGCTTTCAAAAGAGTAACACATTCCACCACAGAATCCGTTCTGTTCTGCAATATTCATAACAACGTCTTCTACTCTTGCACTAAAAGACTTCTTACCAGCAGTTGCTTCTCCATGAGGAAGTGTTGTAGGAATATTATCATATCCGAAGAATCTTGCCACCTCT
>OGQY01002491.1_pt1 | contig 10979 bp, 9 predicted proteins | sample 1553361 | NCBI WGS metagenome assembly OGQY01 (sample SAMEA2579963, study PRJEB22360) | human gut metagenome | reverse complement strand
TGGAAGAAAATGACAATGTGAGGGGCTATAAAAACAGTGTTCAGGACATTCTTCATCTGCAGAGCGTCATGGAGCTGATTCCGAAGGAACGCCATTTCGAGTGTATCGCGGGCAGCGATTCAACAATTTTTGCAACACTGGCACTGGGGGGATGCGGAATTATTTCCTGGGTATCCATTATGTTTCCGGAGCTGATCGAGGAACTGTGCGATGCGTATTTCAGAGGGGATATCGAGGAGGCGAGAGCTCTTCAGTTCAGAGTGCAGAAGGTGAGGACGATTTTAAAGCATGCCCCTATGGATTCGGGGTACCGGTATGCCGGAGAACTGATCGGACTGCCTATGGGATACCCGAGACAGCCGATGTCACAGGCGACAGAGGAACAGAAAAACTACATCAGAGAAGAACTGACAAAACTGGACATGATTTGACAAAGGAGCGGAAATGAAGCCAAAGAAGTTAATAACGCTGGGAAGCTATCATACGGATTATTTTTTGATTGGAGACAGGATTCCGGACAAAGGTGAGACGGTAACGGGAAATTACTATTTTACAGAAGGCGGCGGCAAGGGGTCCAATCACGCCTGTGCCTGCTCTATCCTGGGCGGAAATGTGGTTTTGATTCAGAAGCTGGGAAGGGATGAGGGCGGGGAGACGGCCTGCAGAGAATTCGCAGAATACGGCCTTTCTCTCGACTATGTCCGGATGGTGGAAGGTGAGAAGACAGGGCTGGCGCCGATCATGATCGACAAGGACGGAAATAACGCCATCATGGTATTTCCCGGTGCGCATGGTCACTATACAAAAGAAGACATCGACAGGGCAGCCCGGGAGTTTGACGACGCATTTATGGCGAGCTTTGTATTTGAGACGAATCTGGATATGACGGAGTATGCCATTAAAAAGGCGTATGAAAAAAATGTGGCTGTATTTCTGGATCCGTCTCCGGTGACGAAATTCAATCCGGATCTGTATCCCTATCTGACCTGGATCAAGCCCAACGAGCATGAGGCTACTCTCTATACGGGGATTGAAGTGACGGATTATGAGTCTGCTGCCGAGGCAGGCAAATGGTTTCTGGCAAGGGGAGTTAAGAATGCGCTGATTACATTGGGGGAAATGGGATCGGTTCTCGTCACGCCTGATTTAATCCGGACGTTTCCGGCGCCGAAGGTGACGGTTGTGGATACGACAACGGCGGGAGATGTGTTTGCCGGGGCGTTTATCTATGCGCTGTCGGTTGAGATGCCCTTAGACGAGGCAGTGCTGTTTGCCTCCTGTGCGGGAGCATTAACGGCGACAAAGGCGGGAGCGGTGAAGTCGGCTCCTCATATGGAAGAGGTGCAGCAGCTTTTGGCTGAATTTAAAAAATCAGCCGGACTTATATAAATGCGGCAGGAGACTGAGATGAATCATACGATATTTGCGTTAAAGGGAACAATCGCCTATACGCCGGCTCCGCAGAGATTTGTTTTTGAGGAAGAGAGCTTTCTTGTGTGCAGGGACGGGAAGGTCAAAGGAATCTGGAAGGAACTGCCGGATGAGTTAAAGGGAATTAAGGTCTATGACTACACGGGAAAGATTATTTTCCCGGGCATGTGTGATCTGCATATGCATGCGCCTCAGTATGCGTTTCGGGGGCTGGGGATGAATCTGGAGAATCCGGACTGGGATATGTGGTTTGAAAAGTATGCGTTTCCCGATGAGAAACGGTATGAGGACTGCGAATACGCGAAGATGGCGTATGAGCGGCTGACTGATGATCTTTTAAAGACGACGACAACGCGGTGTGTTATGTTTGCCACGATTCACCGGCAGAGTACGGAGATCCTGATGGATTTGATGGAAGAAAAGGGAATCACAGCCTATGTGGGCAAGGTGAATATGGACCGGAATTCGATTCCCGGACTGCTGGAGACCACAGAGGAGAGTCTGGAGGAGACAAAGCAATGGATTGCTGACTGTGAGGATAAGAAAAAATACAGGAAATGCCGCCCCATCATTACGCCCCGCTATATTCCGACCTGTACGGATGAGCTGATGAGCGGACTGGGAGATCTGATTGCGGAGAAGAAAATTCCGGTCCAGTCCCATTTGTCTGAGGGCCTGGATGAGATGGAGTGGGTGCGGGAACTGAAGCCGGAACTCTCGTTTTATGGAGAAGGCTACGATGAGTACCATATGTTTGGGGACACGGTTCCAACGGTGATGGCTCACTGCGTCTATTCTCCGGAGGAAGAGATACAGCTGATGAAGAAGCGCGATAAGCTGATTATCGCACACTGCCCGCAGTCCAATATCAGCAGCTCCGGCGGGATTGCCCCGGTGAAGCGGTATCTGGCGGAAGGAATCCGGGTGGGACTTGGAAGTGATATGGCCGGCAGTAATACGCTTTCTCTGCTGCGGGCAATTACCGATGCCATCCATGTGTCGAAGGCACGGTGGGCTTTTACGGAGCGCGGGGACGATCCTCATGCGAAGAAGAATGTTCTGTCTCTGGCGGAGGCATTTTATCTTGCAACCCACGGGGGAGAAGGTCTGTGGGAGCAGGTTGGAAGCTTTGAAGAGGGATACTGCTTTGACGCTGTGGTCATGGACGATTCCAGGATCAGCGACTACTGTGAGCGAAGCAGCTATGAGCGGACGGAGCGGCTAATCCTGATGTCGGACGACAGGGATATTGAGGCGAAGTTTATCGATGGGAGCATGGTATACCAAAGGGATGCAAAACAGAGATAAGAGCGGAGAAGGATACTGGGAAAGGGGAGAGGCTGAAACGTGAAAACAGTTGTAATTGAGGACATCAGGCCGGACAATGACTATGGCCTGATTGTACAGATGCCGGAGGAGGGAAACGTATATCAGGATGATTACTTTTACTGGAAGGGAAGCCTGATTCCAGCCTGCTTTCAGACAAACCGGATATCGACAGGGACGATGAAGACGTGGCACCGGGATCCTGTGTTTCAGAAGCTGGAATTCCATGAGGATTATGAAAAATTCGTGTTTCTTACGGGGACAGCCCTTTTTCCTGTGGCGGATACGAGAGATGGCGCTGTCTGTGACGAAAGTTTCCGGGTTCTGCGGGTGAGCCCGGGTACGGAGGTGCTCGTACCTCCGGGGAAAGCCCATTTTATGCCGGTTGCAGAGGGGGATGAGCCGGTCCGTATTACCGTAGTATGCCCGGAAATGCCGTTTTACCATGTGTTTCTGAGTGAAGCGGTACGGGCTGAGGCAAAGGAGTGAGAATGGATTGGACAATATCTGCTTAAAGCGGTATTCCTGCCGGTGTTTTCGGAAAGAGAGAGTGTCGGAAGAGGCGCTGATCCGGATTTTTCAGGCTGCGATGCAGGCTCCGTCTGCGCTGAATGAACAGCCGTGGGAGTTTCTTCTGATAAGAGAGGCATGTATGAAACAGGAGGTTGCAGGGATTAATCCATACTGCCATCCGGCAGCCGAAGCGGACTGCCTGATTCTTTTATTGGCTGATTTGAACAGGCTTAAGAAGGACAGCCCCTGGTGGGTTCAGGATATGAGTGCATGTGCGGAAAATATGCTGCTGCAGGCCGTGGAACTGGGACTCGGGGCTGTCTGGCTGGGCGTCTATCCAAGAGAAGAGAGGATGAAGAAACTGAGCAGGCTCGTGTGTCTTCCGGAAAACGTGATTCCGTTCGCTGTAATTTCTGTGGGATATCCGGATGAGGAACGGGATCCGGTGCTGAGATTTGACGGAGACCGGATATACGGGGAACAGTATGGAACCAGGCTGTTATTGCAGAAAGACAGCGGGGAGACAGAGCGGTGAACGTGTGAAACAATAAGAATCTATGGAAAATTGGGAAGGTATCAGTAAAATGAATAATAGTGAAATGAACAATAGTGAAATCTATTCACATGTGGATCATACGCTGTTAAAAGCGTATGCTTCATGGGAAGAAATAAAGAAATTATGTGATGAAGCCGTGACGTACCGGACTGCCTCCGTATGCATCCCTCCATCCTATATAAAACGGGTCAGGGAGACGTATGGAAAAGATTTTAGAATCTGTACGGTGATTGGATTCCCGCTGGGATATCATACAAAAGATATAAAGGTGCGTGAGACTCTGCAGGCCATTGAAGACGGTGCGGATGAGATTGATACGGTTATTAATATCGGGGACGTGAAAAATGGAGATTTCGATCTTGTGCGTTCGGAACTGAAAGCCATCAGGGAAGCTGTTGGGGAAAAGATACTGAAGGTAATTATAGAGACGTGCTATTTAACGGATGCGGAAAAACGGGAAATGTGCCGTATCGTGACCGAAGCGGGAGCTGATTATATCAAGACTTCCACCGGATTTGGAACGGAAGGGGCTGTGCTAAAAGATATTTTTCTGTTTAAAGAAGAGATCGGTCCCGGTGTAAAAATTAAGGCAGCAGGAGGAATGCACAGCCGACAGGACTTTGTGGAGTTTCTAAATGCCGGATGTGACCGTCTGGGGACGAGTTCCGCAGTGAAGGTGCTGGAGAAGACGGATTGAGAAATAGTAAGAATAATATAAAATTCGCGTAAATCTATTTATCAGGATTTATGCGAATTTTTTTGCTTTTTCCTGGAAAGGCATTTATAATAAAATAATAAATATCAGGTTGACGGTAACAGAGATGATACGAAAGAGAAGTACACAAAGCGTAAAGGAGACTCTATGAGAAAAGAAGCCAGTCTGGAACAATGGAAGGAATTATATGAGGTAACGCTGAATTTGAAGGCGTTGGAGCCCTGGCATTACTTTGGCAGTGAGGATCTGGTGGCGATTGCGCTCCAGGGAGAGGAAGAGCCGGTATTTATGAGCATCATGGGGATGATGGGAAGCTGCTATGGGATCAGCATGTATGAAGGCATGGAAGGATTCTGTGATTTTGACATGGTTGCCAGAGCGGGAGGAGAGGACGGGCTTCCTGTTCCGTATGCGATGATGGAGCAGTCCTGCATTACATGGTACGTCGGCGACAGGGAAGAGGTGCCGGAGGATCAGAGGAAGGTGATTAAGAAGCTGGAACTTGGTTTCAGGGGAAAAGGCCAGTGGCAGTACTTTTACTCGTTTGCGAAAGGGTATATGCCCTTTACCCCGGATGCCAGAGAGGTAAGCGTACTGACGGAGGCGTTTAAAGGGCTGTTCATGGCGACTCGTGCAGTAAAGGAAAAACGGATATCCGTAGATTTTGAACACGGTGAAATTCTCTGGAGAGTCTACAATGCAGAGACTGAAGAGTGGAACATGTTTGCAGGTCCCCTGCCTCCGTATGAACGGAACTATCCGGAGATAGAACTGGAGGATCAGGATTTGAAGCTGGAGCTGAAGGCGCAGCCGCGGAACAGTCAGGAACTTGCGGTTGATATCGCTTATATGAAGACAGGGATTCGCGATGAAGAGTATGACCGGCCTGTCTGCCCGCGTCTGCTCGTTGTCCTGGACTGGAAGGCGGATATGATACTGAGGATGGATATGATGAAGCCTGATGACGATGAGATCGGAATGGTTTTGGATTTCTTTGTGACTTATGTGATGACTGCCGGCCTGGTAAAAAAAGTCCGGGCGAGGAACCCCTGGGTGTTTGCGGCTTTGAGCGAGATCTGCGATTACTGCGGAATTGAACTGAAGAAGGACAGGCTGGGAAAAGTCGATAGGATTCTGGAAGAAATGGCAGGTATGATGGGGTGAGAACCGCTGATGTCCCGCAAAGTCACCGGAATGTCCTCCGTGGATTCTGGAATACCGTGTGTCCTGTGTGCGGAGCGCCCAAAAGCAGTTTTGACAGTTCAGGGGAAAGAATAAAGGGATACGTATAGAAGAAAAGTATAGAAGAAAATGAATCGAAGGAATTGAATCGAAGGAAACAATAGCACCAGCTAAATTCGCCTGAAACAGAGGCGGTTTATCTGGTGCTATTGTTTCTTTTCCGTATCTTTCCTGTATCTTTCCTCAGGCTTCCATATTGGTCACCCGATAATGTCCGGGCGATACCTGGGCGTATTTTTTAAACGTCCGGATAAAGTTGGAGTAATCATGAAAACCGGACAACTCACAGGTATCGGTGACACTTTTTCCCTGTTTTAAAAGCGTTTTGGCAAGCGAAATCCGTTTTAAAATCATGTATTCCTGTATGGAACAGCCTGCCTGTTCCCTGAATTTACGGCTCATATGGGAACGGTTCATGTAAAGGTGATCAGCCAGGGCCTGAATGGATAAATCCTCTGTCAGATGCTCATCAATATACCTCATGATCTGGCTGGAAAGCTGGGGCATGAGGTTTTCCGGAATCCAGGTGGATTCGTAGAAACAGGTGTTGGCCAGAACCAGGAGCTGCAGAAGATAGGTGGAGGCCAGGATATCGTGACCGAAGCTGGCAGAAGCCACGGCTGTGTGTAAATGATCTGTTAAATACAGATAGTGTTCCAGAGATTTAGGCGTCAGTGAAAGCAAATTTCTGTCCGCATTTTTCCTTTTTTCGAAACAGGAGAGCAGATCGGTCTGTTCTGTACAGTAATTCCGGACCAGTTCGGGATAAAAATGGGTGGCAATCCGCTCATAGGGAGTGCCCTCGCTGGCGACGGCGCGGTGAATTTCCTGACTGTTAATAATCAGCAGATCACCGCGTTTTAACCGGTAGCGGTGGTGTTCGATATAACAGTCTGTACAGCCGCCTAAAAACAGCAGCAGCTCATAGGAATCATGCATGTGATAGACGTCATTAACCGGCCTGGTGGAAAGCATATGGTGGCTTCGTATGGTCTCCGGAAAATGAATCCGGCGGCAGCTGCCGTTTTCCTCTGTAACGTGTTCGGGCGGCAATGCAGCAGACACACCATTGTTAATTCTCTGTTCTGTAGAAAAAGTCATAAAGTACCCATCCTCCTGTCCGGCATCTCAGACGATGCGATTTTCCAACAGCCATCCCTTGCTCAATAAATCACATAACGCAATAAAAAAACAAAAATCAGCAAAGAACACGCATGATATTTATTATATGATAAGGAATAAAAAAAGCAAGCAGTATCTGTCTGGGAGGTAATATTTATGAAGTTTGAATTGAAAAACCCTGATTATGGGAAGAGCCCGTATACAGGCATGACGAAGGAACACTGGCTGGAGGTGTGTGAATTTCTTCTGGAAGGGATATTTTCCGGGATTGAACGTATGGATGGGCATCCGGTAAGCCGGAGAGTGGAATTTGAGGTGAGTTATCCAAATAAAAACAGTTCTCCGACAAAGGCCAGCGCGGAACAGTTTGAAGGGCTTGCAAGGAGCTTTCTGATTGCGGCGCCTCTGCTGTATAACCGTCCGGAGGCTGTGGTTTGCGGCGTTTCGATAAGGGATTACTATAAAACGCGGATCCTGGAGGCAGTGACGCCTGGAAATCCCAATTATCTGTATGGATTACAGGAGCTTCTCGCCATGGCAAAGGAAGGAGAGGATACCTTTCAGCATACCTGCGAATGCGCCTCACTCGTAATTGGCCTGGATCAGTGCAGGAAGGCTGTCTGGGATACGTACACTGCTGAGGAAAAAGACCGGATCGCCTCCTATATCCGGGAATTCGCCTATGGGAAGACGGGGGCGCATAACTGGAGGCTCTTCAACATGCTCATTCTGGGATTTCTGCATCAGGAGGGATATGAGATCGACAAAGGCGTAATGAGAGATCATGCGCAGACGATTCTGTCGTACTATGCAGGAGACGGCTGGTATCGTGACGGCCATCGTTTTGACTATTATACTCCATGGGCATTTCAGGTGTACGGACCGATCTGGAACCGGTGGTATGGATATGCGGAGGAACCGTGGATTGCAGGGAAGATAGAGCAGTACGCCAATGCGCTTACAGATACTTTTCTTTCCATGTTTGACAAAGAGGGCCATGTGACGCTCTGGGCGAGAAGCGGTCTGTACCGCAATGCCGCCGCCTCCCCCTTTGCCTCCGCATATCTTCTGAATCATACCAATGTCAATCCGGGACTGGCGAGAAGAATCAATTCCGGCGCGCTTCTGCAGTTTATCACCAGAGAGGATGTATTTGTAAACGGCGTGCCGTCACTGGGATTTTACGGCCAGTTTCTCCCGATGGTACAGGATTACAGCTGCGCGGAAAGTCCGTTCTGGATCGCAAATCCGTTTGTGGCATTGACGTATCCGGAGGAGCACCCATTCTGGTCTGCAGTCGAAGAAAATGGATGCTGGGAACGGCTGGGCAGACAGGAAGCGGAGTCTTCTCTTCCGTGTTCGGCAAGAGGGTATGAGGAAACAGTCATGGACGGCCCGGGAATTGTCTCGGCACAGCTGGGAGGAAACGGAGCCTGCGAGTTCCGGACGGCCAAGGGCCTTTTTAAACCGGGAGACGAGTATATCAGATATTACATACGCCTTGCATTTCACAGCCACTATCCATGGGAGGCGTTTGACGGCCAGGGTGCAGAAGCGATGCAGTACAGTCTTTTTTATGACGGAGCTGCGGAGGCGCTGGTGCCTAATATCATCATGTACGGCGGCGTAAAGAACGGGGTTCTCTACCGAAAGCAGTACTTTGATTTCCACCATAACTTCCAGGGAGGCGCTTCCATTGATCTGGCTGATTTCCCGGTGGCAAACGGCCACATCCGGGTGGATAAAATGCGTATTCCCAACAAACCATTTACACTGACCATGGGGGCCTACGGTTTTCCGGAGTTTCAGGATGAAACGAAAACCCAGGTGATCAGGCGGTCCTGTGAAGGCGCGCAGGCAGTGATCTTAAAACAGGCCGGCCGTCAGCTGGCACTGGTTGCTTATACTGCGTGGGAATCTGTTGAGACAAAGGAGAGAAGAGGAGTAAATCCGGCTGCGGAGAACAGCATACTGGCCTACGGAAAGCTGCGCAGAGAAAAAATGTACGGGTATGAGCCCTATGTGATGATCAGCGCCGTATTAAGCAGGAACGATGATGGGGAATGGGAGGAGGACGAACTGTTCCCGGTCAGAGAGATCACCTTTATGGATGAGGAGCAGTGCGGCGGATACGGTCCGGTTACACTCCTGATGACGGACGGACGCACGGTTGTCGTGGATTTTGAGGGGCTGGAAGGGCATTTGATGATTTAACGATAAAAACCTTAAGATAGTGTAAAAATATGAAAATATTACAATTTAAATGTCATTTACTTTCTGATGTAATAATTAATCAGAAAGCTGCAACGGTAGGACCCCAAGCATCTCTTGATTTCATTCCCGGAAATAATTTTTTAGGTATTGCGGCTAATTATTTATACAATAAGTATTCTTCGGATCCCCATACCACTTGGCTGCTTTTTCATAGTGGAAAAGTTCGCTTTGGAGATGCACATCCGCTATTCCTAAAAGATGGTATATATATTCGCTCTCTCCGTATACCTGCTGCAATGTATTATCCTAAGCTAAAAAAGCCAACCGAAGAGTGTTATATCTATCATTGGATCAACGACTTTGAATCAATCGTGGACAAACAGATAAAGCAATGCCGTTCAGGGTTTTATGCATTTTATCAAGGAAAAGGCGAAAAAATAGATATAAACAAGACATTTGCCATTAAATCAGCCTATGATCCGGTGAACAGGCGTTCCCAAGATCAGAAAATGTATGGTTATGAATCAATAGACAAAGGAACACTATATACTTTTGAAGTAGCTTGTGATGATGACATAAGCGAATCATTGCAACAAGATATTATCTATTCTCTGACCAATGGGGTTAAACGGGTTGGCCGGTCACGAACAGCCCAATACGGACTAATAAAAAACGAATATTTAGAAAACATCCAGTTTCAAGATATTCCTGTAAACCGTCCAGTTCAAAACATAGAAGTCATATATGCAGAAAGCCGACTTATCTTTTTAGATGAATTTGGGCTTCCCACCTATACACCGACTGTGCAGCAATTAGGATTCAATAATGCCAAAAGTCGTATTCTATGGGACAAATCCCAAATCCGCACTTTCCAATATGCACCATGGAATTCTATCCGCCAAGCACGCGACCCAGATCGTTGCGGAATAGAAAAAGGAAGTGTTTTTGTAATACAATCTTTTGATGATCCTGTCATATCCCCATTTGGATATTTAGGTTCATATCAAAATGAAGGTTTTGGCAAAGTTATCTATAACCCCATTTTTCTGTCAGCCGGAACCAATGGAAAATCATTGTGTTGCTTGAATGACAACAAACCAACTACAGATATTCCTAATCAGCAAGTTTCCAGTCCTTTGGAGAAACGAGATAATTATGTACTCCAATATCTTGTAACCCGAATGGAAAAAGAGCAACTTGAGCAAACTGTTTATCAGTTGGTCGACGATTTCATCACAACCAACAAGTCGCTATTTATCTCTTCAAAAGATGATTTTTCTGCTCAATGGGGACAAATCCGATCCATTGCTACAACATGTGCAACCAAGAAAATTCTTATAGAATCTATTAGCAATTATTTAACTAAAGGCATAGCAAAAAATAAATGGGAAGAGTACCATCGTTTCCACGTATTCAAAACATTTATGGAGAAACTAACCGATCAGAATGCTTTATTAGCGGTTATTAACCTATCATCAGAAATGGCTAAAATTTGCAAGAAAATATGAAAACAATCAGAAAATCAAAAGGACTTTCGCAGGAGGAGCTTGCCGTCAAGCTGAATGTGGTGCGGCAGACCATCTCCAAATGGGAGCAGGGATTGTCTGTTCCGGATGCTGATATGCTGATCTCCCTGTCAGAGGCGTTTGAAACACCTGTGAGCACGCTGCTCGGAGAACCTGTCACAGCGGCGAAGGCTGATGACCTGAAAGCGGTTTCCGAAAAGCTGGAGATCATAAATTTGCAGCTGGCACAGGGGAAGGAGCTGCGGCGAAAAACAGCTCGCTGCCTGCTTATTGGATTGTGTACGGCCATCGTAATTATTTCCGCAGTTTTCATTTACTGCGGGAGTCCTTATCT
>OGQY01002485.1_pt1 | contig 10985 bp, 8 predicted proteins | sample 1553361 | NCBI WGS metagenome assembly OGQY01 (sample SAMEA2579963, study PRJEB22360) | human gut metagenome | reverse complement strand
CCACAACTGTCATAAGTCCGTTTCCGTAAGCCTTGCCCCTGCCGAGGCCCTGAGTCAAAGTCTCCCGAAAGCGGGCTGCATCCGTAACCGTCAATATGCCTTCAAAAGTTACGGAAAGCAGTCTTACTTCCTTGTTCTTTCCGCGTTTTTTGAAAGAATACCTGTTTGAATGAACAACACGGAATTCATCGGGCGCGAGTTCAAATCCGTAACTTTGCGCATGAGAAGCAAGCCACTCCTCCTGCTGTCCGACCGAAATAAGGGCTGTTACCTTTCCGCGAGCCTGCGGATCGTCTTCACGCTTGATGCTCTTTGTGGGATTTGCTGTCAGGCGAAACCTCCAGCGGCTGCCTTCCGCAATTCGTGCAAGCAGGGGATCGTATGATTTTGTTTCAACGTTAATTCCGCCGTAACCCAGCTGCTCCGCCGCACGGGACAGCTTTGGCCTGTCCTGCGTCAAAACGAGCAGATACATCTCCCCGCCGAGCGTGTCTATGCGCCAAAGACTGCGCGCACGATTTTTTTCATCCGCGGCATCGGAAGCTTCGGACGGTTCTCCGTTCAAAACTTCAATCGCACCGTGAATCTGCTGCGGATTGACAAGTGCTTTCATTGTTTCGCGTTTCTGTGTGTTAAGCTTGATTCTCGAAAGATACATCTGCGTCCTCCAATTCTGCAAACGCGTCATGCTCCGCTGCGTCCGTATCCTTCTCCGCCTTGTTAACGGATTCATACGCCGCAACAGTGCGATAGGTATGTTTACGGCAGCGCGGGTCAAACGAGACCGCAAGGTCACGCCGCGCTTCACGTCCGATCACTCTCGGTTCGTCCGCATCCGAATTCTGCTCATCATCTTCCGAATAATCCGCATATATGTGCGCTGTCATATTGTACTTCATTCGTGAAGACTCGTCAAGCGTCGGATACGTCCGCAGCACTTTAATCAGCCCGTCCTCCTTAATGTCGTCAAGAACGATCGGCAGCGTCGGAGGGCAGGAACGCCTGCCCAAAAACAGCGGAAACACCGGATGCGACAACGCGAATTCAATGCGCTTCAAAAGTTCCCGTTCTCCCTCCAATCCGACAAGGAAGACGGCATCCGAAAGATAATAACGTTCGGTAAGATATGAAGTCTTTTCTGCATGCGCCATATGGAAATCCCGAAGGAGCTTTCCCGCGCGGTCAATGCGGACGCCGATTCGCAGCGCATTCAGCTCGCGGAGCTTTTCCGGCTCGTTCCGCCGAATGCCGAGTGCCGCTGCAAGCAAGCCCACAATGCCGCTTTTTGACGGTTCCCTTCCCGTTTTTCGGATCTCAAATTTTGAATTTTCGGTTCCCCACGCCTGCAGCGGAGCGGAAAGCCGAAGAAGCAAAACAGCCATTACATGCCCTCGCTCTCGCCGAGATATTCCTTAACGCACTCCGCAACCGACTCAAGCAGTCTGTCGAGGCTCATGCATTCCGCAAGCTCTCCGACGGCTTCACCGACTGCAAATGCACAATCGGGCTTAGAGGCGTACTTGCCGTAAACCTTGTTTGCGTATTCAACAAACTTTTCTTCGGATTCCTCCGAATAACCGCCGTTCTTTGCAGAAACGGGCTTTTCAAACGCACCGCAAAGGTTAACGGGCTGATCGCGCCGAATTGTGACATAGACCATGCTCGGAAGGGTGCGGTTTGCAAAGGTATTCTGTTTGCCCGTGGGCATTGAGCGAACAAACGCTTCAACAAATTTTGCCGCCATCTCCGCCGTGACCTGTTTCCCGAGGGCATTCGAAAGCTCAACAAGGTTGACCGTTGCATAGCGATAGAGCGTTGAGGAGTTGAACTCCACCGTTCCGAGGTGGCCCGCGCCGGTATTATCCTCCGGAGCAAGATCGTCAACGGCGGTGAAATAATCGTATTCGTTCTGCACGGTGTGGGTTGAAATGCTGTGCGCAACCTGCGCGGAGGCATCGCAATTCAAAGTTGCTTCGGAAGCAACCATTCGCCCGAAAAGCGCGATATCAACAGAAGGGTTGTTCCTGAGTGCTTTTTTGCAGGCATCCTTATCCGCCGTGCCTTCGGAAACTGCGATCTCGGCAAGTGCTTTTGCCTGTGCCGCACTCATGAAAAAGAGTGCTTCCGCCTTTTTATCCTTTGTTTCACCTTTCTTATCGTCTTTAAATTTCACGCCGGCGCTTGTAAGCACTTTTTCCGCAAGTTCCGCCGCCTTCGCATCGGGGTTCAGTTTCAGAATCTCCTCTGCAACCATGCTTATAACGTTCTTTGTTCTCGCCCCGAGCATATCCGGTTCAATGAGTTCTTCGCGGAACATTTCGCGCATTGCATGTTTCCACGCCTGTGAGGAAACGCGCGCACGGGTCGTGCCGCCGTAGATCGCCGTTTTGGGGCTGCCGGTGTCGTCGCGGTTGACGCAGCTCGGCGGAACGGTTTGGAGTACGTGTACATCAAGATAGCATCTGTTTTTCATAGTTTTGGTTCCTTTCCACATTAGTTTTCATCATTTTTTATTTGGCGGCAGAAATCCTGTCCCCATTTGAGCCTTACTTTTGTTCTTCCTTCCGCATAGCTGTAATTATACAGGTCAACGGCAAGATCCGCATAGTCAAGTTTTATACCGTTGCCGCTGAGAAGATTTATCACGCCGCGCAGGTGGTGGTTGAGTTCGGGCAGATCCGATGCCGTTGCGATCTTGTTGAACCTGGCGCGTATGCGCTTCAACTCATCCTCGTCCTTGGCAAGTTTTCGCACCGAAGCCCCGAACTTCAGTCCGTCCTCATTCATCCATTCGGACCTGAAATCATGCCCCTGCTGATGCAGTGCAAACATGGTCAATGCGGTGTAAACCGCCCATTCCGCGGGCGAAGCGTTCCCGTCATTCCGATAAAACTCCTCCGGAAGATCGGTCAGGAATGCTCCCCAAATTGCGGGAAGCTCCCCCGGGGCGTGTCCGATTCCGTGCCGCAGTTCGGCAAGCTCCGCTCGGCACTGATTCTCGGGCAGCGTTCTGAGCCGCTCGAGTTTTCGCTTCATAAAAGCGGTGATTCTTCTTTCTTTTTCAGTCATTGTTCTCCTCCTTCGGGTAAGTTTCATTCAATTTGACCTTAAAGTAACGATAGGCGTCGGGAGCGGAATAATACCTTTCTTTATCATTCTTATCCTTTACCGCACGGCCGACAATTGCCGCCGTGCCCGCCGATTCAACAAGCTCTTGACCGATGCGCAATGCGATTCGTTTTGCTGTTTCGCGCCATTCGCGAAGCGCCTGTTCCTCCTGCTCGGATACGATTTCCCAATTCGGATCTATCCTTTCCAGCCAGTTTCGGAAGGGTAAGTCGATCTCGTAATAGTACTGTTCACGGGCGCGTTCGACAACGGCGCGTTTCAGAACTGTATCCTCCGCCGAGCCTGCCGCAAGCTCTATATCCTTTGCAAGGAATCGCAGTGCAGCGGCCGATTCGTCACATTTTTTTATCTCATCCGTAATCTTTGCCCGCCAATGTTCTCCGATTTCGGTGAGAAGATCCGTGTGAAAAGTTAACGAATCAGAGAAAACATCATTTACAAAGAAATCTTTGTCTCCGTATTGCACTGATGCTATGCTAAAGCTTATCAGCTTTCGACTTTCCGGAAGCATCTGTTTAATATATTTCGTCCAAAGTACAACGCCGGGAATATGACTGCCTTCTGCCGTTTCAAATGCATACGAAAACTCTCTCCACATCTGAACGGACGAATCGTGTCTGCGAGGTTGAAATTTCTCGCCTGCACGTTCATTTCCCTTGACCTTGCTCCAAACGGTCATCGGCTCAATAAACGCATCCACTTTTTCGAAGAAATCTCCGCCCAAAAGGTTATAACCGATAACTTTTTCGTTATCATCGCGGTTAAGCCACAGCCTACGAGACTGAAGAGTGTAAAGCTCCGAGAGGTTATCCGGCATTGGAATTTCAGCACGTTCCGCAGTATTCGGAACATCCGGCTCCCACGCCGGGCATTCCGGACCCCAAACCTCCGAAAAATTGCGCTTGTGATTCAGCAAAATAAGATTATACACAAGCGTTTCGAACAGGTTGTTCCCCCGAATTGTGATTAAACCGAGTTTTCCGAGCCACCCTGCGCCGGGCGAAGGCAGATTTTTCCCTTTAGGCTTTGAAGAAGTATCATCATAATTGTTTACATAAAGCAGCCATCTTGCGGCTTCCGAATAGCTCAGTTCGCTTTTTTGAACGCCGGTGCAGCCGCAAAACAGCCTGATTTTGTTTCCGCTTTCCGAAACGGCGCCGTTCAGCTTTGATGCAGTGTATTCTGTTCCGATCTTTGCTGCTTCGGTCTGATAAAACGGCCTTTCGGGATGAAACAGCCAAAATCTGTCATGCACGGACGCAAGATAATCCCTGATCGGTTTTTCCGGCAGGCGGCCGGCATTCCAAAGCTCTTTCCAACGATATTCGGCGTCATCCGAATCGTACAACGGCGCAGGTTCGCCCTGCGGCGAGTATCTTGAAAAGACCGTGTGCAAAACGGCGAGCATCAGCCGCAGAATCGAAACGTTCTGCGTGGGCAGTTCGCCCGCAAGCTCAACATACTCATGGGATTTGAGCAATGCATCCGTCAGTGAAAGTTCATCAACGGTGCAGTCGCTTTTTCGAACGAGTATCCATTTTTCGTCAAGCAGATTGAATTCGATATCCTTCATCATTTCACTCCTTTACATAGGTTAATCCTGTTTTTATATCATAATGCAGCTGCACTCCGGCAAGGTCTGCATTCAGGTCTTCATCAAAAAGCAGAACGACCTCCTCTTTAAGCAGTGCCGAATCCTGCCATGCGGAAAAAACATTTTGCGTTTCGGTCTCAAGCTGCTCAATCGTATTATCTATTTTCCAGCGCCTCCCGAAAAAACCGGGAAGACGGAGTTTTTGCCGTGCGATAAGCAGAGCTTCCTCCCGTGAAGGCGGCCTGTCGGCGGGAATGATCGTTTCGGGCTTGTCCGCAATTATGCGTATCAGTCCCTCTCTGTCGCACATCAATGCGATAACATCAACCGACGGGTCACCGTCGCGAACCGCTTTTTCGCCCGTCTGTTCGTTGTTCGGCTTAATATCATTATCAAGCCAGCCGTCCAGGCATTTACCTTTTTTATTTGACGGCTTCGAAATCAGGTAGTTTCCTGCGCTGCTCCTTTTTTTACCTGTTCTGAGCTTGTTCTCTTCTTGCGCCTTTTTCATGCCCTCGGTCAGTTCTCCGAGCATTTCGTTATTTGTTTCATCATAGGTCTGCTGAACAAGCAGGGGAATATCGCTCGGAATCGTCAATTTGTTCGGCAGCAATGCCCGCGTCCGCATCAACAGCCACTCACCGTAAATCGCCGCACTTCCCGAATCAAAACTGTCATCCGTTTCATCAAGAACAAAGCAGCTTGCCGTTTCCAGTCCCTGCGGACGAACCCTGTTATGTCGGTGCAGCCTGCCTGTGCGCTGCAAAAGCAGATCCATCGGGCAAAGCTCCGTTATCATAAGATCAAAATCAAGGTCAAGCGATTGTTCAAGCACCTGCGTTCCGACAATTATCAGTCCGCGCCTGCTTTCCGGAGTGGAGCGTTTGCCCACACGCTTAAGTATCTGCTCCTCGCGCTTCGCACGATCCGTCATTATGAACTGCGCATGCATGATAATAACTTCGGCTTTCGGGAAAGCGGACTGCAATTCAGCCGCAATTTCCTGTGCTTTTCGCACGGTATTGACGATCAAGCCCACACACCCGCCGCGTTCAACCGCATATCCTGCCGTTGCGGCAACCTCATCGCGGATAATCCTTCGGACGGATACTTCCTTATTTTCGCCGTCAAACGCGAGTGCCTTCTGCTTTACGGTGTTATTTTCGGTGTATGTCAGCAGGGGGTAAGCAAGGCTGTGTTTCCACGCTTCATCGGCAGTTGTCTTGTCAACGTGAGCCTCGGTATGCTTTGCGCGATGTTTTTCCGAATCGGTGTAAGCCTCAATAAGCTCTGCGCGGCGTTTTTCCGGAAGTGTTGCCGAAAGTATAATCACGGGAACCTTGTAAATTCCGAGCCATTTTATTGCCATATCAAGGTATTGGCTCATATAGGCATCGTAAGCATGACATTCGTCAACAACAACGACCTTTCCGGAAAGGCCGAAGTGTTTCAGCATCACATGCTTTTGCTTCAGTGCGGCCATCAGCAGCTGATCAACCGTTCCGATAACAAAATCCGAAAGCAGGGTTTGCTTTCTTCCCGAAAACCAGTCGTGCACAATGAGTCCGCTGTCCGACTCGATATTCAAATTGCTGTGCCCGGTGAACAGCTCCCGATAGTCCTCATTCAGGGCGGCATTGCCGTGCGCAAGCTTTATCGCCAAAAGGGTTTGCTCATCCTCCGCCAACCCGCCTGCCCATTTTTCAAGCCGCGGAAAAATTCCGTTTGAAGTTGCCTGCGTCGGCATTCCGAAGAACATACCGCCTGCGCCGGCTCTTGCGGCAAGTATTTCCGAAAGTGCAAGTGCCGCTTCCGTCTTTCCCAATCCCATAGGGGCTTCGATTATGTAGATTCCCGAAGACTCTGCATCCGTTGCGGTTGAAATAATATCCGCCTGCGTCGGGTTCGGCAAAAATCCGAATCGTTCTTTAAATGCTTCGTCATCCAGTCCGAAGCGCGCTTTTGATTCCCACATATTCGGGAACCCGATCGTTGTCCATGCATTTTCGATTCTTTTCGGATAATCGCCGAATTCGCCTTTTTGGTCGGCCGATATAAGCGGAAAATATGTTGTGTTGCTTGCGATCCAGTCCGCCGTTACCAACATGCCGGAAATAACCACCTGCGCGGGAACCGCCATATCGGGCAGGTCGCTTAATTCGGAAAAGCCGGCACATTCAAGCGAAAAATCGATCCATTCCTTCCAAAGCGATTCAAATAACTGCCTGTATTTCCCCCTTTTTCCGTAAAAATTTTCGACAGCTGTGCACGCTCCGCTTATTTGGTCGCGAACATCTGCCCATGCAGACGGTCGCCCGTGATGCGCACCCGCAATTGAAGCAACACCCTCCCGGCAGCCGAGTTTCAAAAGAATTGCTTCGCTTGCAAGCGCATGCGGAGTGTCGGACGCATTAACAAGGCTGCCTGACTTCGGCAGCTCCACGCAAACGGCAAAAGGTGAAAAGTCAACCGCGTCATATATGCGGGATTGGAACACAATTGTGAGTTTGCCTATGTCATGCACAAGCGCACAAAACTTAAGTGTTGAAAAGAGTTTTTCCCTGCCGCCGCATTCAGCGCAAAGGTAATCCGAAATGCTTTCCGGCAATCTCTTTTGTGCGAGTTTTTCCATAATGCCCGCCGTGTCAAATGAATGCATCCAAAACGGCAGCCAGTCGTTTCCGTTCTCTCTGTCGCTCTTTGCAACCGCCGCTGCAAGCTCTTTGGATAATCTGTTCAATTTTTTTACCTCTCAGTGCGTACAATTTCATTGCAGCATTCTGCAATTGCCCTTTAATCGGTTATATTATACCTTTATCCGTCAAAAAAAGCAACATATGACATTCAGCGTCATTCTTTCTGTTCACTACAAATATTGACTTCGCTTATTGTGTGCTTACATGTTCTTTTTATATTTCTGACGGTATTATTCCTTCATTGAGACATATTCAATTCGATATGATAAAACGCTGCTGTACATTTTTATGTTCCGCTGCGATAATATATTAATTTTGCCTGTATTGCCGGCGTTCGAACCAAACCGGATCGCCCTTCGTTTTCACTTGAAATATTCTTAAATATGATGTACAATGCAATCGGGAGCCGTCATTGGGCAGTGCAATCCGCAAGTGATTTACAAATTTGCGTGCAGTGCCGGTTCCGATGCTGAGAGGAAACGGAGGAATAGCTTTGGAGCAAAAAGACATAAATGTCAATGTTTTTTCCGCCGCGCCGCAAACCTGTTCGGGAGAGAAGGTTTTTAATCCGAACATTTCTTCAGTTGCGCCGCAAGCATGTGCGGCAAAGCGCACACCGACCTATTCCGAACGATTGGACAAGCTGCGCATATTTGCCGATGAAGCGGCGGAGGAGCTTCCGCAGGTATTTTACCGTGAGCTGAACGGAGGAATCATACTTTCTCCGATTACAAAAGCGCACCCGCAATCCGATCCGAAAAAACCGCTGCTTGTGTTGGGTGAATACAGGAACTCGCCGCAGATGGGACGGAGCATTGTGTTGTACGGCGGTTCGATTTTGCGCAGTTACGGGAATTTGCCGGACGAAAAGCTGAAGGCCGAGGTTCGGCACATCTTGCGGCACGAATTCACGCATCACCTTGAGTCACTCAGCGGCACAAACGACCTTGAGATTGACGATGCAGTCAAGCTGAACCGCTACAAGGCAAGCATCCATGCGGAATAAATTTGAAAATGCGGAACAGGACAGTAGGAAGCGGATGAAGTTATTGCTAATCAGTTTTTAATTTATCCATTGTAAGGAGTCTCGTAAATGAAATCAAAAGTGTTTTTTTCTTCCGAAATCACGGCTGAAAAGGTGGTTGAGCTTTTCCATGCGGCATCGAATGACCTGCCCGGCGGAATTCTTCCCGGCAAAGTTGCCGTAAAACTGCATTCGGGCGAACCCGGCAATCAAAACTTTTTGAAACCGGAATTTTTGCAGCCTGTCGTCAACGATGTGCACGGAACCGTGGTTGAATGCAACACCGCCTACGACGGCGGACGCAACACAACCGAAAAACACCGTGAAACCATGGAAAAACACGGTTGGAGCAAGCATTTCACCGTTGACATTATGGATGCGGAAGGGCCGGATGCCGAACTTTTGATTCCGAACGGCAAGCGCATCAAAAAGGTTCAGGTCGGCAAAAACATGCTTAACTATGACTCCATGCTTGTGCTTTCCCATTTCAAGGGGCATCCGATGGGCGGGTTCGGCGGCGCGCTGAAGCAGCTTTCCATCGGCTGCGCCTCCTCCTACGGCAAGGCATATATCCACGGTGCAGGCGAGCCGGAGAAGATTTGGACAGGCGACCACGACTCGTTTCTTGAATCCATGGCCGACGCGGCGGAAGCCGTCGTGCGTCATTTCAACGGCAATATGGTTTTTATAAACGTCATGAAGAATATGTCCGTTGACTGCGATTGCTGTTCCGTTGCGGAAGATCCCTGCATGGCAGATATCGGAATTCTTGCATCACTTGACCCGATAGCTGTCGATCGCGCATGTCTTGACCTTGTTTATGCCTCCGACGACCCCGGCAGGGATCATTTGCTTGAGCGCATTGAAAGCCGCAACGGCGCACACACGATTGATGCCGCAGCGGAGTTGGGGTTCGGCAGCAAGGAATATGAGCTGATAAAACTGTAATCCGCCGCCCCCGCGCTCCCGTTGGGCATTGGAATTAAAAAATTTGCAAAAAGTTATCCGCATTTTAATCATAAACTGCGGATAACTTTTTTGTTTTTGATATTCGTTTTTAAGGAAACATCCGAATAATCCGTTTTTTGCGAAACGGACTTTAACTCGGAGCTTTTCGGAAATTTTGAACGGGCGTTGAACGCTTTCGCGCTGTAAAATCCCGTCACTCCGTTTCGCCGTGAAGTATTTTTTGCAGCTCCGCAATAAACGAATCCACGCGCTGCCTGTTCACGGAATAGATTATTTTTTTGCCGACGGCATGGGAATCCAGCAGCCCCGTGCCGTTAAGGCTTGTCAGATACTGTGAAACGGTACACGGGGCAAGGCCGACCCGCTTCGCAAGCTCGCGTCCGTAGGCAGGCTTTTTTGCGATTTCCGAAAAAATATTGAATTTCGTCTGATCGCCGAGATAGCTCATAATCCGCGACACCTCGGCTGCGGAGTTGAACTGCTGCCTGCTTATTTCAACAAAATGCCTGTATAAAACGCCGAGATCAACGCTGCAAAGCCCGCTTTCCGCGTCAACATCTATATAGTAGGACGAAAACGAAACCACACTCGGGTAAATTACAATATCCTTAACCCTTTCGTCCGAAAAATGCAGCAACTCGTCGAGAATCTTCTCCTCTCCGCCTTCATTCGAATATGAGTCCGCAAACACACTTATAAGCGGCAGCCACAACGCTCTGTTTTCCGAAAAGGTTCGTGCTGCCGACGTCAAAGCAGCCTCAAAAGCATCGATGTATTTATCGCGTGTTAAAGTTAAATCGATAAGGTCAAGCTTGGAACGGCGTGACAGTTTTGACCCGTTGATCATGCGCAGCACGCTCTCGACCGTGTTGTAACAACCGAGGTCTTCGGCGTCCCCGTTGTCAAGTTTATCCTCCTCCGCATCACCGCAAACCGCCGCCGCAATGCGCTGCCAAAGCACATTTTCGGGTCTGCCGCGAATGACGGCAAACGGGTCTTCACGGCAGAACACGCTTACCTCTTCAATCAACAGCTCCGCAATGCAGTCTCCGCGGCCGCGATTTGAAGCTCTGCGACCCTTTGTTGAAAGCGGACCGAAAAGCACGTCCGTCATTTCATCATCGACCGTTGCTCCCGCAAGCGCCTCGTAAACCGCAAACAAATGCACAAAATATTCATCATACTCCTTTTCATGCGTCGGATGCCGCTTAATCAGATTATCAAGATAATCCTTCAACGAAAATCCGAATTTTTGCGCACGAAAAAAATGAAACGCTTCGAGCAACGGTATCGGCTCGCGATAAATCATTTGCTTTCCTCTCCTCCTCCAAATTCACAGTCCGAACTGTTTGATTAGAATAATAACATAAAAAGATTAAAATTGCTATTGACTTTTTTGCCTAAACGGAGTATATTTGTATTAGCAACCACTCGTATGTTTTATTTTTTTCAAACATATGGCGTTTGCAAATTAACAAAGAGGATTATCGTTATGAACAAAAAGACCCGCCTTCCCGCCGCCCTTTTAGCGGCGGGGGGCGCCCCCGCCTCCGCCCCCTTTTCGCATCATAGT
>OGQY01002464.1_pt1 | contig 11043 bp, 8 predicted proteins | sample 1553361 | NCBI WGS metagenome assembly OGQY01 (sample SAMEA2579963, study PRJEB22360) | human gut metagenome | reverse complement strand
CGAGGTAGATGTCCAGCCCGTCGGCCAGCTCGCCGATGGCGACGCTGACGCCGCCGGCGCCGAAGTCGTTCGATTTCTTGATGAGCCGCGTCACCTCGGGGCGGCGGAACAGGCGTTCGAGCTTGCGCTCCTCGGGGGCATTACCCTTCTGCACCTCGCTGCCGCAGGTTTCGAGCGACTTGGTATTGTGCTCTTTCGACGAACCCGTGGCGCCGCCGATACCGTCACGCCCCGTGCGGCCGCCCAGCATGACGATCTTGTCGCCCGGGACGGGTTTTTCGCGGCGGACGTTTTCAGCCTTCACGGCACCGACCACGGCACCGACTTCGAGGCGCTTGGCCACATAGTCGTCGTGGTAAATCTCGCGCACATGGGTCGTTGCCAGCCCGATCTGATTGCCGTAACTGGAGTAGCCCGCGGCGGCCTTCTTCGAAATGACGCTCTGCGGGAGCTTGCCTTCGAGCGTATCGGACACCTTCTGGTAGATATTGCCGGCACCCGTTACACGCATGGCCTGGTAGACGTAGCTGCGCCCCGACAACGGATCGCGGATGGCACCGCCCAGGCAGGTCGAAGCACCGCCGAAAGGCTCGATCTCGGTCGGGTGGTTATGGGTTTCGTTCTTGAACTGCAGGAGCCATTTCTCGGTCCGGCCATCGACGTCCACATCGACGAAAACGCTGCATGCGTTGTTCTCCTCGCTCACCTCCAGGTCGTCGAGCAGTCCCTTGCTGCGCAGGTAACGGGCACCGATGGTCGCCAGGTCCATCAGGCAGACGCTCTTGCCCTCGCGCCCCAGTTCGCGGCGGATTTTCAGGTAAAGCGCCAGCGTGCCTTCGATCTCGTCTTTCACGAACGACTCCTCGACCGTAATGTTCTCCAGCTCAGTCGTGAAGGTCGTATGACGGCAATGGTCGCTCCAGTACGTATCGAGAATCCGCAGCTCGGTTTCGAACGGATCGCGGCCCTCGTTCCGGAAATATTTGACCACTTCACGCAGGTCGTCAGCATTCATCGCCAGACCGTTCTTCTTGCAGTAGGCATCGAGTTCCGCATCTTCCATCTCCCGGAACCCGTCCAATACCGGCACCGGTTTCACGGGGGCGTTTTCCAAATCGTCCAGGACCCGCAAATCCTTCTCGCGCGACTCCACGGCATTGATATAATAGCGACGAATACGCTCCATCGTCTCCTTGGGAAGTTTCGAAGGGAAGATCAGCAGCTTCGAACTCTTGATCTTCACCTCGGCCGAAGGATCGATCAACCGCACGCAGTCCACGGCCGAAGCCGCTCGCTGGTCGAACTGTCCGGGCAGGCACTCCACAGCCAGAAAGCTGTTGCCGCCCAGATCGCACGAATCCGTCACGGCATCGGTAACCACCTCGCCGAAGACCCTGTAACGGCTCTTCTCCAGCAATTCGTCCGAAAAACCGAACAGGTCGTACACGTTCAGCAGCCGCAGGCCGTCGAGCGAAAGATTCAGGTTGGCATTCAGGTCGCGGAGCAGGCTCTCGGCCTCGACCCGGAATTCGGGGTATTTCTCAACGAAAATACGGTAACTCTTCATTATCTTATTTTTGACTTTATTTCACAAATCTGTCGGCCCACTTGGCGGCATACTCCTCGCCGGTCACACCGACGAAAGTCACGTGTCCCATCTTGCGCTTGGGCTTGGAAACGGTCTTGCCGTAAATATGGACATACACACCGGGGCGATTCTCCCGAGCAAGCGCCTCGGCCCGCTCCAGATCCTGTCCCAGGATGTTTTTCATCACGGTAGGGGCCTTCAGCTGCGGCTCTTCGAGGGGCATATCGAGCAAGTAACGGCACAGCTCCCGGAACTGGTTGGTCGTCGAACCCTCGATGGTCCAGTGTCCGCTGTTGTGCGGGCGCGGCGCCATTTCGTTGAAATAGACCTCGTCTCCCTTCACGAAATATTCGATAGCCAGAATCCCCCGGTAACCGCAGTCGCGCATGAAACGCTTGCTCTGGGACACCATCCGCTCCCGCACCTGGTCCGGCATCTCCGCCGGCACGATGCACAGATCCAGAATACCGTCCTTGTGGATATTCCGCCCTACCGGGAAGCAGATCACGCGCTCGCCGTCCGACACCAGCACCACGCTGGCCTCGAAATCGAACGGGACGAACTCCTCCAGAATGCAGGGCACCGCGAGCAGTTCGCGGGCTTTCGCAAGGTCGGCCTCGCCGCGAAGCACCGCCTGACCGTGTCCGTCGTAGCCCAGCGTACGGGTCTTGAGCACGCACGGATAACCGATTCGCGCAATGGCCCGATGCAGCGACTCCTCGTCATCGACAGCCATGAAAGCGGGCGTCTTCAATCCATGATCGCAGGCATTGCTCTTCTCCCGCAGGCGATCCTGCGAGTCGAACAGAGGCCTGAACCCTTGTTTGATATTGTATTTTTGCTCGAGAGCCACCAGCAGATTGCCCGGCACGTTCTCGAACTCGTAGGTCACCACGTCGCTGCGGCGGCAAAGCTCTTCTAACGCCGCCGGATCGTCGAACCGGCCCACGATCCGCTCGTCGCTGATCTTAAACGCCGGAGCATCCTCCGCCGGATCAAGGCAGATCGTCCGCGCACCCAGCAGATGCGCCTGCTCGATGATCATCAGCCCCAACTGGCCGCCACCGATAATTCCGATCGTCTTCACCGCACTCATCGGTCTAAAGTTCCGCTTTAAGTACATCCTCAGTCTGTTTCGCACGGAACATCTCCAGACGGGCCGCCAGCGCCTCGTCCTTCAATGCCAGGATCGACACGGCGATCAGGGCCGCATTCTTCGCCCCGTTGATCGCTACGGTCGCAACCGGCACGCCGCCGGGCATCTGCACGATCGAAAGCAGGGAATCCAGCCCGTTCAAGGCTCGAGATTTGACCGGCACACCGATCACCGGGAGCGCGGTCATACTGGCCACCATGCCGGGCAGGTGCGCAGCGCCTCCGGCTCCGGCGATGATTACCTCCAGTCCGCGCGACTTGGCCGTTTTGGCATACTCCACCAGCAGGTCGGGGGTGCGGTGGGCGCTCACCACCCGCTTCTCGAACTCCACACCGAATTGCGCGAGCGTCGCCGCAGCGTCGGACATAACGTCCCAGTCGCTGGTCGAACCCATGATTACTCCAACTTTCATAGTAAGAAACGTACTAAATCAACCAAAAAAGAGCCGCTACGACAGAATTCGTCATAGCGGCAAGATTATATTGCTGCGGGAAGCCGATTCGTGCCCTCCTGCATAGTTCCGTCGATAAAATCCGATGCAGGAACGACACTGCACGCTCCGGCCGCACATCGAGCCGACAGCATCTGCTGTCGCTTTCGCCGGGTATGGTGCATCTGAATCCTTTCCATCGTTTCGGAAGCCGTAGCCGCCGACGGACCTGCGGCCCATCGCCTTTTACTCGCACAAAAGTACGAATAATTTCAACGACAACCTAACAATCCCGACAGTTTTATTTCGACATTGTATCGACAAAATCCGCTACCGGATTTTCGCCTCGCAATAAGCGCAGCGGCAGGTGTCTCCCGCTTTGACAAAAAGCGGATCGACATCCTCCGTAGCCGAAATACACCGGGAGTTGGGGCATTTCATACTCCGGTCTATGAACATCCCCTCGGCCAGGTCGGGGACTGCGGCGAGCTTCTCGCCTTCGGCCCATTTCAGCAACGTATAGATCAGAGCCATGCGCACGAACTTACCGTTCTCGACCTGCCGGAAATAGGCTGCCCGGGGATCGTTGTCCACCGCACGCGTGATTTCGTTCACACGAGGCAGCGGATGCAGCACGATCATATCCGACTTGGCCGTGCGGAGTTTCGACGGATCCAGCACAAAACTGTCCTTCACGCGGTTAAACTCCTCCTCATCGAGGAAACGCTCCTTCTGCACGCGGGTCATGTAGAGAATGTCCAACTCGGGCATCACCTCCTCCATCGTCGATACCTCGCGGAATTCCACCCCTTCGGTCTGGGTTTCGATCTCATGAAGCATATACTCGGGCAACCGCAGCTCGTCGGGGGCGATCAGCACCACCCGAATCCCTTCGTAGCGCGACATCGCCTTGATAAGCGAATGCACCGTGCGGCCGAATTTCAGGTCGCCGCAGAAGCCGATCGTCAGGTGATCCAGCCGCCCCTTCTCGCGCTTGATCGTCAGCAGGTCGGTGAGCGTCTGCGTCGGATGGCTGTGGCTACCGTCCCCGGCGTTGATGACCGGGATACCGGCATACTGCGAGCCGACCAGCGGCGCCCCCTCCTTGAAATGGCGCATGGCGATAATGTCGGCGAAGCAACGAATCACCCGGACCGTATCGGCGACCGTTTCGCCTTTCGACACCGACGACGAAGCGGCGTCCGAAAAACCGATGACGCTGCCGCCGAGCTCCAGCATGGCCGAAGTGAAACTCAGCCGCGTGCGGGTCGAAGGCTCGTAGAAGAGCGTCGCAAGTTTTTTGCCCTTGCAGGCTTCGCTGTATTTGGCCCGGTTGGCGATGATGTCTTCCGCCAGGGCGATGATCTGCCCGATCTCGGCGACCGACAGATCCGTAGGGTCGATTAAATGGCGCATAGCGGTTTATTTGTTGATCCAGCTTTCGTCCGAAGGATTGTCGCGGAAGGCGATCAGGCGCTGCCGATCCTCCGGCTTGATATACCCCTCCTCGGCCGCTACTTCGACCAGCGCATCGAGATTCGAAAGGCTATGGTTGATTACGTCGGCTGCAGCAAGCCGCACCAACCCTTTCTTCATACCGTACGTAAAAATGCTCACCACGCCCAGCACCTCGGCACCCGCCGCACGCAACGCCTCGACCACTTCGATGCACGATCCCGCCGTCGAAATCAAGTCTTCGATTACCACGACTTTCTGGCCCTTTTCGAGTTTGCCCTCGATCTGGTTTCCCCGACCGTGATCCTTCGAGCCGCTGCGGACATATCCCATCGGCAGGTCGAGGATCGTCGCGGCGATGGCCGCATGAGCGATGCCTGCCGTCGATGTTCCCATCAGCACCTCGCACGCGGGGAATTTCGCCTTCACCGTTTCCGCAATCGCGGCCTCGACCTTCTTCCGCACCTCGGGGGCGGTCAGAATCAACCGGTTGTCGCAATAAATCGGGCTTTTGATACCGCTCGCCCAGGTAAACGGCTGCTCGGGGCGCAGGAATACCGCACCGATCGAGAGCAGGCCTTTGGCAATTTCTCTTTCCATAACTATTTCTACATTCTTTAGATTGTCATTCCTTTTTCCGCAAAAACGGCTTTCCGCCTATCGCTCGTCGAGGGCCATACGGAGTACGGCCTCCACCTCGTCGGGCATAATACCGCCCTCGTGCACTTTCTTGTCCCCGACGTAAAATGTCGGTACGTAATAGTAGTCGTAACGGTCGGCCACTTCGGGTTCGGCCAGTTCGTCGATCATCCTGATTTCGATGCGGCCGTAAGGTTCCTGCCGCTGCAGTTCCTCCAGATAGCCCAGCGCCTTCTTGCAGAAGGGGCACCGGGGCTGATAGAAAAGTGTAACCGGTTTCATAACTTCCTTGATTTAGAGTAAAACTTATTTCCCGCTTGCAGCGATAATCAGCTTCTTCGGTCACCGCAATTCACCGCGCATTCCCTTCACACGATCCGGCAACTCCCGTGCCGACCGAAGTTCCGCGAACTCCACGCTCCCAAACCCATTTTAGACAACTGCCGCACGACACGAATCCCGTCCGCATCGCTCGATCCGGACCGCAAAACAGCCCCTCCTGCCGTACCGCCCGAAATACTCCCTTCTGTCGCACACTCTATTTCACGAACTCCTCCACGCACCGGCGATAGGCCGCCACGGGATCGGCTGGCGCCCGGGGGGGGGGCCCCCCCCCAGCGTATGCACGCGCGGGAGTCGTGACCCGCACCTGATCGGCCACCTCTCCGTCCGCAAAACGCACGCCGGGCGTGACGGTCAGGAACTCCCGCCCACAGGCCGCCTTCACCATACCGGCCTCCAGCGGAGAGCAGACCACGCCGTCCAAACCCGCTTCGCGGGTGTTCTGCGCATACTTGACGATCGTATCGTTGATCGGCGCCGAAATGAGCAGCTCGCGCTGCATACGCTCCTCCGAAGTCGAAGTAAGCTGCGTCACGGCGATCAGCAGCGGGCGCGTGCCGTCCGGACGGGTCAGCCCTTCGATCGCCGCACGCATCATCTCGATCGTGCCGGCCGCATGGACGTTGCACATGTCCACGTCAAGGCGCGAAAGCACGGCCATCGCCTTCTTGACCGTATTGGGAATGTCGTGCAGTTTCAGATCGAGGAAAATCCGGTGCCCCCGGCGCTTGATCTCACGCACGATTTCGGGCCCTTCGGCATAGAAAAGCTCCATGCCGATCTTCAGGAAAGGTTTGCGGGCCTCGTTCTTAAACAGATCGAGGAACCGGAAAGTCTCTTCGGCGCTGCTGAAATCGCAGGCGATGATTACGTCTCTGTTGGTCATATCTCTTGCTTCTTTATAATTTTCACAAAATTACTTCACGATGCCGATAATATCGGACAGCCGTTCGATCCCCAGCCGCTCCATTTCGCGGGGCAATGCCTCGACGATCTCCTTGCAGGCATAAGGGTTCCGCAGGTTGGCGGCCCCCACCTGTACGGCCGTCGCCCCGGCCATCATCATTTCGATAACGTCGCGGGCCGTTTCCACGCCACCGCAACCCATCACCGGAATCCGGCAAGCCCGGGCTACCTGATAAACCATCCGCACGGCCACGGGGAAGATCGCCGCACCGGAAAATCCGCCCATAACGTTGGCGATGATAGGCTTGCGGCATTTCACGTCGATCCGCATGCCCAGCATCGTGTTAATCAGACAGATGCCGTCGGCCCCCGCCTGCTCGCACGCCCGGGCGATCGCCACGATGTCCGTCACGTTAGGACTGAGCTTGATATAGACCGGCTTGGTAGTCACGGCTTTCACGGCACGCGTTACCTCGGCCGCCGCTTCGGGCGACGTTCCGAAGCTCATGCCGCCGTGCCGCACATTGGGACAGCTTACATTGACCTCGATCAAACCGACCTGTTCCTCCTTGTCGATCCGCTCGCAGCAATAGGCATATTCCTCGACCGAAAAACCGCTGATGTTGGCGATCACCGGCTTGCGGAAGAATGTCTTCAGCCGGGGAAGCTCTTCGCCGATCACCGCATCGATACCGGGATTCTGCAACCCGACGGCATTGATCATCCCCGCCGTACACTCGGCGATGCGGGGCGTGGGGTTGCCGAAGCGTGCCTCGCGCGTAGTTCCCTTGAAGGAAAACGACCCAAGGATGTTGATGTCGTAAAAATCCTTGTACTCGTTGCCGTAACCGAACGTACCGCTGGCCGGCACGACTGGATTATCCAGCCGAAGGCCGCTCAACGTCACCGACGTATCGAAGTTTTTCTTGGGTTCGTTTACCATATAATCTCCTCCTTTTTCAGTACGGGTCCCTCCTTGCAGATGCGTTTGGCCCCGTTTTTCGTCTGACAGGAACAACCCATGCAGCCGCCGAAGCCGCAGCCCATGCGCTCCTCGAAACTCAATTCGCCCGGTATGTCGCCCGTCGCATCGCTCAATGCACGCAGCATCGGCAGCGGGCCGCAGGCGTAAAAATAATCAAAATCCGGCTTCTTTTCGGCGATCGCCGTCGTTACGAAACCCTTTATCCCGTGCGTGCCGTCCGCCGTCGTTACGAAAACCTCCGCACCGAGCGCCCGAAACTCCTCCTCGTAGAAAACCTCCGACGCGGTATTGAAGCCCAACACCACAGTCACTTTTCTGCCCTTGTCAATCAGTTTCTTGGCCAGGTTGTAGAGGGGCGGAACGCCCACTCCGCCTCCGACCAACAGAGGCCTGCGGCACTCCGCATCCGGATCGAACCCGTTGCCCAGTCCGGTCAGCAGGTCGAGCTTTTCGCCGGTCTTCATTTCACTCAACCGGGCCGTGCCTTCGCCGACGACCTTATAGATCAGTGTCAGCGTCCGCTCGTTGTAGTCGCACACCGAAATCGGACGGCGCAGGTAGAGCCCTTCAACCTCGATATTGACGAACTGCCCGGGACGGGTCAGATATTGCGTATCCCCTTCGAGCGTCATCCGCCAGACGGAGGGCGTCAGCGGTTCATTGGCCGTAACAGTATATATGCCTTTTTTATACATTTTTTCTTTTCCAAACTATGTGCTTCGCTTTCGTCTTAATTTCAAAGGAGCCGGTTTCGCGCCGACCGAAGCAGGACGAGGCAGGAGCATACTCGCTGGTATGGGACTGCCGCGGACTGCGAGGAGGTGCGAAAGATGCCCTCTGAACGAAACTCGCTTTTGATTTCAGGCCGGCAAATGCGGTGCATCGTGACTTTGAAGCAGATGGGGAATACTATCCGTCTTTCCCATTCGAATCAAAGAGGGATGTGACGCAGTTGCCGCATGAAATCGAAAACTATTCGGCATCAATGGTCGAAACACCCAGGGTTATCTCCTCCAATACATCCAGCAGGACCTTTACCGTTTCGAGCGCCGTGAAGATCGTCACGTTGTTCTCGACGGCCGTGCGGCGAATCTCGTAACCATCCAGCCGGGTGTTGTGCTGGTTGATGTCGATCGTATTGATGACATAGCTCACATGGCCCTGGCGCAGCGAGTCGATGATCTCCGTACTGCCTTCGCTCAACTTGCGGCGCGTACGGGTGCGAATACCATGCTGACGCAGGAATTCCGCCGTGCCCTTCGTCGCCTCGATATTGAAACCCAGGTCATAAAAGCGCCGTACCAGCGGCAGCGCATCCTGCTTGTCCTTGTCGGCGATCGTGAGGAAGATCGTACCGTAGTTGGCGACGGTCATGCCCGACGACTGGAGCGCCTTGTAGAGCGCCCGGGTGAGCTTGTTGTCGTATCCGATCGCCTCGCCCGTGGATTTCATCTCGGGCGAGAGGTAGGACTCCATGCCCCGGATCTTGGCGAACGAGAAGGCCGGGGCCTTGACGAACCAGCGGGAGCGCTCCCTGCCATATACTTCGGTAATGCCCTGCTCCCGAAGCGAATGACCCAGGATGACCCGTGTGGCGATGTCAGCCATCGGGACACCCGTCGCTTTCGAAAGGAACGGCACGGTGCGCGACGAGCGGGGATTCACCTCGATCACATATACGTCCTCTTCCCCGTCGAGGATAAATTGGATATTATACAGACCGACGATACCGATCCGGCGGCCCAGCCGCACGGTATAATCGATGATCTTGTCCTTGGCTTTCTGGCTCACGCTGAAGGTCGGATAGACGCTGATCGAGTCGCCGGAGTGGATGCCCGTCTTCTCGACGTGCTCCATGATACCGGGAATGAAGACATCCTTGCCATCACAGATGGCGTCCACCTCCAGTTCGCGGCCCATAATATAACGATCGACCAGCACAGGGCTGTCCTCATTGACTTCGACCGCCGTCTGGAGATAGTGGCGCAAACGCTCCTCGTTCGAAACGATCTGCATGGCCCGGCCGCCCAGCACGTAGCTCGGGCGCACCAGCACCGGGTAGCCGATCCGTTCGGCGGCTCGCACACCGGCTTCGATATCGGTCACGGCCTCGGCCTCAGGCTGGGGTATTCCCAACTCCTCCATGATCTTCTCGAAACAACCCCGGTCTTCGGCATTCCGTATCGCCTCGACACCCGTACCGATGATCGGCACACCCAGTTCGTGCAGCGGCTCAGCGAGGTTGATCGCCGTCTGGCCGCCGAGCGACACGACGATCCCTTTCGGTTTTTCGAGCGTAATAACGTTCATCACGTCCTCTACGGTCAGCGGCTCGAAATAGAGCTTGTCGCTGGTGGTATAGTCCGTCGAAACGGTTTCGGGATTGTTGTTGATGATGATCGCCTCGTACCCGGCGGCGCGGATCGACCAGATGGCATGCACGGTCGAATAGTCGAACTCGACGCCCTGCCCGATGCGGATCGGTCCCGACCCGAGCACCACGATCTTCTCGCGTTCGCTCACGATCGACTCGTTCTCCTGCTCGTAAGTGGAATAGAAATACGGCACATAGGAGGAGAACTCGCTCGCGCAGGTATCGATCATCTTATAAACCGGGAAAATATTGTGCTCGCGCCGCAGCAGGAACATCTCCTTCTGGCTCATGCCCCACAACTGACCGATGAACTTGTCGCTGAAACCCATACGTTTGGCGTCGCGCAACGTTTCGATGTCGCGGGGATTGGCCGCTACGACCTTTTCGAACTCGACGATGTTCTTGAACTTCTCGAGGAAGAACATGTCGATTTTGGTGCTGTTGTAGATCAGCGCCAGCTCGACGCCCCGGCGGATCAGCTCGGCGATGGCGTAAAGACGGTCGTCCGTTCCCTCCTTGATATAGGAGAGCATCCGATCGACCGTCCAGTCGTCGAATTTCTTATGGTAGATATGGCAGACCCCCGTTTCGAGCGAGCGCACCGCCTTCAGGAGGCTCTCCTCCATCGTGCGGCCCACGGACATCACCTCGCCCGTCGCCTTCATCTGGGTTCCGAGCTGGTTCGAAGCGTCGCTGAACTTGTCGAACGGGAAGCGGGCGATCTTGGTAACCACATAGTCGAGAGCCGGTTCGAAGCTGGCCGGCGTATTGGCGATGCGGATCTCGTCGAGCGTAAGGCCCACGGCGATCTTGGCGCTGACGCGGGCGATCGGATAGCCGCTGGCCTTCGACGCCAGAGCCGACGACCGCGACACGCGGGGATTGACCTCGATCAGGTAGTAGTTGAACGAGAGGGGATCGAGCGCGAACTGCACGTTGCAGCCGCCTTCGATCTTCAGGGCACGGATCAGCCGCAGGGCGCTGTCGCGCAGCAACTGATACTCCTTGTTGGTCAGCGTCTGGCTCGGAGCCACCACGATCGAGTCGCCCGTATGGACGCCCACGGGGTCGATGTTCTCCATGCAGCAGATGCTGATGGCCGTGTCGTTGTGATCGCGCATCACCTCGAACTCGATCTCCTTGTAGCCCTTGATGCTCTTCTCGACGA
>OGQY01002457.1_pt1 | contig 11057 bp, 9 predicted proteins | sample 1553361 | NCBI WGS metagenome assembly OGQY01 (sample SAMEA2579963, study PRJEB22360) | human gut metagenome | reverse complement strand
AGAGCGGCAGCCGCACGGTCCTTTCCAACCTGAGCACCGCGTTTTTCTTCTTGCTGTGCATGCTGTTCAGCCCGTTGTTCCTCATGATTCCCGGCGCGGCAACCGGCAGCGCGCTGATCGTGGTGGGCATCTCCATGCTGGAAACGCTGCGCGACGTAGACTTTTCGGGCTCTGAATTTTTGCCTGTGGCCGTCATGCTTCTGGTGACTGCCTATAAAGGCGACTATGTCGCGGGCATCGCGCTGGGCATGTTCACTTATCTGGTGGTCAGCGTCATCCGCGCGCTTGTAAACCGCGATGCGAAGTACGTCCCGCAGTGGCCCGCCTGGGTGCTTGGCGTGCTTATGGTACTGTATTTTATTTTCTGATCACTGCAAGAAATCGAGGCGTTGGCTATGAAAAATCTGCATCAACAGGTATTGGAGCTTCTGCCGCAGTGCATCGAGGACAGACGCTGGCTGCACCGGCATGCCGAGCTGTCCTTCCGGGAATACAAGACAGCGGATTATCTGGAGCAGGCGCTGTGCGAACTGGAAGGGCTGGAACTCAGCCGTCCTACACCCACCAGTGTGATGGCGGTACTGCGCACCGGAAGGCCCGGCCGCTGCCTCGCCATTCGTGCGGACATCGACGCGCTGCCCATCCGCGAGGAAAACGAGCGCCTGGCCCGTGAGGCCCAGGAGGCCGCTGAAGCCACACAGGCGGAGCCGGACCCGCGGGTTCCCGCTGCGCCCGAGGCTTCCCCGCAGGAGCCGGTGCCCGAGGCGGTTCCGGAGCCCGCTGCCGTTTCCGCCGTCGAGACTCCGGTGCCAGAAAGTGAGCAGCCGCAGGGTTAAGTTGACAATAACATAAATTATGGTAAACCCATCGGCCGCGCAAAAATGCGGCCGATGGGTTTTTTGTAGGCAAAGCAAGGCTCCCGGGAAACAGATGATCTGTCTCCCGGGAGCTCCCCTCCTGTCGCGCGAGGCCTGTACCTCACGCCCCCTACGTTGTTTTATGGTAGCACTCTATGATTGTAGTTTCAAGAAAATCGGTGATTTCTTAACGAAGTTTTAGCGGAACGCTAACAGGGGCGCGAAAAAGCCCTCCCCCTGGAGGAAGGTTTTTGCCCATTTTCATGGGCTTTATCGTCATTCTGCACAACAATCCCCCTTAAATTTCTGCCTATTGCGAATTGAATTGTTCAGTGACCGGTGATAAATTTAGGTTGGTATTTACCGAAAAGTGGTGAAATGGAGGGGTTTTTAAGATGAAACGATGGTTTTCCGGGCTTTTAGCGGCGGTTATGGTACTGCTTTTGCTGCCGGCGTCCGCCAGCGGCGAGGATCCGAAGTACTATGTCTCTTTGGACAGCACAGCAACATCTGCCGAAGTAAATAAACCAGTGTCGGTGGCGCTGTTCATGGGTCAGGATCCGGGGGATCTGGCCTACAATACCTTCTTTTTCCAGTTCTCCTATGACGCGGAAAAGCTTGATTTCGCAAACGCAGCCATCGGCAACAGCAGTGAAACTCCCGCCATTATCAACGACAACTCTGACGCTGGATTGCTGACCATAGGCGGCTACGGAGAACCGCGCTCCGACAGTTCTATCATGCTGAATTTCACCGTAAAGGCTGCCGGTGAGGCCACTGTGAATTTGGTCAAGGCACAGATGGACGTCCGCGCCAACGCGGCAAAGGACGCCCAAACTGCCAGTGTACCGGCCGGCCAAAGCAACACGGTGACGATCCTGTGCGGCGGCTTCCCTGTTGTGCTTCCGGATTGTGCCACCGGCGCCGCTTATGTGACTGAAAACGGCGACTACACCTTCACCGCCGATCCCGGCTATAACTACGACTTTTCGGCCACTGTGGATAATGAAAAAGTTGACATCATCAACAACGACGACGGCAGCTACACGATCGAAAATGTTACCGGCAAGCTGGTCATCAGCGCCAACAGCACACCCACTGTCAAAACATACGCGGTGACCGTCACGGGTGACGGCTACGGTGACGTCAGCGCCCCCACTCCCGCAAAGCATGGGCGGAATTATACCTTTACGGTCACGCAGGCCGCCAACTACGACTATGCGGTGGCCGTAACGGTAAACGGCCAGCCGGTGACGTGCACTGTCAGCAGCAGCGGCCGCCTCTATACCTATACGATCCCGGCGGCGTCTGTCACCGGCCCGGTGGTCATTACGGTGAAGAAGGCCCCGCAAAGCGGCACCACGCAAATCGTGCTTACGGGCAGCGGCACCGCCGATGTCTGGGGTGACGTTACGTCCTATACCGTAAAAAGCGGTGAAGCTTTTACATTCGGTATCAGTCACCAAGAGGGATTTGACTACACGATCACCGTCATGGCCGGCGAGAAAACCCTCACGCTCCAGCGCAACGAAAATGCCAGCACTTACACCATTCCCGGGGGCTACATCAAGGGCGGCATTATCATGGTGAGCATCACCAAAACGGCGCAGCTTGCAATGACGGTGAACGCAGCCGAGTATGTAAAGCTCATAAATGGCAATGCCGTGTGGCTCATCACCGCTGTGCCGGAAACAAAGCTCCCTGCGACCAAGTCCCTCTATTACGGTGATACGGCCATGTTCTGGTCAGAGAAATACGAAGCCTATGCCTGGCTACTGGTGGACAAGGGTACGGCGGCCGGTATCGCCGCCGCGGCGAAATCCGCGATCTCCGTTAAGGGCAACTCCACTGTGTCGGTATCCTACAGCGGCGACGTCAATGGCACGGGCCATATCGACATCAACGACGCCCAGTATATCTACGACCTATATAACGCCAAGCATTCCGCACTTGACATGGAGAAGTTCCTCCGCTGCGATGTCAACGGTGACCGCGAAGTTAACGTCGAAGACGTACGAATGGTTGTCAGCCTGCTGCTGCGCTGATAAGTTAAAAGAGAAGCGCCTGAAGGGCGCTTCTCTTTTTCTTGCCGGTCAAAAAGCTTGCGAAAGCCGTTATGCAAGGCTCCACGGCGAAAGCCACGGGGCTTTCTGTCAGGACTCCATGTGTTTGCCCAGAAAGGACGCCACGGTCTGGGCAAGCTTACACTCCGTCTCCCCCGCCGGCTTGCCGTCGGGAGAGAGAAAGAGCACCGCGCCCAGCACGTCGCCGCCGCAGAGAATAGGTGCCGCCACAGCGGCCCGGAACTGCTCGTTCTCATCGCTGACGGCCACACCCTCGCCGCAGTAGAGGCCACGCTGGTCCATGACCTGCTCCAGCGCAGGGGAGACAGGCTTGCCCAGCAGTTCCTTCTTCCCCGCCCCGGCGATGGCGATGACCGCATCGCGGTCGGTAACAGCGGCTGAAAAGTCCGTGCTGCGGCTGAGGGTATCGCAGAACTGTGCGGCGAACTCCTCCAACCCGCCGATAAGGGAATACTTCTTGAAAATAACCTCGCCGTCACGGGTGGTGTATATCTCCAATGGGTCGCCCTCGCGGATACGCATAGTGCGGCGGATCTCCTTGGGGATGACCACGCGGCCCAGGTCGTCGATGCGGCGCACGATGCCTGTTGCTTTCATATATGAAATTCCTCCAGTCAAAGCAGATTTTACATCCGTAGTCTTTGTCCGGTGTCGGAGGAATATACATCCGCCGCACATGGTGCTTCATTACACAGAACAGCCCGCTTTGCAAAAAACAGACCCGCCCTCAGGCGGATCTGTTTTTTACCGTGTGCCGCACAGCGCTGAACAGCTGTTCAGCAAAATTTCACGGCAGCTCGCGTCGGACGCTATTCCGGCTCGGACTACGTCGGGAACGCCCGGTCTTCTCCCTCGATCCTGTCGATGAGCCGCTGGATATAGGGGGGCAGGCGGCGGGACGTTTGATACAGTATCACATCGCAACCCTGGATTGGCTCCGCGCCGCAGGGGCGCTCCACCAGACCGTAAGCATCCTTCAGCACCCGGGCCAGGGGCGTGATGTTTCGCCTTTCCGCGGCGCACACCAGCCGGGCGGTTGTCTCCGCCTCAATGGGGCTGTGCTCATTGTCCAGGATAGCAAAATCCAGCCCCGCACAGCCCAGACATTCCACCACGGCAGCACTGCCGGTACCCACGAATGTGCCCAGCGGCTTCTCGCCTCTGGCCAGCTTTTCCTTCAATATGTTCCGCATCGCTTATCCTCCTGCGTTGTTTTCTATTTGTCAACCGCGGCAGCTCAATAATCCGCGTTCAGCCAGGGCTTCTGGACACAGTACAGCAGCTGCGCCAACTGCCGCGCCTTTTCGGCGTCATCTGCGGACGCCGCACCCAGCCGCAGCAGCGCCGTCAGACCGCAGGACCCCATCAGCAGCGCCGCCAGATCCCCCTGCCGGCAGATCACCGTCACGTCCGCGGTCCCCTCTGCCACGGCCCAGCGGCCATCGGCAAAGCCGATACGCAGCTCCTCCTCCCGGTCCGCCATCTCATCCCGATAGCGGAAGGCCGCCGTCAGCGTCCCCGCCGGGAAATTCCGATAGCCGGTCCGCCGCACGAAGTCCGCCCCGTCCGTCAGCTTGAACATGGTCCCCACGGCGGAAACATTGGTCTGCAAAAAGCCGTAGTCGATGTAGTTTCCGGACACGTCCTGCGGATCGTCCAGCAGATGGTGGAAATCCGCCTCCCCTGTCCGCAGTATCACTGTCTGGGCCAGATCCTCCTGCATCCGCAGGCCGCCCAGCAGCGCCCGCAGCACTGTGCCGTTCTCATACACCAGTTCCTCCACGCTGAGCCGGTTTTGGGTATAGTTGCACGCACTGGCGCTTTCAAACCGATAGGCCGCGTAGCCTAACAGGCGTCCGCCGTCGTAATAACCCATACGGCGCACCTGAATATCCCCCCGGGCTCCGCGCAGCTCCTCGTCGAACTTCTCCACCATGCCATGGTTTCGGGCGGCAAAGCGCCGCTGGCAGTCCATCGCCTGGTCAAACTCCTCCGGCTGCAGCAGGCGCAGGTGCGCCCGCACCTCTCCGTCCAACCGCGGCAGTGCCCCGGTTGGCAGATGGTATTCATATAACTTCCCGCCAAAGCCGTAGCCCATCCGACGGTAAAAGCCGATGTTGAACGGCAGCAGCATGGTCAGCAGCGCGCCGTTTTCCCGTGCATAGCGCTCGGCATACCGTATCATATACAGCGCCGCGCCCTTCTTCTTGTGCAGGGGGTGTACCTCCAGCGCCATCACACCGCAGGCAGGCTGCATGACCCCAAAGAAGTTCATGGAGAACAGGATCAGCTTCATGGTGGCGATCAGTGTGCCGCCCTCAAACAGGCCCATCGTCCGAGTCTGGGTGTCCTCCCGCAGCTCCGTAAGATGCTTGCTCCGGTAGTGTGCCCGGCATTCCTCGTCCAGCGTCTTGTACGCCGGATAGGAATTGAGATAGATGTCCAGATACGCCTCTATGTCCGCCTCCGTCACCGGATGGACATCCCATGCGCGGTCCGCTGTCACATTACCCATAGGTTTCTCCTTTCTCGCCGTTCCGCAGTATGTTCTCCTTAGATTATACCTTTCCCCGGCCCGTTTCGCAACAGGCAGTTGAAAGCCCTCCGGCAGCTGCCGGAGGGCTCATTTCGTTGTCCGTATACACGTATCCCTCAGATACTCTTTTACAGCAGGGTCAGAAAGTGCCCGGCGTGTACGCCTGGTCCACGGCCACCGGCCTTATACCAACTTTTCCAGGGCGTCCAGATCGCCGGCCTGCAGCAGCGGGATAGCCTGCCGCACCTGCGCCTCCGGCCAGTCCCACCACCGCAGCTTCTCCAGCCGCGCGGCGGTCTCCTCGTCATACCGCCTGCGGATGGGCTTGGCCGGCAGGCCGCCCACGATGGTGTAGGGCGGCACATCCTTTGTCACCACGGCGCGGCTGCCGATGATAGCGCCGTCGCCGATGGTAACGCCCGCCAGGATCACGGCCTCATAGCCGATCCATACGTCATTGCCCACCACGATATCCCCGTGGTTATCCCAGGCGGCGGCAATGTCCTCGCACGCCGTCCCCAGGTCCCACTCCTCGAACATGATGGGGAACGGGTAAGTAGACAGGCTGTTCAGCGTATGGTTGGCCGCATTGAAGATAAACTTCGCCCCGCAGGCGATGGAGCTGTACTTTCCGATGATCAGCCGGTCATGGTTGCACTCGGGATAGTGGTACAGCACATTGTTCCGCTGGAAGTCCCGGGGGTCGTTGACAAAATCGTCATAGATGGTGTACGCCCCCACCTGTATGGCAGGATCTGTGACCACGTTCTGCAGGTACACGGTGCTGTGTCCCTGAGAACGGGGGTAAATTTTCCATTCCGGTATCATTGTTGCTCCTTTTGCTTTACAAAAGCTTCTCCCACCGGGGCGTTCCCCATCCGGCGGTATCGAAGCACTCCCGCACAGCGCGGCACATCCACGTCAGCTTCTGCCGTATGGCGTCTGACTGGATCAGCAGCCCCGCCTCGTCCTCATGTACCATGAAATACTCCATGATCCGCGCCCGGTCCTCCTGTGCCGCCAGCTTGGCGTAGCTGTCCACAAAGTACACGCCCTCGCCGTTGTCGAACATGGTCCAGCGGGCGTCGTACCGGTCATAGTCACCGCTGTCGTTCCAATAGGTAAAGCCCGCCGGGTTCAGCGCATTCCAGTCATCCCAGTTGAAGGCGGTGTAATCGCGTGAGAGTATCTCGTTCTCCGTAGCGTGCCAGATCTCGTGGCAGACAGTGCCCTCCCGCATATAGTCGGCCTGCACGTCCAGTGCGATATACTGCCAGTCCGCCGTGTCATAGGTGCAGCCTACCACGCCATAGTCGCTGTCGATGTGAGCCACCAACAGGAAGCACAGCCCGCCCTCACCGGCGCGGTTGCGGAACTGCGCCAGAAAGCCCTCCGGATACAGGGCAAAGCTGCGGTCCATCGCCGCCAGCACGGCGCGGACGCCGTTCAGCTCTGCTTCCGTGTCCATGGGGTCCGACAGAGTGATGGGATAGCTGCTCAGTTCTGCCGCCTCCCTGCACTGGGATGACAGCAGTATCCGCACGCCGTATCGCTGCTCCAACACATCCGCCTGCTGCCGCGCCTCCTGTAAGCTCTCTGCCACCGGCAGGCCGTTCAGGGTACCCCAATAGGCCTGCAGCAGTGTCTCATTCACCGTCAGCGGCGACGGGACGGACACCGCTGACGCTACCGGCTCAAAGGTCAGCTGCGCCGGGTCTATAACGTACAGCCGGAAGGCGCCGTTTTCATACATGCCGCCCACCAGCAGGCCTGCCTCCGGCAGAACGCAGCAGTCGTACATCTCTCCGGCAATACCGTTAGCCGTCAGGTCGCAGGCCGTGATGCTCTCCCCCACGTTATACAGCGTCGTGCGGCCCGTTCCCACACCGATCAGCTCCTCCGCATCGCCGACGGCGTACAGCGCGCCTCCCGCGTCCAGAAACAGCGAAGCATCGGCGAACCAGAACGTATCGCCGCTGCTGCACAGGGTGGAATATCCCATTTTATCGTTGTCAAAGGCCAGCAGGCTCATGCCGCCCGCCGGCGCCAACATCACCTGATACCGCTGCTCCTGCAGCAGGCTGATCGCCCCCGTCTCCGGGTCAAAGACCGCCGTACCGCAGACGCTGCCGTAGGGTGACAGGAGGAACAGGGCCGCCATCCGCCCGCTTGCCGCATCATAGGCCGTCAATTCCGCGAACCGCAGCTGTGACAGCGCCGTTACCGGCTGTGCCTCTCCTCCGGCTACGTTCTGACAATGCAGCACCCCGTCCCGCAGGAAGTAATAGCTCTCCCCGTCATATGAGAAAAAGCCATCCACGTTCTCCGCTTCAAAGCTGCCTGTCTCCGTCAGCGCATCGTCCAGGAGCTTCCAACGATTCGTCTCCCGGTCGCACAGCGCAAATCCATGCGCCAGGGTCTGCCGCTTCGTATCCCAAACCCCATCCAGCGTGACCTCACGCTTCACGGTGTCCGCTTCCGCATCCACCATCTGCACAGTGGTCCTGCCGCTCTCATAGTCCGCCCAGCTGATCAGCACCGTGCTGCCGCCCGCCGGATACAGCCCGGACAGGGATGCCGGGCGGGTACATTCCAGTGTCTGCACCGGCTCGCGATCCACCTTCTCCCCCAGGCTGCACCCGGGCAGCAGCGCCAAAAAACACAGCGTTGCCAGCAGAGCCGCCGTATACGACAGCAGACTCACCAGGTCCAGCAGACACAGCTTCTGTGCCAATGTCTTATTTGTTTTCACTTCAACACCTTCTTCCCACCGGAGGAGTATACCGCCATTATCCCATGGCAGCCATTGCTTTTCCTTACATTTCCTGCGATTTTCTTACAATTTTGCAAGACGGCCTCTTAGCGGAATAATTGATGCACTGCATTCTCCCTCTCTGCAAATTCCGGCAGCTTCTTCGGCGGACCGTAATACGCCGCCAGTGCACGGAACTCCCGTCGAAAGGCTTCCCGAAGCTCCGCCTCTGTCAGCGCCAGATGCCCGGTGTTGGCGAGGATGGCCAGTCCGTAGGAATAATACGTCATATCCCGGTGAAAGGCCCGGGCCGTGACCTCGTCATAGCCGAATTCGTCCATGACGGTCCGGATGATCTCCGGCTCCAGCACGTCCTCCTGATGGCGGCCCGGCTGGTTGTCCTCCAGGTACAGCCAGCGGAACAGCTGCTTTTCCTGGGCCGCGAACAGCACAAAGCCCATGCCGTAGCTGCTGTACCGACTATCGCACCCCTCATGCGCCCGCAGAGATTCCCGTACCCGCTGGGTATGCTGCTCGATGGCCCGCTGGGTCAGCGCGGACTTCAACTCCTCCATATTGCGGAAGGACAGATAGATAGGCTGGGTGGAGCACCCCAGCGCCTTCGCCACACTGCGGGCGTTGATCGCCTCAAACCCGCCGATGCGGAGCACCGCCGCTGCGGCGTCGATGATGGCCTCTTTGGATATTCGTTTTGCTGCCGGCATTACGCTCACCTCAACGATCACTATGCGTTATCAATAACAATGCGTTATTATATGCCGCTGCGCTTCCCTTGTCAAGCACAAAAACAGCGCCCCCGCACGCAGGCGGGGCGCTGTCATCCTTCTAATCCGGTTTGTTCAGCAGTACAGACACGCTGAAGTGCCCGTTTTTCGCCAGTGTCCGCAGGCATAAACACGCATGATCTGACCGCCCTCCGACGATACCGGAGGGCGGTTTTACGCCGCTTGGGCTGTACAGCTATTTGTGAGAAAACGGTTGAGTTTCCTGTTAAAAACGTGCTATACTGAGCACACTACGCACAAAGGAGACCACACCATGCGAAAGCTTGAATGCCGCCGGGAGGCGCTGTTTCAATACCGGGGCCTGCCACCTGTGGGCATGGCCGTATCCATGGCGCTGCAGCACCTGGTGGCTATGATCGTGGGCTGCGTGACCCCAGCCATCATCATTGCCAACGTGGCCGGACTGGCGCATGACCAGCGGGTCCTGCTGATACAGGCATCGCTGGTCATGTCCGCCGTTACCACGCTGCTGCAGCTGTTTCCCATCGGTGGACGCTTCGGCGCGGGGCTGCCGGTGATCTTCGGTGTCAGCTTCGCTTATCTGCCCAGTATGCAGGCCATCGTCTCCGGCAGCGGTGGGTTGGCCGCTGTGTCGGGCGCTATGATCGTGGGCGGCGCGGTGGCAGCACTGGTGGGCATCTTCATCAAGCCTATCCGCAGGCTGTTCCCGCCGGTCATTACCGGTACGGTAGTGTTCACCATCGGTCTGTCTCTGTACCCCACGGCCATCAACTATATGGCCGGCGGCACCGGCAACACATATGAAAGCGTTGTGGTGCAGCGGGGCCTGCCGGAAGCGCTGGTGTACGGATCCTGGCAGAACTGGGCTATTGCGGCATTTACACTAGCGGTGGTGCTGGTGCTGACCAATCGCGGCAGGGGCATTTTTAAGCTGGCGTCCATTTTACTGGGTATTCTGGCGGGCTACGCCGTCGCTTTTGGGGCCGGGATGGTGGATCTGTCCGGCATCGCGGGGGCCGGGTGGTTCTCTCTGCCGGAATTTCTGCCCTTTGGCGTGACATTTGAACCCTCGGCGTGCGTCGCACTGGGGCTGTTGTTCGCCATCAACGCCATTCAGGCTATCGGCGACCTGACGGCCACCACCGTGGGCGGCATGGATCGGGAGCCCACCACGCAGGAGCTGCGGGGCGGCATCGCAGCCTATGGCGTCAGCAACATTCTGACAGCGCTGCTGGGCGGTCTTCCCACGGCGACATACTCCCAGAATGTGGGAATTGTAGCCACAAATAAAGTTGTAAATCGCAACGTTTTTGCGCTGACCGGCGCGTTTTTACTGCTTGCCGGTATCATTCCGAAATTTTCCGCCGTACTCACCACCATCCCGCAATGCGTGCTGGGCGGGGCCACGGCGGCGGTGTTTTCCACCATCGCCATGACCGGCATGAAGCTCATCGCCGCCGAGGGGCTGACCGCCCGAAACACCACGATCGTCGGGCTTTCCGCCGCACTGGGTGTGGGCATTTCCCAGGCGGCAGAGGCCCTGGCACAGTTCCCGGAGGCGGTGACGACCATCTTCGGAAAGTCCCCGGTGGTGGTGGCCACACTGATGGCCGTACTGCTCAATCTGGTGCTGCCGCGGGAGGAAAAAAGCGAGAAATAGTGCTTTCTTTTGATACATTTGCTTTACTTTTTCTGTACCCGCCCTGTACTCTTTGGTTCCCTTTTTGTGCTTTTTTTGTAAGCAAAATGCAGCAAAAATGAAGTGACGGCCCCCGGCTGACGCCGGGGGCCGCTGAATGCCTTTTTTGCTCATCCGATCATCCCCCCCCGGCTGACGCCGGGGGCCGCTAAGTGCCTTTTTTGCTCATCCGATCATTCCCCCCGGCTGACGCCGGGGGCCGCTGAATGTCTTTTTCGTTCGCTCGATCATCCTCCCCGGCTGGTGTCGGGGCCGTCACCTCCACCGTCTGGTCGGCATCGGCCGGCACCGGGGCGGAATTCTGTACGGGGTCATTGGCGGATCAGCTGCACGGGGGGGGAGGGCGGCCGGGCTCGGCAAGC
>OGQY01002450.1_pt1 | contig 11078 bp, 8 predicted proteins | sample 1553361 | NCBI WGS metagenome assembly OGQY01 (sample SAMEA2579963, study PRJEB22360) | human gut metagenome | reverse complement strand
TCTGCCGCACCTCGCTCGCCGTATCGGCACTTAGAATTATGCGGTATTGCCTTATCTCTTCCTCTTCGCTTTCTCCCTGTAAATAAACCCAATAAAAAGGCACAGCCCCCGGTTCTTCACCCGGCGCTGTGCCCTTTTTGTTTATCTTATCCTGTATTAAAGTTTCTTCGGTTTCTTCTTTTCAAAGAAGGAACCTCGTCACTCCAATTATTCTTCGTCCTCGCCCTCAGTGTCCGGTGCGGCGTCCTCAGCAGCCTCTTCGGCGGCTTCGGCTGCGGCAATGGCTTCCAGCTCTTCAGGGGTCGGGTCAGTCTCGCCATCATCCTCCGGCTTGGCTGTTTCGGCGGTGGCATCGCGGTCCACGCGGGCCAGCACGGCTACCTTGTCCTCGCCAATCAGGCGCATCACGCGCACGCCGCTGCCATAGCGGGACTGCACGTTGATGTCATTGGCGTGCATGCGGATCAGAATACCGTCCTGGCTGATAAGGATCAGGTCATCGGTGTCATCCACAATCTTGATGCCTGCCACACCGCCGCGGGTGTAGTTGCGGATGCCCAGACCACCGCGCTTGGTAATGCGGTAGTCATCAATCAGGCCCATTCGTGACCAGTCCATCAATGCGGCTGCGGCGTCCCTTGCCCTCTTCGGTAATGGTCAGCACGCTGGCACCTGGGCGGCATACACCGGCTCCAATGACATAGTCTCCCTCTCGCAGCTTGATGACGCGCACACCATGGCCTGTGCGGCCCATAGAGCGCGCTCCAGCCTCGCTGAAATGGATGGCGGCACCATCATGAGTGGCCACGATCAGCTCGTCCTCGCCGCCTGTCAGGTGGCACCAGACAAGGGCATCGTCCTCGTTCAGCGCAATGGCGTTCAGGCCGCCCTTGCGGATGTTGCGGAACTGGGAAAGCGGCGTGCGCTTGATCAGGCCCTGCCGCGTTACCATCGTGATGTAGCTGGCATCCTCGTCCATGTTGGCGGGCTGGCGCATCATGATGGTAACTTTCTCGCCCTCCTGCAGCTGCAGCAGGTTGGCAATGTGGCTGCCCTTGGCGGTGCGGCTGCCCTCGGCTACCTGGTAGCCTTTCAGGCGGTACACACGGCCCTTGTCCGTCATGAACAGCATGTAGTCATGCGTGGAGCCAACAAACAGTTCCTCGGTAAAGTCATTGTCTTTCTGGGTCATGCCGGCCACACCGCGGCCGCCGCGGTTCTGGGCACTGTAGGTGTCCACCGCCGTGCGCTTGATGTAACCTTCATGGGTCAGGGTAAAGACGCAGGTCTCTTCGGGGATCAGGTCCTCAATGTCCACTTCGCCGGAAACCGCCTCAATGGAGGTGCGGCGGTCGTCACCGTACTTGTCGGCCAGAGCCGTCAAGTCGGTCTTGACGATCTCCATGGTGTGGGCGTCGTTGGACAGGATATCCTTGTAATTTTCAATGCTGGCGCGCAGCTGGCCCAACTCCTCGTCGATCTTGAGGATTTCCAGGCCTGCGAGACGTCCCAGCTGCAGTTTTACGATAGCATCGGCCTGCGGGTCGTCGAAGCCGAAACGCTCCATAATGGCCGCCTTTGCCTCTGCAAAGCCGCCCTTGCAGGCGCGGATGGTGGCGATGATCTCATCCACAATATCCACAGCCTTGCGCAGACCTTCCAGGATGTGCTCGCGGTCCTGGGCTTTTTTCAGCTCATACGCCGTGCGGCGGCGGATGACCTGGAACTGGAAGTCCAGATAGCGCTGCATCATGGTCTTCAGGCTCATGATCTTGGGCACGCCGTCATCCAGCGCCAGCATGATTACACCCACGGTGTCCTGCAGCTGGGTGTAGCGGTAGAGCTGGTTCAGCACTACCTGCGGGTTGGCGTCCTTCTTGATCTCGACCAGGATCTTCATGCCGGTGCGGCTGGAGGACAGGTCGTTCAGGTCGCTGATGCCCTCAATGCGCTTATCTTTGACCAGGTCGCCGATGGATTCCAGCAGGCGGGTCTTGTTGACCATGTAGGGGATCTCGGTGATCACAATCTCATACCGGCCGTTCTTCTTCTCCACGATCTCGGCACGGCCACGCAGGGTGATCTTGCCGCGGCCTGTGGCATATGCCGCACGGATGCCGCTGCGTCCCATAATCACGCCGCCGGTGGGGAAATCGGGTCCCTTGATGTGCTCCATCAGGCCCGCCAGATCAATTTCCGGGTCATCAATCAGGGCAATCATGCCGCTGACGACTTCGCGCAGATTGTGCGGCGGGATGTTGGTGGCCATGCCGACCGCAATGCCCTGGCTGCCGTTGACCAGCAGGTTGGGGAACCGGCTGGGCAGCATGTGGGGTTCCTTCTTGGTTTCGTCAAAGTTCGGGTCCCAGTCAATGGTATCCTTATCAATATCCGTCAGCATTTCGCATGCAATTTTGGACATGCGGGCTTCGGTATAACGGTAAGCAGCCGGGGGGTCGCCGTCCACGGAACCAAAGTTGCCCTGGCCGTCAACCAGCGGATAACGCAGGCTGAAATCCTGTGCCAGACGCACCATCGCGTCATACACACTGGCGTCGCCGTGGGGGTGGTAAGCACCCAGCACAGCACCAACCGTATCCGCAGACTTGCGGTACGGGTGGCTGGGGTCGTTGCCGCGCTCGTGCATCGTGTACAGGATGCGGCGGTGTACGGGCTTCAGGCCATCGCGCACATCCGGCAAGGCACGGGATACGATAACGGACATGGAATAATCCAAAAATGCCGTTTCGATCTCCTGCTTGACATCGCGCACAATGACCTTCGTGCCCGAACCGGGCACCATGATAACATTTTCTTCCATTCAACTCACCTTTCGGATTGTTTCAAAGCCCTTTTGCAAAAGCTTCACCGAAAATCTTCACTCTATCATCAAAATATCAAAAACAAAATTCATCAGCGTCTGGCGGCAGCGGAAATTTCCACTGTAATCCGGGGTGGTAATAGATTGCCCACACGCAGCGGGCACACAATGTGCGCCCCTACAGGGGCCGCCATTCGCCCTGCCCCGTAGGGAACGGTCTTGACCGTTCCAAAACCTGCGGGCTTTTTGCTCCCTCTCCCCTGCCGCCTTTTCTTTAACCCAAATGATTAAAGTTTTTTGCCAGGCTTTTTTTCAAAAAAGCCGCCAAAAAAGCCGCGAATCAAACGTCCAGACGTGCATACTTGGCGTTGCGCTCAATGAACTCCTTGCGGGGTTCCACCTGCTCGCCCATCAGGATGCTGAACGCCTCGTCGGCGCGCTCGGCATCTTCGATCTTGATCTGCACGATCACGCGGTTATCAGGGTTCATGGTGGTTTCCCACAGCTGGTCGGGGTTCATCTCACCAAGGCCTTTGTAGCGGTTCACCTTGGCGCCCGGCATCTCAGCCGAAAGCTGCTTCATTTCGTCTTCGTTGTACGCATACTTGACGGTGCTGCCCTTTTGCAGCTTGAACAGCGGCGGCTGTGCCACATACACATACCCGTGTTCAATCAGCGGCCGCATGTAACGGAAGAAGAAAGTCAGCATCAAGGTGCAGATGTGGGAGCCGTCAACGTCAGCATCAGCCATGATAAAGATTTTGTGGTACCGCACCTTGTTGATGTCAAATTCATCGCCAATTCCCGTGCCCAGTGCCGTCACAACCGGCATCAGCTTGTCGTTGCCGTAAATGCGGTCGGCGCGGGCTTTTTCCACGTTCAGCATCTTGCCCCACAGCGGCAGGATTGCCTGGATGTTGGAATCACGCCCCTGCTTGGCAGAGCCGCCAGCAGAGTCACCCTCGACGATGAAGATTTCGGTCTTGGCGGGGTCATTCTCGTGGCAGTCTGCCAGTTTGCCCGGCATGCGGTTGCTTTCCAGCGCACTCTTGCGGCGCACCAGGTCGCGGGCCTTTTTGGCTGCGGCACGGGCGCGGGCTGCCTGGGTCACCTTTTCAAACACAGCCTTGGCAACAGCAGGGTTTTCTTCCAAAAATTCGCTGAGCTTGTTGTACACAATGTTGGAAACCAGCGTCTTGATGTAGGTGTTGCCCAGCTTGGCTTTGGTCTGGCCCTCAAACTGCGCTTCCTGCAGCTTGACGGAAACAACGGCGATCATGCCTTCGCGCACATCGCTGCCCTGCCAGTTTTCATCCTTTTCCTTCAGGTAACCCTTGGCACGGCCAAATTCGTTAAACACGCGGGTCAGCGCGGTTTTCAGGCCTTCCTCGTGGGTGCCGCCCTCCGGGGTGTGCACGTTGTTGGCAAAAGAAAGGATCAGCTCGTTGTAGCTGTCGCAGTACTGCAAAGCAACTTCGGCCACAGCGCCGTTGGCTTCGCCTTTCATATAGATGACCTGCGGGTGCAGCGGGGTCAGGTCGCGCTTTTCATGCAGATACTGCACAAAGCTGCGCACGCCGCCCTCATAGCACATGGATTCCTGCGGCGGTACACCGTCGTTTTTCTCAATGCTTTCGGGGCGCTCATCCGTCAGGGTAATGCGCACACCGGCGTTCAGGAAGCTTTCTTCCCGCAGGCGCTTGAGCAGGATCTCATAATCGTATTCGGTGGTTTCGGTGAACATTTTCGGGTCTGGCTTAAAAGTAACGGTGGTACCCGTAGATGCCGCCACACCGATCTTTTTCAGGTCTCCATCCGGTTTTCCACGCTTGAAACTCTGCTCGTACTCGGCGCCGTCACGGCGCACATGCACAACCAGCCATTCGCTCAGCGCGTTTACAACGCTGGCGCCGACGCCGTGCAGACCGCCAGCCACTTTGTAGCCGGAATCCTCGCCGCCAAACTTGCCGCCGGCATGCAACACGGTATACACGACCGTGACAGCCGGGATGCCCAGTTTGGGCTGGATATCCACCGGGATACCGCGGCCGTTATCACTGACTTCAATGATATTGCCCGGCTTGATGGTCACTTCAATATGGGTGCAGTACCCGGCCAGAGCTTCATCGATGGAGTTATCCACGATTTCATAAACCAGATGATGCAGACCGGAAGGGCCTGTGGAACCGATATACATGCCGGGGCGCTTGCGCACAGCTTCCAGCCCTTCCAGGACCTGGATCTGCGCGCCGCCGTACTCATGGTCGGTCGCCGTTTCGCGGTTGGTTTCGGTGATGATTTCTTCTGACATGAACTTTCCTCCCATTTCTTACGAGGTGCGGGGATTTCGGCAGCTTTTTTTCAAAAGCTTAAACCGGCATTTCTGCCGTTATCAGGGTAAAACCTGCCCTTTGGTATATCTGGGGTGCATTTTTGTATCTGTAAAAATTATAGACGCTTTTTTGTCCGCCTAACGTTTTTCTGCAGTTTTACTGCCCCATATCAAACTTTGCCGCGCGGTTGCGGATGGCGGCGGTGGATATCTGGGTAATATAAACCGTATCATCGGGAAAATCTGTCAGGACAAAGCTTTTTGGCATACTGCCGCTCACATCCACAACAGCCCCTTCCTGCTGGGCATGCCGCAGGAATTCATCGGTGATCTTTGCCTTCTGGCCCGCATCGGTTGCGGTATCCAGGTCAAACACCCCGATGACGTCCCGCGTATTTACGATAAAATCCTGACCTAAGTGAAGATACATGATAATTAGTAATGAGAAATTGAGGCAGAACAAACTGCCGGGTTTGTCTTTTGGGGATCACGGTTCAGGAATGGGATGGCACTCTGTGCCGCCCTTTGGTCATCTCAAAATTCAGAAATTTTATTTCCGCATCGCGTCAATTTTTGCAATGTTTTCATTTTGAACTTTGCATTCGTCAGCGCTTATTTTAAGACTGCGTTTTACTTTTAGTTTTCTATTATTATAAAGATGATTAAAAAATTTTTCCGGTTCCTTTTTTTCAAAAAAGGAAACAAAATCCCCCGTAAAGCAAAACCTCAACCCTCCCGCACGGTTCCGTGGTCCACAAAGACCAGCTTGCCGTTGGTTCGGGCAAAGGCGGCGGAATCGCAGGTGGTCACAAATGTCTGCTTGTCCTCAATGCGGGTCAATAGATACGTCTGGCGTGCGTCATCCAATTCACTGAGCACATCATCCAGCAGCATCACCGGATGTTCGCCCAGCACCTCGCCCGCCACGCTGGCTTCCGCCAGCTTCATGCTCAGCACCGCACTGCGCTGCTGGCCCTGGCTGCCATAAATTTTTCCCGGCTGGCCGTCAATTAAAATTTCCAGGTCCTCGCGGTGGGGCCCCGTCAGGCAAAAGCCTGCCCGCAGCTCGGTGTTTTTCACCTCGCGCAGCTTGGCCGCCAGCGCTTCCGGGCTGCCCGGGTCGCAGCAGGGGCAATATTGGATCTCCAACTTTTCTGCCCCGCTGGAAATATCACGGTAGTTCGCCGCTGCCGCCGGGGCCAGCTGGTCCAGATACCCCGCACGCCGCCGCATGACTTCGCAGCCATAGGTCACAAGCGCTTCGTTGTAGGTTTCCAGCAGAACATCCCCGCCGGGGGTGATGTCATACGCTTTCAGCAACGCATTTTTCTGCGCTACCACGCGTAAATACCGCCGTTCCGCCGCCAGGTAGCCGGGGTACAGCTGGCAGAGCGCGGCATCCAGGAAATGCCGCCGCCCTTCCGGCCCGCCTTTGACCAGGCTCAGATGGTTGGGGTCAAACGCCACCGCCGTAAAAGTTCCTGCGATCGAAGCAGCTCTTCCGCGGTCGGCTCCGTTCAGACGTACCGTCCGGCCGGGGCGCTGGGTTCCTTTGGCGCCAACGGTCAACCGTATTTCCTGGGGGCGGTCTCCCGCTTCAAATGCGGCCTCCAGCACGGCAAAGTCAGCGCCGCGCCGGATCAGCTCGGCGTCCTTTGCCCCACGGAAGCTTTTGCCCCCGGTCAGCAGCCAGACGGCTTCCAACAGGTTGGTTTTGCCCTGCCCGTTTGCCCCGCACAGAACCGTCAACTGCGGGGCGGGTTCCAAAACAGCGGCGGATAAATTGCGATAATCCGTCACCGCAAGGCGGTTCAGCCGCATCAGCAGCCCTCCGCGATCTGAACCTGGCGGCCTTCCAGCTCCACCACATCGCCCGGCACGCATTTTTTACCGCGCATGGTGCAGGCTTCCCCGTTCAGCTTCACTTCTCCGCCCTGGATCAGCTCCTTGGCTTCGCCGCCCGTTTCACACAGGCCGGCAAATTTCAGCAGAGCATCCAATTTGATAAATTCCGTGTGGATTCGTACTTTTTCCATCGTATCAGCCTTCATTCTTAAAGCGTACCGGCAGCACCAGGTAAATAAAGTCTTCGCCCTCCACCGGCAGGACCTTTACCGGGCTCAAGGGGCCGTTGATCTCCAGGCGCAGCTTTTCGCACTTGGAATAGCGCAGCGCATCCAGCAGGTAGCGGTTGTTGAACCCGATTTCCATGGAATCGCCTTCCATGCTTTCCGGCGTAAACTCATCCACCACCTTGCCCAGCGGGGTCTGGCAGCGCACAGTTACTTTATCCGGTGCAAAATTGATGCGCAGCGGGTTCTTCAAACGATCGGTAATAATCAAAGAAGCACGTTCCAGCGTATCAATAAAGCTCTTGCAATCGATCACGACCTTGGTGCGGCTCTCTTTGGGAATCACGCTCTCATAATTCAGGAACTCGCCCTCGATCAACCGGCTCATGATGGTGTAGCCGTTGGTAGTGAACACCACATAGCGGCGGTTTGCATCAATTTTGACCGGTTCGTCCGGCCCGCCGATGATTTTCAGCAGCTCCTGCAGCGTTTTTGCCGGAATGATAATGCGGATATCGCGGGTGCATTCCACATCCCGCTTAATGATGGCCAGGCGGTAACCGTCCAGAGCCACAACCGTCAGGCGGCCCGGCTCGATCACGAACAATTCACCGGTGTGTGCGGGCTTCTTATCTTCCACAGCGACCGCATAGATGGTCTTTTCGATCAGCTCGCGCATCATCGAAGTCGGAATGGTCATGGTATTTTCGGCTGCCGTGTTGGGCAGGCTGGGGTAATCGCTCGCGTTCATGGCGGGGATCTCAAACTCTGCCACGCCGCCAGAAATAATTGCCATACCTTCGTTATTCAGCTCCACCGATACGGTGCCGGACGGCATACGGCTGACCATGGAGCCAAACAGCTTTGCTTCCAAAACCGTCTCGCCGGGTACCTGAACATTGCACTCAATGTTGGTGGTGATGCCCATTTCCATATCGTAGCCGGTCAGCGTCAGCTGGAACCCTTCGGCTTTCAGGTAAATGCCCTCCAGCACGGGGATCGCCGCGCGGTTGGTGATGGCGCGGGAAACGCCGTCGATCGCAGCAGACAGCAGCGACTTGTCACATTCAAACTTCAATGTTGTCACCTCGTATATAATCACTAAACTTACAGAAAACTGTGAAGCATCGTAGCCTGGCAGACGATTCAGAAATCTGAAATATCCGTTTTGTATAATCCTTATTTGCTGATGAGCCTGACGGTGCAGAACACGTAAAATGTCAGGATAAACTAGATACTTTGATAGTCATAGTAGTAGGCTACGTTGAATCTGTGGAAAAGCCTGAAACCTCTGATTCCGAAGCAATTTTTGAGGACCTGGCTTTCCGCAAAACCTCGTGGAAAGAAAAATCTCAAATGTGGAAAACCCGACCTTTCAACCCACTCTGTGGAAAACCTGTGTTAATTGTTGAAAAAACAGTTGAAAATGTTGAAAGTCTAAAACTGCTGTCGAAACCCGGAATATCCGTTTTGAAAACCCGGAAAAGGCATGACATGTTCTGCATATTCATGTATAAACATGCAAAACGCCGGGCGTTTCATTGTCAACCTGCAGCATGCATCAGGCACGGATGTTCTTCATGATGTCGTCCACGGTCTCCTTCAGGTGGCGGTCCTTGCCGATGTTCTTCTCCATCGTATTGATGGAGTACACAACGGTGGAATGGTCACGCTGGAATTCGGAACCGATGGCTTCCATGCTCATACCGGTGATCTCGCGGATGATATACATCGACATCTGGCGGGCGGCACTCACATTGGCGCTGCGCTTTTTCCCGCGGATGTCGGAGGGAATCACATTATAGGTGCGCGCCACTTCGTTGATGATCTTTTCAATCGTAACGGGGATGGGCTGGGTATCATTCAGTGTATCCTTGATGGCGGTCGTCGTCACGCCGATGCAGGGGGCAATACCCTCCAACATATAGTAGGCGTTCAGCTTTTTCACTGCGCCCTCCAGCTGGCGGATGTTCTGCTTCAGATGGTTGGCGATGTATTCCGCAACGTCATCAGGCAGATCCAGATTCAGCAATTCGGCCTTGCGCTTGACGATCGCCACACGGGTTTCGAAATCAGGCGGCTGGATATCCGCCGTCAGGCCCCACTCGAACCGGGTGCGCAGACGCTCTTCCAGGCTCTTGATCTCCTTGGCCGGCCGGTCGGATGCCAGCACGATCTGCTTGCCGGCATTATGCAGCGTATTAAAAGTATGGAAAAACTCTTCCTGCGTTGATTCCTTGCCCGCCAAAAACTGGATATCGTCGATCAGCAACACATCGGCTTCGCGGTATTTCTGGCGGAACTGTTCGGTCGTTGCCATTTTGACCGCGGTGATGATCTCGTTGGTAAACTTTTCGCAGTCCACATAGACAATATTGTAGTCCGGATGGTTTTTGTGGATCTCGATCTGAATCGCGTTCAGCAGATGCGTTTTGCCCAGACCGGACGGTCCGTAAATGAACAGCGGATTGTAAGCGCCGGACGGGTTTGCCGCAACCGCCTGCGCCGCCGCAAAGGCAAATTGGTTGGACGGGCCGCGGATGAAGTTTTCAAAGGTGAAATCATACCGGCCCGAGGGCAGGCTGGCTTCATCCATTGGGCGTTTTTCTTTGGCAGCCTCTGGTTCAGGCTGCGGCACAGTGAACTTGACCTCAACATCAAAGCCAAGTACAGCCTTAAACGCATCCTTCAGCAGACCCGTATAACGGTCAGACACGATCTTACAGATAAAATCATTGCGGACTTCCAGCGTGATGCAGTTGGAATTTTCAAAGCTGACCGCTTTCAGCCCGCTGATGTAATACTGGTACGTCGCGTCGGCAGTATGTTCGCGGCAATAGGCTTTGGCCGCGTCCAGTACGTCGTTGAATGAATCCATGGATACTCCCCACTTTTGTGTTAGTCAAGGCAATGCACTGCCGCCCCGCAGGCTGCCGCCCAATTTTTGCAAACAAAACACAAGCCGCCCCCCACTATAATAAAGTAAGAGCGCCGCATCGTTCCACAAAATTCCGGCTGCATCCGGCAGGGTATTGCTGCACGGCCTAAAATTCTTGGGCAGGCGGGCAGAGCATGCAGCAGCCGGCGGCTGCGGGGAAGATGTTGCCTTTCCCGGTCCGCCAAAACCGCTGTGTCAACCCGCGGAAAGCAGGCCCGAAAGCCCGCTCTGCCGATTTTTAGACACAGAGATACAGATATAGTATAGCATAAATTTACCCCCAATACAATTATAATAGGGTACAATTTTCCACGATATGGGCAATAAAAGTTGAAAATATGGCAAAAAATGCAGGTTTTGAACCAACATTCCACCAAATCCACACCTCACAGCGGGCTCGTTTGCATCTATTTGTCCGCTGGGCCCGCCCGCGCAGAGCGCAAAATCCAATCCTTCGCGCCTGATATTGGATCGCCGCGTGGATTTTTTCGCGGTTTGCTATTGACAAACTTGCCGTCCTTGCGCTATAATCAAAGTCTGCAAGGCTGCCCCTGTATCTACGGGCATTTGCCAAGCGTAAATCGCCAAAAAATGCCCAGTATTGGGGAAACTTTGAAGGAGGGAATACGAAATGAAGCAGACTTTCCAGCCGAAGAAGCGTCAGCGCAGCCGCGTTCATGGCTTTTTGAAGCGCATGGCTTCTAAGAACGGTCGTAAGGTGCTGGCCCGCCGCCGTGCTAAGGGCCGCAAGAACCTGACCGTCTGATTTTTCAGGCACAGGTTTCGCAAACACATGCAAACAAAGGCTGCTGATTTCTTGTCAGCGGCCTTTTTTGCTAGGATGTACTGGAAAAAAGCCAAAGGCAGCACCGCACAATTCCCGCCTGACGGCTTAAGCACCGCTCCGGCGGCTGC
>OGQY01002449.1_pt1 | contig 11081 bp, 5 predicted proteins | sample 1553361 | NCBI WGS metagenome assembly OGQY01 (sample SAMEA2579963, study PRJEB22360) | human gut metagenome | reverse complement strand
AGCTATTTCTAACTGACTATCCTTACCCCAACTTTTTAGAGAGAACTATTTAATTAATAACAAAATCATCAATCTTTTTATGAATGAAGATCGCAAAAAACGAGGATTGGCACATAGCAAATTCCTCACAGTAGTAGCAATGAGCGCACTGTTTTTAAGTAGCGGTAATGTGATGGCTACTCAAGTTGCTTCGGATAATGTATTGGAAGTAACTGAGCAGTTACAATCTATTAATGTTACAGGTTTGGTCGTAGATGCGACGGGCGAGCCGATTATCGGTGCCAGTGTGGTAGAAAAGGGAACGACGAATGGTATTGTAACTGATATCGATGGTAAGTTTATTTTGAGTGTAAAGACTGGAGCTATATTAAAAATATCATTCGTAGGTTATCAGCCTCAGGAAGTAAAAGCTACACCTACTATGAAAATCGTGTTGAAGGAAGATACGGAATTACTGGATGAAGTTGTAGTTGTAGGTTATGGTGTACAGAAGAAAGCTAATCTAACAGGTGCGGTAACTACTGTAGACTTGAATAAGACTATGGCGGGACGCCCTCAGCAAGATGTATCCAAGGCATTGCAGGGTGCGGTTCCTGGTTTGAGCATTACTACAGAAAATGGCGATATCAACGGGAATGCTTCAATGCGTATTCGTGGTGTCGGTACGTTAAGCAACTCTGAAAAGAGTAATCCACTGATTGTGGTGGATGGAGTTCCGATGGACGATATCTCTTTCTTGAATACGCAAGATATTGAAAGTATCTCTGTACTGAAAGACGCCGCTTCTACCTCTATTTATGGTACCCGTGCTGCCTTTGGTGTTATTTTGATCAATACAAAGAGTGCTAAACCGACGGAAAAGGTTACTATAAATTATAGCAATAACTTTGCTTGGGATCAAGCAACCTACCTTCCGAATTTCTCGGATGTTCCCACACAACTTCGTTCTGCGTTGGAGGCTAAGGCAAATGCCAACCAATATGAAGTCGAACTTTTTGGTATGTATTTCGATAAGTTGTTGCCTTATGCTGAAAAGTGGGCACAACAGAATGGAGGAAGAAAACTGAAATACGGTGAAATGAGACCGTATCAGAGCGATAGCAATGTCGGTGATTATACCATCATTGACGGAACTCCTTATTACTATGCTGATTGGGATGTTCAGGATATTTATTATAGCAAAGCTGCTCCTTCGCAAAGTCACAACTTATCCGTTCAGGGAAGTTCAGGTAAAACTAACTACTACCTTTCTTTTGGCTATGATGAGAAAGAAGGTATTATGAAGGTGCGTCCGGATGAGTTGAAGAAGTACAACGTTTCAGTAAATGTGACTACGAATTTATATGATTGGTTGCAAGTAGGCGCACGTGTCAATTACTCCCGCAAGGCTTATCAACGCCCTGATATTTACAGTAGTACTTATCAGACCCTTTGGCGCTGGGGTTCTTTCTTCATTCCATCAGGCACCATTGATGGTTATGATACTCGCCTCATGGCTATGCGTAAACAAGCATCTGATCGTAAGGAAATAACAGACCTTACTCGTATGAATGCATTCTTGAAAGCTGAAATTATCAAGGGGCTTACTTTAAATGCCGATTTTACTTATGCAATTCAGAACTTGAACAGTGGTTCTGAGGACTTTTCGGTCTATGGTATCAACTGGTCAGGAATGCCTGTTCCCAGCTATATCGTTACCAAAAGTAATTCAGCTATTTGGCGTGATAATTCCAAGCAGAATACTTGGACTCTGAATGCGTATGCCAACTATGCCAAGACTTTTGCAAAGAGTCATAACTTGAATGTAATGGTTGGAGCCAATGCGGAAGAAGTGGATTACACTTATTTATATGGATATCGCAAAGGACTGTATGATGAAGCATATCCCGAATTGAATTTGGCGAGCCAAGATGGACAGCAAATAAACTGGTCACATACTTCCCGTGCATCAGCCGGTTATTTTGGTCGTATTAACTACGATTATAAGGGTATCTATCTGTTGGAAGTGAATGGACGTTATGACGGTTCTTCCAGATTCCCGCACAATGATAAATGGGCATTCTTCCCTTCTGCCTCTATAGGATATCGATTCTCGGAAGAAGCTTATTTTGCACCGTTGAAGAAAGTTATCAGCAATGCTAAATTCCGTGCATCCTATGGTGAAATTGGAAATGAAGCTATCGGAAACTATATGTTTGAAGAATTGATCAGCCAACGTGAAAATACATCGGCTACGGGATATATTTATTGGGTAGATGGCAATGGGGCCAATGCTAACAGATTGACTCAATACAATATGCCTAAACTGGTATCGAAGTCTCTTACCTGGGAACGTATCCGCACTACTGACATTGGTTTGGACTTAGGTTTCCTGAATAATGAACTAACCGTAGGTTTTGACTGGTATCAACGTGAAAACCGTGATATGCTTGCTCCAGCTCAAGTTTTGCCGAACAGTGTAGGTGCCACTGCTCCTTACGATAACGCAGGTACACTGCGTACTCGTGGATGGGAGTTGAACCTCGACTGGCATCATAAATTCGGTGAATTTAATGTTTATGCCAATTTCAATCTTAGCGATTCTAAAACGAAAGTAACAAAGTGGAATAATGATACTAAGTTGCTTAGTTCTTATTTTTCGGGCAAGACTTATGGTGACATTTGGGGCTTCGAAACAGATCGTTATTTTGAAGAATCAGACTTTACAGGTCAGAATGCAGATGGTTCATGGATCTATAAGTCAGGCGTTGCCAGCCAGTCCGCACTTGAACGGGCTCCGTTCCACTATGGTCCTGGTGATATTAAGTTCAAAGATTTGGATGGCAGTGGTGCGATTGACGGTGGAAAAGGAACAGCTGATGATCATGGTGACTTGAAAGTTATCGGTAATTCACTTCCTCGTTACGAATATAGCTTCCACTTAGGTGGTAGTTGGAAAGGCATTGACCTGGATTTGTTCTTCCAAGGCGTAGGCAAACGTTCTGATTGGACTATTGCTTCTCTGAATTTCCCGATGATGCGTTCTGCCGACTTAGCAGTTTACGAACATCAATCAAGTTACAACAGAGTGTTCTATAGCGATGACTGGAAAACAATTACCGGCTATGATATCAACCAAGGCAATACTTATCCTCGTTTATATCCGGGAAATGAAGCCAAAGGTACTGTATCGGGTATTGCGAACGGTTCCAACAACTACTATCCGCAAAGCCGTTACTTGACTGATATGTCTTATCTCCGTTTAAAGAACGTAACTGTCGGTTATACTTTACCGAAGGAATGGACCCGCAAAGCTTTCATCGAAAAGGCGCGCATCTACTTTAGCGGTAGCAACCTCTTCTTGCTTTACAAGGGTAGCGATCTCCCCGTTGATCCGGAAATCAGTACAGGCGACGGGCTTACTTCAGCAGGTTGGGGACGTACGGCACCTATTACCCGTACTTTCTCGTTCGGTATTCAGGTAACCTTATAATAATGATTAAAACAATAAGAATGATGAAAAAGCTATTCATATACGGAACAATGGCACTGATGGCCTTGACAAGTTGTAATGACTTTCTCGACAAAGCACCTTTGGATGCCTTTACCAATACTCCTGCATATTGGAGTAATACGAGTAATCTTGACAACCAATGCAATACGTTCTATAACAACTATTCAGGTTATGGAAACGGCAGTGGTAGCGGATGGTACTATTTTAAGACATTGAGTGATGATCAGGTAGACTATCAGTCGACAGTCTGGACTTACACAAGTGTAGTGGCTACTTCTACAAATTGGTCCGACCCTTTCACCGAAATCCGTCGTGCTAATTATATTATCGAAGGATTGAAAACATCTTCTCTTGATGACGCTGTTAAAGCTAATTATGAAGGTCTGGCACGTTTGAACCGGGCATGGGAATATTATCAATTGGTTCGCATGTATGGTGACGTACAGTGGATAACTACGGTTGTAGACCCGGCAGAAAAAGATGTGGTTTACGGACCACGTACGGATCGCGATATTGTAATGGACAATGTCCTTGAAGATCTGAACTATGCTACGACTACAATTACGGGAACCAACAAGCAACGCTTCAGTGCTGACATGGCACTGGCTATGAAAGCTGACATCACGTTGTACGAAGGTACCTACTGTAAGTATCGCAATGCAAATGACAATGCTGGTAAGGCTGCCGACAACGCTCGTGCTGAGAAGTACTTGCGTGAATGTGTGTCTGCTTGTGAAACTTTGATGGGGAAGGGATATTCATTGAATCCGAGCTATCAAGGAAATTATAATTCAATATCGCTCAGCTCCAATCCGGAAATGATATTCTATAAGCCTTATTCGCAGAATACATTTATGCATTCTACTATTGACTACACTATAAATACCAGTGGTACCAGCGGTATGACTAAAAATGCTTTCGACAGTTACCTGTTCCTTGATGGTAAGCCCAAAGCAACCACTACAATGGATACCAATGATGCCGCAGTAAAAGATGCAAATGGAAAGTATAACCTTGAGTCTGTGCTTGCTGTTCGCGATAAGCGATTGGCGATTACTCTCGATCCTGTATTATGCTTTAAGGGTAGTGCTTATAGCCGTGCCGGAGTTGCTGCATTTACTTCTACTACCGGTTATGGCATAGCTAAATATGATAATACGGCGGAATTGTCAGTAAGTGACCGTAACAGTATTGGCAAGCAATATACAGATTGCCCGCTTTTCTGGTTGTCTGTTGTCTATCTGAACTTTGCTGAAGCCAAGGCAGAGCTTGGAACATTGACGCAAGCCGATCTTGATAATTCCATCAATAAATTGCAGGAACGTGCCGGTCTACCCGCTATGACTACCAGTCCGGAAGCCGATCCGGCTAATAATATGGGTGTCAGTAATTTGCTTTGGGAAATCCGCCGTTGCCGTCGTTGTGAGTTGATGTGCGATAACTGGACACGTTATTGGGATTTAATTCGTTGGCATAAGCTTGATTTACTTGACTCTTCCAAGAATCCTACGATCTATCTTGGGGCTAACATGAAGAATGTAGAAAATCCGGAAGTGGATGTTAATAGTGATGGATACATGATTGGTTCCAATACCATCAACCAACCGCGTACCTACGAGGCTAAGCATTATTTCTATCCTATACCTACTACTCAGCTGACTCTGAACTCGAATATGGAACAGAATCCGTTCTGGAAATAAGGTGAGATTGTTAATGGCGTAACTGAAAGAGGTTGGATTCTATTTGTTAGAGTCCAACCTCTTTCTTGTTGGGATATAGGGGCGTTGTTGGATATCACAAAATATTCTCTATCTTTGTAAAAAGCTGTCCGATACTAAAATCATAATTTTATCATTTGAACCATGCTTAAACTAAGAATGTTGTCACAGGGTATTGCAGGACCACGGTTTGAAAAGCCGGAGGAAGTTGTTGAATGGATGGGTGCCATGCAGGCACAGGACATCAGGGCGGCGAAGTGGGCTGTAGGGTTGCGTATTGCAAGTCCCTCGTTGACGGCTGTGCAAGAGGCGCTGGATACGGGCCGGATTTTGCGTCTTCATGTGATGCGTCCCACGTGGCATTACATTCCCGGTAGAGACATCAAATGGATGACGGGGTTATCCACTAAAGGTCTGCTGTCTAAATTTCGTTTTTATGCCAAGCATTTCAGTCTGACTGAAGAAGACTTCCTCCGCAGTAAGCCCCAGATAGAAGAAGTGTTGAGCGGACAACACCTGACGAGCCAGGAAGTTCTTGAACAACTCCACTCAAAGGGCATTGCTCTCGATGAACCCATCGTGAAAATGTATCTGAGTTTTGGCGAGGCAGACGGTACCGTGTGCAGCGGCATCGAGAAGAATGGAAAGCATACCTACGCACTGACCTGTGAAAGAATTCCGGATGCCATCGAGCTCTCCCATGAGGAGGCTCTTGCAGAACTTACACGGCGATATTTCAGGAGCCACGGTCCGGCCACACTGGAAGATTTTGTTTGGTGGTCTGCATTGAATATAGGCGAAGCGCGTAATGCCATCGCTTCACTTGGCACTGAAATGATAACAGAGCGGTATAACGACCGTGAAATGCTGATACATGCTTCTTCGCCCGGGCTTGTAGGAGAAGTGGAGATTGATGAAAGAAATGTATTCCAGTTCCTTCCACCGTTTGATGAATACTTGGTAAGTTACAAAAATCGTTTAGACTGTATAAAGGAAGCGCATACGAAGTATGCTTATAATAATTTTGGTATATTTCAATCTGTAATTCTCCATCAAGGCCGTATCACCGGGAATTGGCGTAAAACTTCAAAGAAAGGGGTTTTTGATACATCTTTTTTCCCTGGGTGCAGGCCTGCTGCGAAGAAACTTATCGAAAAAGCTATAAAGGAATGTGTATTGTTCCATGAAAGTTGAATTTTTCTTTATATTGTAATATGAAAGAAGAGGCTATCTCACATTCGAGACAGCCTCTTCTTCATTAATTACCATTTCTTTAATGGATATGTCTTTATCAGTAATGCTTAGAGAGCATTCTCTTTTACCAAATATTCTGCAATCTGTACTGCGTTCAGTGCAGCACCTTTCTTGATCTGGTCACCCACAATCCAGAAAGTCAGGCCGTTTTCATTAGTCAGATCCTTACGGATACGACCTACATAAACGGGGTCTTTACCTGCAAGGAACAAAGGCATTGGATATTCCTTTTCGGCAGGGTTATCCTGCAATACCAAACCGTCACCTTTTGCAAAAGCTTCACGAGCTTCTTCCACTGAAATAGGACGTTCTGTTTCTACCCAAATACTTTCAGAGTGAGAACGAAGAGCAGGAACGCGTACGCAAGTTGCGCTTACTTTTATGTCAGAATGCATAATCTTGCGGGTTTCGTGGAACATCTTCATTTCTTCTTTGGTGTATCCATTATCAGTGAATACATCAATCTGAGGAATGAGGTTGAATGCCAACTGGTATGCAAACTTTTCAACAGTAACAGATTCACCTGCTAACACCTGGCGGTATTGTGTGTACAATTCATCCATAGCGGCAGCACCTGCACCGCTGGCGGCCTGATATGTAGAAACGTGTACAGTCTTTATGTGAGAAAGCTGTTCGATGGCTTTCAGTGCCACTACCATCTGTATAGTGGTACAGTTAGGGTTGGCGATGATGCCGCGTGGACGATCTTTTGCGTCGGCAGCATTTACCTCGGGAACTACCAAAGGTATGTCATTATCCATACGGAAAGCACTGGAGTTATCGATCATCACGGCACCATGTTTGGTGATGGTCTCGGCATACTCTTTAGAGGTACCAGCGCCTGCGGAAGTGAAAGCGATATCAACCCCTTTAAAGTCATCGTTGTGTTGCAAGAGTTTTACCTCGATCTGTTTACCGCGGAATGTGTATTTTGTTCCGGCACTGCGTTTAGAACCGAACAACACTAACTCATCCAACGGGAAATTTCTTTCATCGAGCACACGCAGGAACTCCTGTCCCACGGCTCCGCTTGCTCCAACAATAGCTACTTTCATTTTCTTTTGTTTTTTATTAAGTTTATAAAAATGTTCTTCTATGCTTAAAAACGATAGAATTGGCTGCAAATTTATAACAATTTGCTGTATGACAACGTATAAAATGAAAACTTTTTTGTTATTTTGCAACGTAAAACCTAAAACTTGAAGCCCATGGACTTATTTGACTTCAGTCTGAAACTTCCGATTACTGATCCTACATGGATATTCCTCCTTGTATTGCTTATCATATTGTTTGCTCCCATTTTGTTGAATAGATTGCGTATTCCACATATCATCGGTATGATATTGGCGGGATTGGTAATTGGTGAGCATGGATTTAATATTTTGGCGCGGGATAGTAGTTTTGAACTGTTTGGTAAAGTTGGTTTATACTATATAATGTTTTTGGCTGGTCTGGAAATGAATATGGCGGATTTCAAGCAGAATCGGGGGAAGGCCGTAATGCTGGGATTATTAGCTTTTATTATTCCAATCATGATCGGTTTGGTGGTGAATATGACCTTCTTGAAGTATAGTTTGATCACTTCAGTCCTGTTGGCAAGTATGTATGCTTCACATACTCTGGTAGCATATCCCATTGTTATCCGGTATGGTGTATCCCGACATCGAAGTGTCAGTATTGCTGTAGGAGGTACAGCGGTGACTGATACACTTACGTTGCTGGTCCTGGCTGTAGTGGGTGGTATGTTTAAGGGAGAATCCGGTGGACTGTTTTGGGTATGGCTGGTGGTTAAAGTCGTTTTCCTTGGTGGATTGATCATGTATTTTTTCCCTCGTATCGGTCGTTGGTTCTTCCGTAGGTACGATGATAATGTAATGCAATTCATCTTTGTGCTTGCTATGGTATTCTTAGGGGCAGGATTGATGGAATTTGTAGGAATGGAAGGAATCTTAGGAGCTTTCCTGGCGGGCTTGGTATTGAATCGCCTGATTCCTCATGTATCTCCTTTGATGAACCGGTTGGAATTTGTGGGAAATGCACTGTTTATTCCCTATTTTCTGATAGGTGTCGGAATGATTATTGATGTAAGAAGCCTGTTTACCGGAGGTGAAGCATTGAAAGTGGCTATTGTGATGACAGTGGTGGCAACCTTTAGTAAATGGCTGGCTGCCTGGATCACACAAAAGATCTATCGGATGCAGTCGAATGAACGGAGCATGATATTCGGTTTAAGTAATGCGCAGGCCGCAGCTACACTGGCAGCAGTGTTGATCGGTCATGAAATCATTATGGAGAATGGAGAACGGTTGCTGAATGATGATGTATTGAACGGTACGGTAGTGATGATACTTTTCACTTGTGTCATCAGTTCTTTGGTAACCGAACGTTCGGCACGTCGTTTTGCTTTGGATGAGAATGTGCAGGCGGAAGAAGAAGCTAAAAAAGTAAATACGGAACAAATCTTGATTCCGGTGGCTAACCCGGAGACGATTGAAGATTTGATTAATCTGGCTTTAGTAATAAAGGATGCCAAGCAGAAAAATGCATTGGTGGCATTGAACGTTATCAATGACAATAACAGTTCGGAGAAGAAAGAACTGCAAGGAAAGCGAAATTTGGAAAAAGCGGCAATGATTGCCGCTGCTGCCGATGTGCCTGTTACGATGGTGAGTCGCTATGACTTGAATATTGCTTCGGGGATTATCCATACAATCAAGGAGTATGAAGCTACGGATATTGTGATCGGTCTGCACCGGAAAGCAAATATTGTCGACTCTTTCTTCGGACATCTGGCCGAAAGTCTGTTGAAAGGTACGCATCGTGAAGTGATGATTGCCAAATTCCTGATGCCTGTTAATACCCTGCGTCGAATCAATATTGCCGTTCCGCCAAAGGCCGAATATGAGTCGGGATTCTCTAAATGGGTGGAACACTTCTGCCGTATGGGAAGTATCCTGGGCTGTCGGGTGCATTTTTTTGCCAATGAACGTACATTGATGCGTGTTCAGCAACTTGTGAAAAAGCGACATGCAGGTACTCCGACGGAATTCTCCATATTGGAGGAGTGGGAGGATCTCTTGCTGTTGACAGGGCAGGTGAATTATGACCATTTATTGGTAGTTATCTCTACCCGTCGCGGATCTATCTCTTATGATCCCTCTTTTGAACGTCTCCCGGCACAATTAGGAAAATATTTCTCTAATAATAGCCTGATTGTGTTATATCCCAATCAATCGGGTGAACCACTGGACAGTTCTTTCTTCTCCAAGCTATACACCGATACTGAACCCCGACACTATGAGAAAGTGGGCAAATGGGTTTACAAATGGTTCAAAAAGAGTTGATAAGCGGTATATTCCGACCACAAATATATGCCATTTGAAGAACAAGGCTATTATTGTAATCTAATTTATAGTTTGACTACAATAACAGCCTTATACCATCAGTCTTGCACCATTAATTTTGTATAATATCACCCACTAAAAGAATATAGCCGAGATAGGTATTAAACTCATTGAAATATTCAGTTTCCTTTATTCGCTTCGGATTCATCTTGTAGATTTCCGCCTTCTCAAAACGTCTATTGTCCGGACGAATAATAATTGTATGTTCTTCTTCATTCAAGGACTCAAACAGACAATAATTAGTACGATTACGATCTCCGCAATATTTATCAAACCTACGGATATAGGAAGGATCATTCTGATCTATCTCTACTGTCATTCCTCCGGATGAAGGTCCGATTAAGTCAAACACCCCAACTCGAATTCCCTTAAAATGCACTTTCACAAAATCTTCCGAATCCGAGGATTCCAGAACAACCGGCAATGCTTTTTGGTCTCCCTGAAAATTTGAAAAGGCTTTATCATCTTTCGAGAGTAGTTTCCAACCTTCGGAATGTTCAAACTCTGTTACGGGAATCATTTTAGCTTTCTCATAATTACCCGGATACAACGGAGCTTTCAATGCATGTGCCTTTTCCTGCGCCTTGTTCATTTGTAACAGGGAGCGGCTCAGTGTCTTTGTATATATAGGATGTCCGCCATCATAAGTAGGATGTGTCCCATCATTCGTAAACACAATCTTACCACTATACTCCTTTTTTGAATCTCCTTTAAAAACCAACTGATCCTCATTCAACAATTCCAGAACATCATCGGCAAAATTAACAGACGGAATATCATAATAGTCTGCTACTGTCTCCATATACCGCACAGAACGGTAATTCTTTCCTGCTTTCAAGTCATCCAACATTGGTTCATTTAGCGTATAGAGAAAACATATATCCGTATGCGGATTATGATGCCAGATCTTACGCACAATTCCTTCCATGGAATGAGCGATCACCAAGGAGTCAGTTTTGGCATCATTCACAGCAAATTCGACAAATACCAAATCCGGATGATACTGCAACACGTCCCGTTCTGTACGGAACACACCCAAATCGGATCCGGTCCCACCAATTCCGGAATTTATTGACGTAAACTGTACATTACTATATTGTTGCTTGAGCCAATCAGTAATCTGCACTCTATATCCTTGATGATTTGTTATACTTCCACCCAAAAAAACGACAGATACGGGTTCATTCTTTTGTATCTTATAATTAAAATTAG
>OGQY01002442.1_pt1 | contig 11110 bp, 12 predicted proteins | sample 1553361 | NCBI WGS metagenome assembly OGQY01 (sample SAMEA2579963, study PRJEB22360) | human gut metagenome | reverse complement strand
AGGCGGCTCCAGCCTCTCCGGTGGAGAAAAGCAGCGAATCTCCATTGCAAGGGCAATTCTGAAGGACGCACCCATCGTCATTTTGGATGAAGCCACAGCCAGCGTGGATCCCGAAAACGAGCAGGAGCTGCAAAAGGCCATCCGGGAGCTGACAAAAGGCAAAACGATCCTGATGATTGCCCACCGTCTGTCCACCGTGCGCACGGCAGATCAAATCATCGTGCTGGAGAACGGCAGGATCGTTCAATGCGGAAACCATAAGGAGCTGATGCGCGAAGACGGCCTGTACAGGCGCTTTGTGGGAATGCGCAGCCAGGCAATCGGCTGGACGCTGAAAGGCGGGAAAGCACATGAATAGAAGGTTAGGCAAAAGATACTTGACCGGAGCGGTATCTGCAATGGAAAAACAGTATGGCGTGGAAAAGACAGACGCGATCATAGAAGATGCATGGAGGCGTTATGCGGAAATCGTGGATGAAAACGCCGACGAGCCGAAAAAGATGTATATGCATACGAGGAAACGCATCTATCCTGCCATCGCCGCCTTTGATGCCATGACGGGGAACGGAATCTCCCGTGAGGAAGCGGCGGCTTTTCTGAATAGATATTATGAAAAGCGGGCAGCGGGCGTTGGTTCAAAAATCCGAGGGGCAATGAAGATACCGGGTCTGTATAAGCTGGTGCCGAGGTTCTTTGCCAAAATGACAAAAAGCTCCTTTGGAGAGGACCGCGGTTTTCGGGCTAATTGGATACGAACAGAGCAAGAGGAAATGTGCTTCGACATGCTGGCCTGCCCCTATCAGGACACCTGTGTGAAATACGGCTGCCCGGAGATTGTGGCCGGCTTTTGCCGCGCGGATGACGAGGCCTACGGGCATATGCATCCAAAGCTCAAATGGGGACGGACAAAGACGCTCGGACAGGGCGGAGACTGCTGTGATTTTAGACTGACGATAGAGTAATGACCCTATGGAAAGACTGATGAGATACAAGACCCTCCAATGCTTTCTTGCGGCGCTGATTATGATTGCGTTCCTCGCTCCTTCTGCATATGCATCCGGTGCACCGGACGCATATGAGGTAAGCGTAAACGCTGTTTCCGAAAAATATATTGGCAAAACGGTTCCGGGCGCGTGTGTCGTAATTTCGGAGCATGACAATACGGTATTTGCGAAGGGGTATGGCTTTGCTGATTTAGAGAACAATACGGCCATGGATCCGGAGGCCACGGTTTTTGAATGGGGTTCCATATCAAAGACCTTTGTGTGGGTCAGCGTGATGCAGCTTGTTGAGGATAGGAAAATCGATCTGGAAACGGATATCCGCACCTATCTGCCGGACGGCTTTTTGAAAAATCTGCGATTCGCTGAGCCGGTTACTTTGATTCACCTGATGAACCATACGGCAGGATTTGAGGAAGAATTGCTGGATTTGCGCTATTACAGCGCGAGTGAGGAAATCCCCTTCAAAGAAGTACTATCTGCGCACCAGCCCAAGCAGGTCTATCCGCCGGGAACCGTCAGTGCCTATTCCAATTACGGCGCGGCACTTGCAGCGTTGATCGTGGAGGAAGCCAGCGGCCAAAGCTATAAGGATTATATCAAAGAACATATTCTTTTGCCTCTGGGTATGACGCATACCTCTGTCGGTCCCTTTTGGATGGATGTTGACGGACTCCTTGATCACAAGGCGAAGGGTTATTCTTATACCGGAAAAGGATTTCGGCGGGAGGATGAGATGCACCTCCGCATGTATCCTGCAGGAGCCATGAATGGCACAGCCGCAGACCTGCTTCTGTTTGCCGAGTGGCTGGCAAAAGCGCCAGGAGAGGAGACACGACTCTTCAAAAGCCCGGAAACAAAGGAGCGGTTGTTTAAAGAGACATGGTGTTCCTATGGGGCAAACGCCGGACTTTCTCATGGCTTCTGGCAGTATGCGAATCATCCCGGAATACTCGGGCATGAGGGTGGAACCTATGGCTTCAAGACGCAGTTTTGGGTGGAACCGGAAGCTGAACGTGCAATTCTAATCCTGACCAATGTGATGGAAACGGATTACTGCTCCGCCATCATGGAGGCGGTCATCGAGCAGGATGCGCGACCGCCGAAGCAGGAAGTAGGGTCACGTGACTTCTCTATGCTATTTGGCGACTATCTTCCGGCACGATCCGCATGGTCATATGCAGGCAAGATACAAGCGCGAATGCAAATAATCCAAATCTCAAAAGAGGGAGAAGAAAATCTCCGGCTGAAAACGCCCCTTTCCGATAAGGATTTACTGTACGAGCCTGTGGGAGAATATCAGTTCTATTGTGCCGAGGCGATCCCGGAGGAAAGAAGCCTTGCTTTCTCTGTATCGGACGGTAGGGTGACGAGCATGACGTTCCGACTGGCTCATGACTATGTTCCCGCAGGACCTCTAAACGGCTTTGCCGGCAGCTTTCTGTCATTGGGAAGTTATATCCTGCTGACGGTCCTGTGGCTTGCCATTCTGATCGTATTGGGCGCAAAGATCGTTTGCAAACGCAGCTCGTTTCAATGGCAAAGGATCATACTTCCCATATGTGGGCTCATTCTTGGTGCGGCGGGGATTGCCGGAATGCTTCATTGGTTTTCTCTTTACACAATTATTTCGACGGAGCTGAACATAGTAGCAGGTGTAGGAATTGCAGCGGCCATCTGCGGGTTTTTCACGGGAATCAGCCATGCCGTAAAGAGAAAAACCAGAGTATCGGTCCTTACGATTGTTTTATTTGCATTGCAAATTATAGCTGCGTGGATGCTCGGATTCTTAACAGTAGTATAAATTAACAGAAAACGGAGGAATGGATTTATGGACAAAAAGAAAAAGTGGACGGTTAAGGATGTTATTACAACGGTATTGCTCTCCGCAGTGCTGATCGTGATCCAGCTCGTCGTCAATATGGTCTGCATGGCCAACGACTTTGTAAGCATGGTGCTGTCGGTGGGGATCACCATGTTCCTCTGCGCGCCGGTCTATATGCTCATGGTCAGCCGGATCGGCAAGCGTTTTGTGACGCTGATCTATATGACGATCCTCGGCGTGATTTTCCTGCTGATGGGCAACTGGTTCTTGCTTCCTTATTATGTTCTCGTGGGAATCCTCTGCGAGGCGATTCTCTGGAAGGAAGGCTCCTGCCAAAAGCCGAAACGGCTGACTGCCGCCTGGACGGTGGCGAGCCTGCTGTACAACGGGGTCAATCTGCTGCCCATCTGGTTCTTCTGGGACACCTACTACGATTTTGCGCTGGCAAGCGGCATGGAGCAGAGCTACATCGATTCCTATGTGCGTTACTACACCTCTCCCGGCTGGCTGGCCTTTATTCTGCTGTTCACGACGCTGATGGGCTTTTTAGGCTGCATGGTGGGCAGTCGGCTGATCCGCAGGCATTTTCAGAAGGCCGGCGTTCTATGAGAGCGGACGCATCCTTTGCGGTGCCGGTCAAGCTGTGGGCGCTGCTGTGTGTCTTTGCCGGAGTAACCATCGGCGGGAATGTGCTGCTTACCTGCATCCTGACCGGCGGCGCGCTTCTTTATCTCGTCTTTCAGCGGAATTTCCGCCTTGCCGCGTCCTATGGCTGCTTTTATCTGCTGCTGGCGCTGCTGCTGTACGGTATCCGCTTCCACGGACTGCACATGCCGGTTTTTTCGGAGTTTTATGTTCTGATGTTCTGGAATCTGTCACCGATCTTTCTGGTGTCATGGGATCTGATCACCACGCCGCCGGGGATGCTCTCCGCGTTCTTATCCCGCCTCCGTATGCCCACCCCGTTCATTCTCGGGCTTCTTGTGGTCTTTCGCTTCTTCCCCACCATGCGGGCGGAGCTAAAGGGGGTAGGCAGGTCGATGAAAAACCGAGGGCTGACCGCAGCGGGGCAGCTGCTCGCACATCCCGTGCAGAGCATGGAGTATGTGCTGGTTCCGTTTCTTCTTCGGGTATTGCAGCTCGCCGATCAGCTTTCCGTTTCCGCCGTTGCAAGGGGCGCGGAGCGTCCGGGCGTGCGCGGCAGCTATTATGAGAAAAGGGCCGGGACGCGGGATCACATCGCGGCAGCCGCATGTGCGCTGGTCACGGCTTCCTATTTGGTTTTGGGAAGGAGCATGGCATGATCGAGCTTATACGCGCTTCCTTTCAATACGAAAACTCGGACAGAGGTGTGCAGGACATTTCCCTTTCGGTAAAAAGCGGCGAATGCGTCGTGCTGACGGGGCTCTCCGGCTGCGGCAAGACCACCGTGACAAGGCTTGTCAACGGGCTTGCGCCGTCCTACTATCCCGGAGTTTTCAGCGGGAGCGTGAGGATAGACGGCAAGGACATATCAAGGCTTTCCACATGGGAGATCGGGCGTTTGGTGGGAAGCGTTTTTCAGGACCCCAAAAGCCAGTTCTTTTCCTCCGAGCTTGCCGGAGAGGTAGCCTTTCCCTGCGAGAATTACGGCCTGTCCACCCGGGAGATACGGGAGAGGACGGACGCCGCCATAGAGGCATTAAAGCTGTCCCATTTGAAAGACAGGGCAGTTGACATCCTCTCAAGCGGAGAAAAGCAGCGGGCGGCCATTGCGTCCGTATATGCCATGAAGCCAAAGATCTTTGTGTGCGACGAGCCGACGGCCAACCTCGACGCCGCCGGGACGCGGCAGCTTGCGCAGACCCTTCGGCAGCTCAAGGCACAGGGCTTTACCCTGCTCATCGCGGAGCATCGGATCGACTGGCTGATGGGGATCGCAGACCGCTTTTTGTATCTGCGGGACGGCAGAATAGCGGCCGAGTATACACCGGAGGATTTGATCCTTCTGCCGGAAGCAGACATCTTGGGCATGGGTCTGCGCTCTCCGCACGAAGAAAAGTGTCTTCCCGCTCCCTTCGTATTGGACGAAAGCCCTGCCGTCTTGAAGACAGCAGGGCTCTCGAAAAGAATACGCAAGGAAGTCATTTTCGATGATATTTTCCTCGCCTTTCCGAAAGGCAAGGTGACCGCCATAACGGGGCAAAACGGCGCGGGGAAAACCACCCTTGCGCAGACCCTCTGCGGGCTGGCAAGGCAGACAAGGGGACATATCCTGATAGACGGGAAAAAGGCAAGAGCGGCCGTCCGGCGCAGGGAGATCTATTACTGCGGCAACGACACGTCAACACAGTTTTTTACGGCAAGCGTGGCGGAGGAGCTGCTGCTGAATACCGAATTGACAGAAGAAAACAAAGACCGTGCCAGACACTTGCTGAAGGAATTTGGCCTTTACGAATACAGGGCTGCGCACCCGTCCGCCCTGTCCGGTGGGCAGAAGCAGCGGCTTGCCATTGCCTGCGCCATCTTTTCCGGCCGCAGGATATTGATACTCGATGAGCCCACCAGCGGCCTTGACGGGCAGAATATGCGCCTGATCGCGGAAAGGCTGAGAAGCGAAGCACGGAACGGCAGAACCATTCTCGTGATCACCCACGACAGGGAACTGATCGAGAGCTGCTGCGATAACGTTGTGGAGGTCGGTACAAAGCCCAGCGAGGTACAGTGAACACCTTTTGCCATTGAGCCAAAGCGGGTCAAATGCACGAATGTTACTTTGCGTTGCTTGCCGCACCGGTGTTGTTGCTGCTTATACTATCGTAATCGAAGCGCGGCACGGAATTTCCGGTTGATACAGCCCACGCTGCCTCAGTTCACAAACGATGCGTTACCCAGCCGGTAGTACCGGCAGCCGTCCTCCTCGTACCATTCAAACGTACCCACCACGGTGATCTCTGCCCCCAGCTCCGGATACTCATCGGGATAGACGGGCTTTCCGGCGAGGGCAAACTCCAGCCCCTGTGCGCAGCAGGCGGTGGCATCGGCAATCATGCAGGCAAAGAACATTTTGTCCGGGATAAAAGCACCGTTTTCGTCGGTGGCCTGGTATATGGTGAACTGCCCCTGCATTTTGACAGTTTTTCCGATGTAGTTATCCGGGAAGGAGATCATGCTGTTGACCTCGGAATAGACCATGATGCCGCTGAGTGCGGTCAGGTCAATGTCGACCGCGGCGGTGCCTTCTGCATCTTCCGCAGGGGGCTTTTTTGCGGTGTCCTCACGGCCGCAGGCGGCGAGAGGGCAGAGCAGCAGGGCTGCCAACAGCAGGCAAAATAGTTTTTTCATCTGCGAACACCTCCCAATACCGTGCCTGCCAGCCACGACAGACCGAAAGCGCCGATCTGAACGGCGACGATGGTGGAGCCTACCGGCGTACCGGCGAGAATGGACGCCAGAATGCCAAGTAGTGCACAGAAAACCGAAAGGACTGCCGCGCAGATGGTCACGCTGCGAAAGCTCTTGAACATCCGCATGGCGGACAGTGCCGGGAAGATCACCAGTGCGGAGATCAGCAGGGAACCTACAAGGTTCATCGCCAGCACGATGATGACCGCAACGACGACGGCGATCAGCAGGTTGTAAAGTCCCACCTTCGTGCCGGCCGCCCTTGCAAAGCTCTCGTCAAAGGTCACGGCGAAGATCTTATTGTAAAACAGGATGAACACCGCCACGACCAGCACCGACATTCCCACGCACAGCCATACCTCTGCGGGGGACAGCGTCAGAATGGAGGTGGAGCCGAACAGCGTGCTGCACACATCGCCCGAAAGGTTGGATGAAGTTGAAAAAATATTCATCAATAGGTATCCGATTGCCAAAGAACCGACAGAGATCATGGCGATGGCGGCGTCGCCCTTGATTTTCGTGTTCTGCCCGGTGTGCAGAAGCAGCACGGCACTGAGGATGGTAATGACCATTACAAGGGGCATTTTGTTGGTGATCTGCAGCACGGCGGCAATCGCCATCGCGCCGAACGCCACGTGGGACAGACCGTCACCGATGAAGGAAAACCGCTTCAGCACCAGCGTCACGCCCAGCAGGGAGGAGCAAAGCGCGATCAGCACACCGACAATGAGCGCATAGCGGACAAAGGGGTATGCCCAATAGAGAGCCAGCTTTTCCAAGATAGCAGTCATTGGATGTCACCGCCTTTCTTCGCGTCAAACAGCCGCCCCTGCGGGCTTTGGAGATAGTCCGCCCTTGTCCCAAAGAAAACAGTGTCGCCAATATGCAGAATATGGCTGGCGTATTTGACTGCGGCGGCAATATCGTGAGAAATCATAATAACGGTGATACCGTCCCGATGATTTAATTCCCCAATCAAGCGGTACATTTCAGCCGTTACCTTAGGGTCAAGCCCAGAAACAGGCTCGTCCAAGAGCAGCATTTTTTGCGTGGCGCACAGTGCGCGGGCAAGCAATACCCGTTGTTGCTGTCCACCAGACAGTTCCCTATAGCAGCGTCTTGCGAGATGGGTAATTTGCATCTTGCCCATAGCTTCTACTGCAAGCTGCTTTTCTTCTTTGTTATAAAAAGGGCGGCTGCCGCAGCGTCCTTGGCACCCAGAGAGAACGATTTCTCTCACGGATGCAGGGAAATCCTTTTGTACGATTGTCTGCTGCGGCAGATAGCCAATCTCATTTTTCCTCAGCCCGTCGCCCGTCAAAATTCTGCCGCTGATGGGCGGCTGCAAGCCGAGAATTGTTTTCATAAGTGTACTCTTACCAGAGCCATTTTCCCCTACAATACAGAGGTAGTCGCCTGCAAAGACCTCAAAATTGAGGTCTTGCAGAACGGACTTTCCATCATAGCCGACATAGAGATTTTGGCAAGTGAGCTGAGCCATAAACCTGCCTCCTTAATCCAATGCTTCCTTCAGCACGGAGAGGTTTTTCTCCATAACGTAGAGGTAAGTCGTGCCGTTTGCCACATCTTTTGATGTAGTGGACTGCATGGAATCCATTGTCAGCACCTTTTGATTTTTCGCAGTCGTGTTCTGGACAATGGTTTCGGCAATCTTATGCTGTGCGCCTTCAATGGTCAGAATACAGGGCAACTTCAACTCGTCCACTTTTTTGGCAAGGAATGAAATGGTTTCAAAGCTGGCTTCGGTCTCAGCGGAGCAGCCTACAAAAGCGGCATAGTAACTCAGACCGTAGTCATCTACCAAATAGCGGAACGGGAAACGGTCGCCAAACAGGACGGTCTTATATGTCGCACCGTCTACGGCAGCCTGATAGTCTGCGTCAAGAGCGGACAGCTTTTTCACATAAGCATCAGAATTTGTGGCATAGGTGTCTTTGTTATCGGGGTCAATCTCCTGCAAGGACTTGGAAATGGCATTTACAAGAACCTCGGCGTTTTTCAAAGACAACCAGACATGTTCGTCCTTTTCTTCCTCGTGCTCGTGACCCATCAGCTCATCAAGGATTTCATCAACGGTAAGCGCATCCTTCACAAAGAACGGATTGGTTTTGGAATCCATCAATGTGTCAAAGCCGTCGTTGCCAAAGTAAATATGGAAATGTTCAGCTTCGCCCGATTCGTGACCATGGTCGTTAAACTGCACATATTTTGGAGCATCAGCATTGGTCGTTTCAAATTGATAACGAACGCTGCTGATTTTACCCTCATCATTCAGTTTCGGCTGATAACCGGCATAGGTGTATTCGGCAGAAACGGTTTTTCCGTCTGTATAAGTGAATGTGATTTTATTCCCGTTAATTGAAATTTTATTTGCGTTGCATTGCCACGAAGCCTTATACTTCTCCAAATAGGTGTCTTTTGTGGTCGAACTGTCCTCGTCTTCTTCCGCCTTATGTTCGCAGTATTCGTCCAAATCACCGTTCAACAGATAAGGGTACAAGGACTTCCATTCACCAGCGAAGTCCGAGAGGGCACGATCCTCGATGTCGTCCTTTGTGATTTCTTCATCGTGACCGTGGTCATGGTCGTGTTCTTCCTCCTGCATACCCTCAACGGTTTCTTCTGTTTTCACGGAATCGCCCAGCACTTCCAGCAAATTGATGACCTTCATATTCTTGTTGGTGGCATTTTTCAGAGCGTCATCGACCCAACCGTCAGATTCGCCGCCGACATAGATAAAGAGGTCGCAATCAGAGATTTTGACAATATCATCAGCAGTGGGCTGGTAGCTGTGCAGGTCAACACCGTTGTCCAGTAGCATTGTGATTTCTGCGTTGTCAGCCCTGTCACCAAGGATTTCCTTGACCCAGTCATATTCAGGGAAAATAGTAGTGACAATGCTAAGCTTATCTATTTCATCGGTCTTATTGTTATCATTCTGCTTTCCGCAGCCGGCAAAAACGCCTACCAGCATCAAGAGGGCAAGCAGCATTGCAGTTATCCTTTTCATAGGTTATATTTACCTCCAGATTATTATTAAGAACTTAAAAAAGGGCGCAAAAATACAAGGGTAACGGCAACACCGCAAAAGCCTATCCGAAAACAGGTAGACTACACCCTTGTAAAAGTCCTTATTCTTTAATCCGTCAGTTTAACTTTAAGCGAAACCAAGGTATAGATTGGGGTAACATTTGTGCAGACAGAAATACTCCTGCACAGAGTATATGTAAACGCAGCGGCAAAAGCCACGGCGCAAACAGCTAAAGAGAAATTCTTAAGTGTATTTTCACATACACTGATTTGGTAGCAAATCGGGCAGTTTTCGCCCACACAATCGTGGTCGGCTTCTGCTGCGATAAAAAGAGCAGAATAGAACATAACAAACACGACCGTCACAGCAAGAAATATTGCTACTATTTTCTTTTTCTTTTCCATTCTGCTCACCACCTTTCTATTTTCTGCAATCGGCACAAACACCGTACAGAATCGTTTCTGATTTTTCGATTTGAAAGCCTGTGCTTTCAAATGTGTTGTGAAGAAGCTGCTCTGCTTCCGATTCTCCCAAATGGATGCTCTTTCCGCAGATACGACAAGACAGGTGCAAGCTGTCTTTGCATTCCTCTGCGGCAATGTATTGATAAAAAACTTCCCGCGTTCCTTCCCGAACGCTGCGTTTGAGAAGACCATCTTCCTCCAAAGCGGAGAGATTGCGATAAACGGCGCTGATACTGATGTTGTCTGCCGTCAGTGCATCGGCTATCTGCCGTGCGGTAATCTGTTCATCCGTATGCTCTGAAAGATATTCTAAAAGCCGCTTGCGCTGCCGTGTCACATACTTTGCCATCAACCGCACCTCCAATTTGCAATCTATTCGCAGATTATTATACAGCGACTTGGCGCATTTGTCAATATGCGAATTAATCGCAAATTCTACTCGTTAATATTTATCGTACCTTCAAGAGTGGATTGTATATTATATAGCTATTTGAACTGAATGTATCAAATATGCAATTATGAACTTTAATCACCTATTGCAAGAGATTTCATGGCATTAACCCTGAATAGCTCTCCGAAAGAAAAGCGGCAGAGCTTACACCCTGCCGCCAATTCTTTATGCGTATATGATTTCCTTATCCACAATCTCTATAGCACACGCTCGTATGTTATTTATTCGCCCTGTCCATTCTAAGGTGTTTTCTGCCTTTAGCTGCTCTGTGATACCCTGTGCCTGTTTCATCTGCTCTACAATCCTTTCAAAGCGTTCTTGTGCCTGTTCTTCTATATCTGCAAGATAACTATTCAGCCTGCCACTTGTAAGCAGAGTAATATAAGCCGCTCTCTTATGTTCTTTCAAATAGCGTTTATGCCTTTGTCCCCATACACCGATAAATCTCTGTTTTTCTTCCTCCGGCAAGGTAAGACAGGGGATAAGATAATCCCCGTGTCTGATATAAATGCCGCCCATTTCTTCAAATATTGTTTTCTTCATAATCGTTTCCACCTTTCTTATCGTTCTCTATCCATAGATTTTTTCTTAACTGACCGTTTCGGTTGCTGCCTGCCTTCCTGCTGATAGCGGTGCAATTTTTCCAGTACACTCGCTTTTTGGGGCTGTTCTAACGGATTCTCTTTCTTCGGTTTCGTCTGATTTTTCCACGCTCTCAGTTCTTCATTGTATTCCATAATCAGTTCTTCTGCCTTGTTATAAACCTTCTGAAAGGATTGCACATTGGGATAACCTTCCCGTTTTACGATCCGCCCCATACTCCTGTGCAAACGCTTTTCCAAATCCTCTAACAGCTCAATTTTCCCTTCCAGAGATTTTCGTTCTTTGCCTTTAAATAGTCCTCGTAACTCTGACAGTTGCTTTTTCAAAGAA
>OGQY01002439.1_pt1 | contig 11126 bp, 10 predicted proteins | sample 1553361 | NCBI WGS metagenome assembly OGQY01 (sample SAMEA2579963, study PRJEB22360) | human gut metagenome | reverse complement strand
TAGATATTTATGGGAGAAATCAGACATATGTCCGAAGCCAGGAGAAGAAAGAAACGGACGTCTGCCAGACCTGCACCTGCAAAAAAGAGAAGACCTGCGGTGAGGTATTTTGATTACAGTATGTTGGCAGTTTTGGTGTTTCTGGTGTGCTTTGGACTGATCATGCTGTACAGCAGCAGTTCATATAGTGCTCTGGTAAAATATAGTGACAGTATGGATTTTCTGAAAAGGCAGGTGCTTTTGTGTGGGATGGGATTTTTCGCGATGTATTGGATCTCACAGATTGATTATCATATTTATGCAGATTCAATTATCCAGAAAAGCAAAAATTGTAATGAACATAAGGCTCTTCAGGAAATGGTTGATCGATCGACCATACCAGAAGCTCTTATTATAGCAGACCGGGATTATGAATCTTATAATAGTATGGCACATATTCAGGAAAAAGGCTGGTACTTCTTGATACGTATTAAAGATGGACATGGAAGTATAAAAAGCAACCTGGAACTTCCAAAAGAAAAGCTTTTTGATCTGAAGATAAATCTTAACATTACAAGGAAACAGTCAAAAGAAGTAAAGGAACTGCTAAAGGATAAGAACCATTATCGGTATCTTCCTTCCAATGTGAATTTCGACTATTTACCTGCAAAAAGTAATTATAAAGATCCAGCCTCGTTTTATGGATTGTCTTTTAGGATTGCAAGATTCCAAATTTCAGAAGATACTTATGAAACCGTCCTTACAAATTTGGATAAGGAACAATACCCTCTTGAAAAATTAAAACAGCTTTATGCTTTAAGATGGGGAATTGAAACATCTTTCAGAGATTTAAAATATACTATGGGAATGTTGGATTTTCATTCAAAAAAGGTGATGTGTATCCAACAGGAAATCTATGCACATCTAATCATGTATAATTTTGCAGAAATGATTACCTCGCACGTAGTCATTGAAAAAAAGCAAAGAAAATATACATATAAAGCCAACTTCTCAGTTGCGTCGCACTTGTGCCGATTATTTTATCGTGAGAAAACGACATCACCTGATTTAGAAACCATTATCGCAAAGAATGTGATTCCCATACGCCCCGATCGTCATGGGGAACGGAAAGCAACTACTAAGATATTTCATGGTTTCTTATATAGAATAGCATAAATTTGAATAAGTGAATATAGTTTTTTGAGGCAGATGAAAATCTGTCTATTTGTGTTTGGCAAAAATAGAAAACAGGCTGAAGAGAACTCCTCAACCTGTTTCTGGGCAAACGCCAAATCAGCTTGCCTATGATAACTTAATGACATTGCTGGACAGTCCGGTCTTTTGCATCAGTTTGGGAACGGTCACTTTATCCTCTTCTTCAATCATTTCCAGGATCGTCAGCTTTGCCCTCTGAATCTTCTCCAAGCTCTGCTTATGGTTTACTTCCAGCATCTTGCCATATTTGCTCATACTCTTTCCCCCATCCGGCTCATCTCTGCTCTGATTTCTCTTGTTTCATCTGCGATGATCTGGCGGCTCATCTTCCGGTAAAATTTCACATTCTTTACGGATGTATGGCCCAGTAGTTTTGCGATGGTCCAGTCATCCAGATGCAGTTCTGTTAAGCGGATACCATATACATGACGGAACATATGCGTTCCGAAGCCGAATAGTTCTCCATGATCGTCCCGTAGATCTTTTTTCTGGATCAGATCCATCAGCTTGTTTTGAACGGTATTGTACTGCATAGGCTTCTTGCTATTTTTCTCATCCACAAAAATGTAAACCGTATCTCCATACCTTTTCTTGGTATATTCCATTGCTTTTTCAGTCAGCAGTTCCAATTTTGCGCTGATAGGCTTCACAAAGGTAGTTGTTTTCATCTGCCGGATCTGGATCATAGGATGTCCGTCCTGCCGATACAGGCAGTCTGTCTGCAGAGTAAGGGTATCAGATATCCTTGTTCCTAACATCTGGTGGATGACCATAAGACGCTCCATCTGCTCATCCAGTTCCGCAAGCGCTGCATTAAAACGAATCAGTTCACTGTCTGAATAAGATTTCAATTTCGGCTGCACCTGTCTGGGCAAGTCACTGGCCAGAAATAAAATTTCTAAATGTGGATACCCATATAATTTTCCAATGGTTTCCAGCAGTCCCCTGAGTCTCGTCAAATCCATTCGGTAATTATTCACACCCTCCGCTTCTGTTGCAAGGTACGTCAGATATTCTTCCAGCAACTCCCGATTCATTTCTTCTGCCGAATGGATTTGGGGATATGTTTCTTTCAAATATCTGGATAGTCTCCGGATGGCTGTCAACTCTTTGATGATCGTTGCAATCGCTTCATGATGTAAATGCTCATAAGCTGCCTTTTTTGTTTCTTCCCGTAAGTCATCCTGGATAATCGCTGTAAAATTCAAAGTCTGTACATTTTTAATCGGATTCTTTTTATAGGCAATGTCCAGATTCTCTAATTTCCAGATATCTTTCTCAATCTCATCCCGTTCCTCTTTGGCTTCTGTAAATCGATATGCCTTCCGCACATACGTGATGAGGCTCGATGGCACTGTCTTTTCTTTCCCATATACGCTGATTCCCTGCATGGTCAGTTTCTGCCCATGTTCCAGAAGCCAGCTTCGGATTTTTAGCAGCCATTGTTCCCACTCCAGTTCCTGCAGGCTTTCTACCCGGATGTGCTTATCCTTTACCATTCTGCAAAATCTCTGATAGATCACTCGTTCCTGTATCATCGTTGCCAATGCACATTGTCGGCTTCGATTCTCAATAAAGGAACGGAATTCCTTTTGAAGCCCCTTTGTTGGAAGCAGTCCGAAATCAAAGCAATGGGATTCCTTTACCTTCTTTTTCTGGTTTTCCTCTGCTCTTGCATAGCAGTCCAAATCGATTAGATATAATTTTTTATCCATGGAACTCTCCTTTCATCAGTTCCGCCGCAAAGCTGTGGGTTTCTTCCTGGAAATACACTTCACTGGCTTTTTCTAGTTTCTTCGGCATATAGTCCACATACTGCCTGGTCATTTCTTCATATTCATGCCCCAAGTAATCCCGTACCGCTTGGATGGAAATACCATTATCATAATAAAGCGTAGCCAGGTTATGTCGGTAATCATGGGATCTGAAAATATATTCCCCGTCTGCAATCTGATTTTTCTCACAGTATTTCAACATTTGATACCGTAATGTAGCATACTGGAATGCTCCACCTTTTTTGCTTTTAAACAGGTATTCTTCTGGTCCGATCTGATATTTCTTTTTGTACACCTGCACCAGATCGTACAATGCTTCCGGAATGGGAATCCGCTTATACGTTTTCATTTTCACCTGATACACTTTCAGCCAGTAATCTCCATTCTTTTCTTCATAATCGCCACCTGTCAGGGTGCATACTTCACTTCCCCGGATTCCGGTACACCATAAATGTAGGAACATCAACCGCAGATGTTCCGGAAATTCTGCCAGCTTCGATAAAATTTCCGTATAGATTCTTTCCGGTACACTGCGGTCATTATGGACATGCACTTCTTTCTGCATATAATACACATGACGGAATGGAATCTTCTTCAGATATCCTTTGACTACAAGGAAATTGTAAAACTGCAAAATCATAAAGATTCTTCCATTTGCTGTTTTTTCACGGGTATCCTGTCTCTGAACGGATTCCAGATATCTCTGAATCTTCTCTGCCTCCACTTCATAGATCGGCTTTTCCTCTCCATTGAAGTGTACCAGGAATGTACGAAGTTCCAGCAGCTTGATTCGGATGGTACTGATAGATAAATCTGTGATTCCAAACAGATACCGCAGATATTTTTGCAAAATCTTTTGATTTTCCAGGTTGGTCACCTCTTTAAAGGATACCCATTCCACGGGCTTGCTTGGATTCATTCGTTCTCTGGAAAAATGGAAACGTTCCAAAAACCACACATTCGCATTCCAATGAATTTCCGGTGCCTGTAAAAATAGGATTTTTCTGCTCATCCGCAGGATGCCAAACATAGTACTTCTCTTTTTCCCTCGAAACTCTTCCGAGAGTTCCTGCTCAAATTGCTGTTCTTTGGTCAGTGTCATTATCTCAATATCAGCCACTTGATGCTTCGCACAGAATTGGTAGAACCTTTGCAGTGCCAGCAGTTTCTCTTTTCTGTAACAGCCTTGGTAGGTATGGATTACTTCTTTCAGTACTGTAAAAATCTGCATCTTCAAATTTCTTGGGCACTCCATGGTAAAATTCCACAACAGTTCTTTTCCATCTTTACTTGCTAGAAAGGATTCCGCAATCTCAATCTCCGGATAATGGCTAAGGCACATCCACTGTTCTCGATACTCTGTAGTATAGTTTCTTCTCCCTGCCAGTGTCTGCAGTTCTTCTTTCATCCGATGAATCACGATTCCATCAAATCCCCGCAGGCAAGTAATCGGTGCAAGAACGGTTTCGTTCCTTTCCAGATATTCTTCGTAGAGGACCCTTAGGACTGCGTCCATCTCTGAAATATCAGTAATCCCCTCTTCTATCAGGAATTTCTTTACCCTGTTTCGTATAGTTCCATTTACCTCTGTGCAGGCATCCACCTGTTCACAGATTTTTTGTTCCAGTGCTTCCCGCTTTTCCTGAGCTTCATATACATATAATTGATAAGCGGGCATGTTCTTCACCTCCTACAGGAGTTTCTCTACATCATAAAGAGCAGAATGTTTTGCATAATATTGGTCACTGGCTTCCATAAGCTGGTCATCTACAAGGTTCAGATATTTGATGGTCGTGTCGATGTGCTTATGTCCATACGCCTCACTGATCATTTCCAGCGGCCATCCGGCATCCCGCCTCATATTTCCGAAGTATCTCCGCAGCATATGGGGCGTCGTATGGATGCCTGTCTTTTTCTCCATCCGCTCCAGCATCCGGTAAACTGCGTCCACCTGCAGTGCCTTTCCTTTTGTCTCTCCTTCGATGTTTACAAACAGCATCTGCTGGTGCTGTAAAAATTCCCGGTACTTGGACAAATAGAACAGTAAAAACTGGAAGGTGGCATCGCTGACTTTGGATCTTCGGTATGCCGCATTCTTCGCCCTTGCCTTGTTTTCATTGTCATCCCGGAAGAATACCCGGATGGTGTGTCTTTCATAATCAATATCTCTGGTATAATCTACCCCTAAGATCTCACCGATCCGGTATCCGGTCTCTGCCAGAAGCATGATCAGAAGCTGGTCCCTGCAGTTGGTACACTGCTTCAGAAGTTCCAAAATCTCCTGATGCTCTGCCGGACGGACGTTTCGTTCTTCCTCTTTCAGATAGCCGTTGAATGACCGGAACCGCAGCTTCCGTTTTACACCGATGGAATCATGGGTAGTAAAGCTGTCATAATATAATACCTTTAGCCTTTCCATATCTGCTTCCAGCTCTAAAAAACAGAAAAACCTGAACACGTCTTTTAAGTACGCATTGCAGGTTTTATTGCTTGGCAGTTTCTCTTTCTTTTCATGCAAATGGTTTCCGGCTTTCAGCCAGTGGAGAAATCCCACATAATGTTCATACTGTTCCTGGAATTCCAGTTCCGCTACCTGGGACAGTTCCATCTCTTTTTCATCCAAATATTCCAGATAGAACCGGATGGATTTTGCCCTGCGGCCAACGGTATTCGGGGAACGGTTTGCTCGAATCAAATGCGTCAGATACTTGGACGGGAGCAGCACCATCTGCCAGCTCTGATGATCCCGGATCAAGAAATATTCCTGTTTTCCTTCCCAGATATGTTCTACTGCATATCGTGCCATTTTGCTCACCGTCCTTTCCTCTAACGCTATACACATTATACCCACTTCATGTTCAAATAGCTATTCATCAATACCAACAATCTCTCCAAAACCGCCCCAAAACTGTACTAAATTTTTCCCTTAAAAGCGCCTGGAAAATAAGCACAAGCAACAAGGCTGGAAAGCAGATTTTTCCTATTATAAATAATACTCTACACCTTTCCGGCTGCGGATGAAATCCTGTACCTCTTTCAACTCTTCTGCTATCCGGCAGGGTGGAAGCGCACACATCACATCTTCGTGATACTTGCCGCCTTTTACCGCCCGTATATCTAAAATAGACACCACGCAGGTATCGGTTTCTGTCCGGATGGCTCTCCCAAATCCTTGTCGCAGTTTCTTCTGCATATCCGGCACAATAATAGACTGGATATAGGATTCCAAAGAGTCATACGTCTCCTTCTCTGCTTCGCTGATCGGATCTGGTACTGCAAAGGGTAGCTTCACAATAATCAGCGAAGATACCATATCTCCCGGAAAGTCTACCCCTTCCCAGCAGGAGCCGGCTGCAAACAGCACCCCATTCTCCATGGTCTTGAACCGCAAGATTTCTTCCTGGGAATATCTCCATACTTCCACCATGGGAAATGGCAGGCTGTCTCTTAAAATCTGGTACACACTTCCCATCAATGTATAAGAGGTAAACAGTACCAGCGTATGTCCGTAAGTGGAACAGATCAAGGAATGGATCTGGTCTGCCACCATTACTGCCTCTTCCCTGCTCCCTCTCCTGCAATGTTCCAGCGTCTTTGGCAGGTATAACAGACAGTTCCTCTCATAGGAAAAGGGGGACTCTGCCACATATTCCTGCACGCCTGCTCTTCCTTCCAGCCCGGTGATCTGCCGGGTGCGCAAAAAACCTGCGCCTGCCTTTAGCGTTCCGCTGGTTAAGATGGCGGATATCCATTCTTCCCGATCCCATAACATCTTCCGAAGTAATTCTGGGATTTCCCGGCTGGCTGCACACAAAACAGGAAGCTGCTCTGTATCGAATCGCAGATAGCGGACATATTTCTCATCGCTGCTGCAAAAACACTCCAGCACTTCTTTTGCATCCTCCAGCCGATTCCGTATCCACTTTGGAACACTTCGCTCCAGCTTTTCTAAAAGAAATTCCAACATTTCTATTCCTTCCCACAGAGAAATCACACTATTTGTTGTATGACGGAATGTTTCCCGGATTCCTTTTCCACTCTTCTGTTCTGCACCAACAACATGCAATGCATCATACAGGACGGTCCGCAGGATTCTTGCCTCTTCCGTCTGATGTTCCCGTTCCAGATAATACGCTACCTCCCGGATATCATCCATGCATAGATTTTTCCCAAACATCTGCTTTGCCGCTTCCGGTAACTTATGGGCTTCGTCTACAATCACGGTCCGGTAATCCGCCAGTAAAGGCTTGTATCCTTCTGCTCTGTGATACGCATCTGCCAGTAAGTAGTTGTGATTGCAGATTTGAATAAATATATCCTGCTTCCTGGATTCTTCCAGATACCTCTGATAGCGGCACATCTGCCTGCCCGGACATTCTCTTGGGCAGAACTTCGGCACACAGACCAGCCTTCTGTCAAACCCGCTCAGATTTTTTACGCTATCCATGTCATACTGTTTTCGTAGAGACAGCAACGCTTCTTTTTGGGCAGCATTCTTCTGTTTATGGCGAATCGCTTCGATTCGTTGTTCCAGCCTGTTGTCGCAGACAAAGTGTTCCTTCCCTTTCCGCACCACTGCCCGAAGAGGTGACTGAATGATCCCCTGCTCCAACAGCACTCTGGATAAAAATGGAATATATTCCGTCAATATTGCTTTCTGCAATGCAATGCTGGAGGTGGACACCACTACCGGACGCTGCTCCAACGGATTTCCTCTCCCAGTCAGCATGGAATACTTCCGCAATAATACGCAGGCTACCAGATAGGCATAGGTTTTTCCAATCCCTACCCCTGCATCACACAAGGCAATCTGTTCTCCCAGCAGAGCATCCAACATTTCATGGCAGAGACGGATCTGCTCTTCCCGGACTGCCAGTCCCTGTTCCGGAAATAGCACCCGGAAGATCTTCTCTACTTCCTGATGCGCTCTTTTTTGATATTCAACTTTATAAAACATAGTACTTCTTTCCGCATGGCGTTAATACCACAAGAATACGGCTGTGACATTTTCTCACAGCCGCATGTATCTGATATCAACGACACACTCTTTTTTGATTTCTTATCGTTTCTTTTCTTCTTTGGCACCGTATTTGTCCTCGACTCCCCGGCTGCCACACCACCTTTATGGTAGGGAACATTACAGGCGGATGCTTCGCTTCGCACCGCTCGCAGATTTCCTGAAAGTCTTGCTGATTACAACTTAGAGTCCATCCTCTTCTTTTTTGAGAAGAATTTCGTATCATTATCCCCCTCCGATGATCCTGGCGAAAGACCTGCAAAAGTCCATTCACAGCTATAAGGAGTCGCTCAGAATGAGAACAGGCACTGACAGTTTTCTCACGAACTGATCCGCCATAGTCTTTGGACAGACCTTTCCATAACAATCCTGCAGTGCTTGTTCCCATCCGTCCTGGCGCTTATGCTGTCACGCTTCTATCTTTGGGAACGTACCTGTAATGCTGGTATGCGGTTATCAAGGAACAAAGGGCTATTACCCCTTTCATATATAGAGCCGATGAGAACCTCCATTTTTCTTCACTTCCTCAAAACTTTTTTAATTTTTTTCTTCAATCGCTCCATCCGTGTATAAATGGTCTTTTCCGGCAGTCCCATCTGACCCGCAATCTCACGAACAGAAAATCCCCACATCTTCAACAGTAAAATTTGCAATGTTTTCTTATCTGTTTCCATCAGAATCTGTAAAAGCTGTTCGTTCTCAATACTGTCAAGCAGCTGTTGGATATTCAGTGCAACTGAAGCTTCTTCTTCCGTCTTTTGCGTATATAATTCTTCCTGGTTGGAAGAAAAATGTTCCCAAAACCTTCGATCCGCATTAAAATCCTGCCAATCCAATTCCCGGATTCTTTGGATTACCTCTTCACTGACTCCGGATTCTCTTAAAATCTTTTCTTCCTGTTCCTTCCACTGTTTCCATTTATATTCTTCTTTTGCTTTATGAAATGTCACCTTTCTTTTCCTCCGATCTGAATTTTTTGAAATCAAATCGGAGTGGCGGTGACCTTGCCTTTTTACAAGAAAAAGACTGTGTTAGCCAGAATCTTCTCCACAAAAAGAAAGATGCCGCAATCCTGTTTTGAATTGCGACACCACCAAACGCTGTATATAAAGTTAAATTTTTCTCTTTTGTAGCTCTTTCCGGCACATACACTACTCCTTTATGTCATGGAACGAATCCCATTCTTTACATAAAGAAGTAGTATACAAAACCAAGCTGTCATCAGACTGTCAGTTGTCTGTCAAGTAACTGTCAGTTTTCGGTTATTTCTTTTACAATACGCCCCCAAAATCTTCCCATACAAAAAGCAGGCTCCATTTCGGAAACCTGCCTTCTATGATTCTTTCTATATTTTTAAACAATATCCAACCTCTTTTACACTGATGATTATATGTTCTGCATTTACATCTACATTTTTCAATTTCCGTTTCAATCGATGTACCATGCAATAAATAATATTTGTAATATCCCCATGTGGGTACTCCTGCCATACCAGCTGATAGATCTGACTGTATGTATATACTCTTCCCGGTGTAGACGCTAACAGATATAGGAAATCAAACTCCCTTTTTACAACGGGGATTCTTTTATGCTCCCATTCTACTGTTCTTTGAAGTGGAAAGATTTCCAGTTTCCCGACCATAACAGGAATTTCTTCTTTTCTTTCCGATTTCCACTCTGTATAGCGACGGATCAATGCATATGCCTGCAGACTGATTTCTTCTATACACAGTTGCGTCAATACTACATCCGCTCCGGACTGAATGATCTTATTTCGCATTTCAGAATGATCCGGCAATAAAACAATCACAGGTGTTATCACCATCTTTCGGATAGTTTCTACAAGTTGGCATATAATTTCCGGTTCTTGCTTTACCGCAATTAAAATCAAATGATAAGAAAATACTGTCAAGTGGGAAAGAGCGTCCTGAATATTTTTTGCTAGATAAATCTCTGTCTGTTGTTCCGGCAAAATCAAACTTTCCCATAGCACTTCTCCTTCATCCGCAATTACTATAATTCTGTTTTTCTTCACACCCCCATCTCTCTGTTCCTCATATTACAATTCCTCCACATGATTTTCCGAATAATGATAAAAAATAGTTTCCAGTTCTTTACAACACCGGAAGAAATATTCACTACACGTTACATGAATGGTTGCCTCATCCGTCATGAGGCTCACTTTTTCAAAACATGGTCTGCCATCAACTTCCAACTCCTGCAATTGATGCTCCATAATCCAATAAATATCTCCACTTCTAAAAGGTCTATGAGAAATATAACGGTAAACAAATCCTTTCTTTCCTGCATTCGAATTTAAGACCTGATGTGCATATTCCTCATACTCTCCGGGAATCACTTCCCATAATGGAATTACAACTTCAGCAGTTTCACTTGCCCTTATTACTTTCAATATATCGCGCATAACAAAAGGTGGCATGATGCACATATCTTTGATTTTATTGCGCGCAATGTGTCCTCTTCCATCATTCCCTGACCACTGAACCACCCTATCACAGATTTCATACCCTTCTGAGGATGAACTGAGCAGAATTACATTCGTATAAGTTGACATTTCTGCTATTACTCTTGCGGCGCTTTGAACTTCGTTTTCTTTCATATCTTGAAATAAACTTTGAAGTATATATTTCTCTGAAGTATCGGCAACAAGTTTTATTAAAAGCAGTAATTTTTTCTCTCCCAATGTTAATTCTTCTATTCCACAATTCTCTTTCATTTCCAAACCAGCAAGTTCCAGCATCGCTTGAATTGCAAGTGGATCATTTTTTAATGTGGGAAGATTAGAAAAATATTCCCTTACCTTTCTACCTCCCCCCCCAAAAAAAATCAGTAATTTTTGCAAAGTTTTCAATTTTACAATCCAATACAGCGGATAAAAATGAACATTTTTCTGCTTCTTTTTCTGTATCGATCACAATACCAATAACTTCATACTTTCTTTTCATTATAAGAACACCTCTTTTCTATAGCTTAATTGTAAAACACAAATGTCACAGAAATGTCCTAAAACATAATAATTATCACATTTATTGAAATTTCATATCAAATAAATTTCTATAATGGCACACAAGAACTAATTGATTCCTTCCCATTTTTTATTTATAAGACTTTCTTCTTTT
>OGQY01002438.1_pt1 | contig 11126 bp, 3 predicted proteins | sample 1553361 | NCBI WGS metagenome assembly OGQY01 (sample SAMEA2579963, study PRJEB22360) | human gut metagenome | reverse complement strand
TAAGAGCCGCAAGAAATTCTAAGACAGGTTTTGTGAAAATGGTACTTAACTTCTGTGTGTCACAGGGGCTTTTAATGGAAGCACAGTCAAGATATTATCCAACAGACAGATTTAAAGCACTTATCGAGAATTATTTTGATGAATATAAGGGACGTATGGCAGAGATTATGCAGTCTTTGATTTAACAGCTTAAGAATGTACTATGTAGTGCAGGAAAGAGGTAGATATGCCACAGATTAATAGAATAAGAGTTAATAATGTTAAATATAATTTTGGAACGCAGTTCTATGATGATTTTATAATGCGTTTTAATTGCAGAAATACAATATATGACCTTGCTAACGGTGGTGGAAAGAGTCTTTTAATGCTTCTTCTTATGCAGAATATGATTCCTAATTGCACACTTGATGAGAAACAGCCTATAGAGAAGCTTTTCAGAAAAGGGAGTGACAACACCTGTATACACTCGCTTGTTGAGTGGAAGCTTGATAACAATGCAGTTAAAGACGGTTTCAGATATATGACAACAGGCTTTTGTGCAAGAAAGGCAAGAGATGCGAAGGATGAAGAAAATGTTACTGACGGCACAGATACATTAACACAGGCACAGGCTTCATCATCTGATAATACAAGTGTAGAGTATTTCAATTACTGCATTTTCTATAGAAAGTTCGGGGAAAATGACATAAAGAACCTGCCGCTTGCTGTTAATGGTGAGAGGGTTACTTATAATGGCTTAAAGGCGTATTTAAGAGAAGCGGAGAAGTCAGATTATAACATTAAAGTATACATTTTTGACAGAAAGGGGGACTACCAGAGCTTTATATCACGTTACGGAATATATGAAAGTGCGTGGGAGATAGTAAGAGGCATCAATAAGACAGAGGGACACGTAAGAACTTATTTTGAGACTAATTACAGGACAAGCAGAAAGGTCGTTGAGGACCTTCTTATAGAGGAGATTATACAGAAGTCTTACAATAACAGGCTTTCAGTTGATAATGATGACTCTATGATGGCAAAGACACTACTTGATATTAAGGATAAGCTTATAGAACTTTCCAAGAAGAACAGTCAGATTAATGATTATGATAATCAGATAGAGGCTTTAACATATTTTAAAGATTATATTGCGACATATAAGGAATTCTATTCTAATAAAAGCAATATAGAGGACAAGCTTGCCAATATGCTCTTATCAGTGATTAATGCTGAGGGCAGAAAAGAAGCAGAGCTTTCAGAACATAATGAAAAAGAGCAGGAGCTTTATAATGAACTTTCTGATAAGAAATATAAGATAGCAGTAGCCAATGTATTAAAGGAAAAGAAGTCATTAAATGAGCTTGATAAGCTTGTCAAGGAAGCACTTTCAGATAGAAATAAGAAAGAGAACCAGATAAAGACTGCAAGGGAAAAGCTTATGCTTTTAGAGGCAGCTAATAATTATTGTGACTATATCAATTACGAAAAAGAACTTGTTAAAGTTAATACTGCAATTGACAGCCGTATGATAGAGGATGAGGACATAGCGTCAGAATTAAACAGGCTTGCAGCTATATATAAGCAGTATTATGACAAGGCAGAAAAAGAACTTTCAGCTAAGACTGCCAGAGCAGCTATAGATGAGAAGAATTTAAGAGATGAGCTTAAAAAGGCAGATGAGAAACATCAGGAAGACAAGAATAACTGTGCTGTTATACAGGGACAGGAAAGTGCTGTAAAACAGCAGATTGAAAAGGATGAGAAAGAGCTTAAAAGGCTTGCTGACGCTTATGGAATACTGATTGTTGATGATATTATATCCAAGATAGAGGAATTAAGGGTACAGCATAATGGTATTCTTAAGGCAGAGGCTCTTTTGGAAGAAAGCATTAAAGAAACAACCAAGTCGGTATACAAGACAGAGGAAAAGATTAATATTGCTGAGTCTAATATTGCGATGTTAGATGAAAGAATTGACCAACTTCAATCACAGATTATAAGCAGGCAGGAGAATGAGAGCAAGCTTAAGGATTTGCAGAGAATATATGGAATTGCAGGAGCTGACAGATTAAAAGAAGGCATTTTCAAAGAATTCTTAAGAATGAATGACAAATATAATGAAGACAGCCAGAAGGCAGTTAAGCTTGGAAAACTTATAGAAGCAGTAAGTGCAGGTTCTTATTATATAGACAATCCTTCTTACAATAAGTTCAGGGAATATCTTAAATCAGTGTGCGGTGAAGCTGTAACAGAAGGTTATAAGTATCTTGAAAATGTAAGCGAACAGCAGAGAAAAGATATTGTTAAAAGAATACCATTTATCCAGTACAGCTTTGTAATTGACAGTGGTTTTGACAGGTTAAAGGAAGCGGAACTGGAAACTGAAACACAGGATAGTGCTGTATATCCGGTAATAAGTGCAGAGGCACTTAAAGATGAAAATGTTAATATAAACAGCGATAAAGTTATATTTGCATTTAATGACATAAGTTATCTTACAGACGATAAAAGACGTGATGTAAAGGTACGCATTTTAAGGGAAGAACTTGATAATCTTAACGATACCATAACAAAGCTTAATAGCAGAAAGCAGACAGTTCTTGAAGATTATGTGCTTTCGGTTAATGCTGGTGATACATCAGCGGAAAAGCTTGATGCACCTGAGGAGCTTCTTAAGAGAAAAAATGATATCAAAGAGAATATCGCTACATACAGAGCAGAGCTTGGACGATATAATGATAAGAAGTCACAGGATATGGCAGAACTTGAAAATGTCAGAAAGTCCAAGAAGTCTGTTGAATTAAACATAAGCAGATATGAAGAAATTGCAGTTGTAAATGAGAGGGTAACGGCGGGATATGTGACATTAAAACAGCTTACTGAAAAGCTTAAGGCTGCCGAAGCACAGATTATAGAATGTGCAGATTATCTTGATAAAATAAGAGAAGACTATATTAAGGCAGATGAGTATAAGACTAATGTTGATAATCAGTATTCAGAGCTTGTAAGCGTCTGGGAAAATACAGTGTCGCATTTTTACAATGAGGGCATTGATTATAATAATGATGAAGCGGATAAGATTAACCCTGACGAACTTACCGCTAAGATAACAGGTCTTAAAGACATTTTGGCTAATAAGAATTCAGATGTTTCTGATAAGGAAAATCTTAGAAAGCACCTGAAAGCTTCTGTTGATAAATGTATTGAAGCTATTGAGTACAGAGGTCATACATTAGAAGAACTTAAGGGGATGTATGAGACTGGAACAATATCTGTAAGTGACAGGACAAAGCTTATGGGGCTTAACAATGAACTGCACGAGTATCAGAAGGAATATGATGAAGGAAGCAGGGAGACAGAAGCTAAAGAAGCACTTCTTAACAGACTTGAGGGAAGTATTGCACACGCTAAGAGCCAGATTGAGGAAAAATATGGACGATATGAAGAATTTGAGTGTGACAATCCTGAAAAGTTCGCAGATGATATGTCTGTGGCAGTAGCAGAATTAGAGAAGAATATAGAAAAGTATGCACAGTTAAGAAAGCATATGTCAGATGAACTCAAAGAGATACAGCTTATAAGAAAAGACCTTGAAAGAATAACATATAATGCAGGAATTGATATTGAGAATTATGCAGAATTGTCAGAATCGGATATTGAGATTAAAGATTTTGAAAGTGTTGCGAAAGAATACGAGCAGACAGCAAAAGAGTATTCATCTATATTAAAGCTTGAATACAAGAAAGCTGATGAGTTCAACAAATATAAAACAAAGCTAATAGATGAACTTAAGAACTATAATGGTGCTGAACTTGCCGTTGAGGTTAATGTATCGGTTGTGCTTCCTGTTAATGCCGCAAAGACAGAACAGCTTGTTAAATCAATAGAGGATACGAATTCATTTATCGAACTTGAGAAAGAGCGTGTTCACAAGGGAATAGAGGATATGGAACGTATCAAGGATAACTTTGAAAACGGATGTATACAGACATGCAGTAATATAAAGACTGAGCTTGAAAGACTTCCAAAGCTTTCGCATATCAGAATGGACAATGAAGATATTGCAATAATCGGGCTTTATATTCCTTATGTTAGGGAAGAAATGTATAAGGACAGAATGTCAGCTTACATTGATGAGACAATTGTTGCAGCGGAAAGCTTTAAGGAGCAGGAAGAACGTTTCAAATATATAAGAAGCAGGCTTTCATGGAAACGGCTTTTCTCAGTAATTGTAACGGATATGAATTCAGTAAGAATTAATCTTTACAAGAGAGAGAGAATAAAAGACCAGAGCAGATATTTAAGATATGAGGAAGCTGTAGGCTCAACAGGACAGTCGCAGGGGATATATATACAGTTCCTTATAGCTATTATTAATTATATTTCCAATATGAACACAGTATCAGATGGACAGCCTTTGGGTAAGACTATATTTATAGATAATCCATTTGGTGCGGCAAAGGATATATATATATGGGAGCCAATCTTTAAACTGCTTGCAGTAAACCATGTACAGCTCATTGTTCCTGCAAGAGGTGCAACACCGGCGATTACCTCAAGGTTTGATGTTAATTATATACTTGGGCAGAAGATGGCAGACAAAAGGCAGCAGACAGTTGTTGTTGACTATTATAGTAATGTTAAAGAGACTGAATTGGAATACACAAGAATGGACTATGAACAGGCAAGCTTTGATTTTATATAGCAGGTTTACAAGGATACTTTACTGTGATAAAATTATACGGAATGTTTAAATTGGCATTAATATGCCGTATTATTGGAATTTGAGGGTCGATTCATTGACATAATGGAGGTCTTTAACGTGGATAAATATGAGTTTAATATAAAGTTGGAACAGATAAAGAAGCTTGCAGCTAAGAAAGAATATAAGCAGGCAGCAGAGATTGCAAAGCAGATGAACTGGAATAAAGTAAAAGACTGGTCTACGCTTGCAACGATAATTAATGTACAGGAAGCGGCAGGAGACTACGAAGAAGCAAGAGATATGGCAATTCTTGCATACAACCGTAACCTTGGAGGCAGAAAGCTTATATATAAGCTCACAGAATTCTTTATCAAAGTTGACGATTTTGAAAATGCTGAAGAATTATACAGGGAATACGCCAAATTATCAGCACACGATGTTAATAAGTATATCTTATATTACGACTTAAGAAGGGCACAGGATGCACCTGATACTGAGCTTGTTGATATACTTGAAAAGTATAAGGAAGCTGAGATTGACGAGAAATATATGTATGAGCTTGCCGAATTATATTACAAGACAGGAAGAAAAGAAGATTGTTCTAAGACCTGTGATAACCTTGTATTATGGTTTCAGGATGGCATATATGTAGAGAAAGCTGTAAAGCTTAAGGAAAAGCTGGGTGTTACTATGACTAACACACAGAAGAAGATTTTAAGTGAGATTAACGCAAGAAAGTCTGACGAAGAAGCTAACAAAGAAAGATTATTTATGGAGCAGAAAGAGCTTGCACGTCTTAAAAAGGACGAAGTCGGCGATCTGCTTGATGAAGATGATAAAGCTGATTCAGACAAAGCAGCACCTTCTAACAAGGCTTCAGATAGCAGGTATTCTAATGTGACTGATAAAGCTTTAAGATTTAAATCTGAAGATGTTGCAGGAGAACAGCCAGTGGGTAATATTGATTATACCGGAAATGACCGTTCAACAGGAAATGTTAATGTGGCGGGAAGTTCAGACGTGGCTGGTGTAAAAGATACATCTGGTTTATCAATGGATCTTGTCCAGAATGACCAGAGCAGTGCATTAAAAGAGTCAATTGTAAATGCTATTAGAAGACAGGAAGCAGAAGGGAATTCTGTAGATGAGAGTGCTGCAAAGCTTGAAAAAGAGCAGGACAACAGAATATTAGATGAGAGTGCAGATAAGAAGCTTAATGAAAATGTCAGCAAAGCTTCTATGTCATTAAAGGAGCTTATCGAGAACGCAAAAAGAAATATTGAGAACAGCTGTGATAAGATTACCAAGGAAGACGAGGAAGAAGCACGGGAGGCGGCAAGAAAGCGTATTGATGAGAAAGCTGATGCTATGGACATAGAGGTTAAAGTACCTAATTATAACCTTTATGATACTCATAATATTCAGGAAGAACTTGCTAAGAATATTAATGATATATTTAGTGATGAGGAGTCATTTAAGCCTCCATTTGAAAGAAAGACAGGAATGTCCGAAGCATTGAATGAGAGTCCGGCAAAGACAAGTGAGTCAAGAACTGATGGTACAGCAGATAGTAATGCAGGAAATGCTAATACTGTTTACGCAGATGATGAAGCAGAGAACATAGAAGATGAGCAGATTGAAGGACAGTTAAGCATAGCTGACTGGATGGAAACTGTAAGAGAAGAAAAGTATGGCAAGCAGGATACAAGAGAGTTCTCTAAGGTTGAGTTAGAGCGTATGCTTGATGAGAAAGATGAGAAGAGTGAAGCTTACGAGAAGATTGTTGCCATGAAGAAAGAAGAGGCTTTAAGAAAGGGAACAGAATTCAGCGAGAGGGAGGCTAAGAGATTAGCTGATGCAGAGGTTTTACTTGGTGCGGCTAAGAGAGATCTGGCTATGAGAACGGGAAAGGCTTCGTTTATATTAGATCAGACAATGACACAGGAGCTTGAGAAAGCCAGAGAAGCTTTAAAAGTGGCAGAAGATGTTAATAATAGCGAAGCAGTGAGCGGTAGCACAGTTGTTAATAACGGTGAAGCGGTGAGTGGTAATACAGTTGCCAATAATGTTGAAGCGGTGAGTGGTAATGTAATTGCCAATAATAGTGAACAGGCACAGGACGACAGCGAATGGCAAAGACCAGAAGTATCATATACTGTTAATGAAAAAGCCGCTGAACCTGAGAATGAAGAACTCACTCTTAACACAACACATTTTGAGCCAGTAACAGATGAGGTTCTTAACAATTATAACAACGTTAATAATTCAGAAGCAGAGTACAGCAGAGCCGCTGAGCCAGAGATTGCAGCTACAGATTTTGTTACGCCGGGTATGAATATGAAGTTCAATGTATCTTCAATGGATAATGAAGATGACAATGACAGGGTTTGGCATAATGATAAGAAATTATCCGGGGAGCTTGCTAAGATATTTAAAAAATACAGAGAGATGCCTGGACTTGAGGAGCAGCTTGTAGATTTATTCGAGTCACTTGATGAAGAGATGGCTATGACTAATTCTTCGTGTGGTAACATTCTTATATCAGGTAATTCAAGCTCTGATAAGACAGATCTTGCTAGAACAATTGTAAGAGCTATTAATTATGTATATCCTGACAGACCAAAGAAGATTGCCAAGACATCTGGCGAGAGTATTAACCAGAGAGGCATAACCAAAGCTATGGGCAAGCTTAAGGGTACAGCTCTTATCGTTGAAGGTGCAGGCACAATACAGCCTAAGAGGATTAATGAGATTATATCCTGTCTTAACGAAGATACAGATAGAATGGTTGTTATATTTGAAGATTCAGATGCAGAGATGAATGTGCTTGTGAACTTTAATCCGGATATGGTAAAGACATTTAACCATAGAATTACATTAAAGCAGTACACAGTTAATGAACTTGTTGATATGGCAAAGCGTTTTGCAAGAAAGAGACAGTATGAGGTTGATGATGATGCATTACTAGAACTGTATCTTAAGATTGACAAACTTCATAATGTGAATGATAATATTAAACTTGATGATATCAAGGAAATTATCAATCAGGCAATTGTCAACTCTGAAAGAAGAGCATCAAGAAGATTCTTTGGCGGACTTAAGAAGAAGAGAAGCGAGAATGGTGATGTTATATTCTTGACAGAGGCAGATTTTAAAGACAGATAACTTATAATATTATGCACAGATGTGCTTACACAGGGAGGAAAATATGATTAACATCGATGAAATGTCAATTAATGCAATCAGGGTATTGTCAGCAGATGCAATCCAGAAGGCGAATTCAGGACATCCTGGACTTCCACTTGGAACTGCACCAACAGCTTATGAATTATGGACTAACCATATGAATTACAATCCTGCTGATCCTAAGTGGGAGAATAGAGACAGATTCGTTCTTTCTGGCGGACATGGTTCAATGCTTCTTTACTCATTGTTCCATTTACTTGGAATTGGCAATCTTTCTTTAGATGATGTAAAGAATTTCAGACAGATGGGCTCAAAGACACCAGGACATCCGGAATATGGTCATACAGTTGGTGTTGAAGCAACAACTGGACCTCTTGGACAGGGTATGGCAATGGCAGTAGGTATGGCTATGGCAGAAGCACATCTTGCATCAGTATTTAATAAGGATGGATACAATGTAGTAGACCATTACACATATGTACTTGGTGGAGACGGCTGTATGATGGAAGGTATTTCATCAGAGTGTTTCTCACTTGCAGGAACATTAGGTCTTTCAAAGCTTATTGTATTCTATGATTCTAACAATATATCAATTGAAGGAAGCACAGATATTGCATTTACAGAAAATGTAATGAAGAGATTTGAAGCATTTGGCTTCCAGACAATCGAGGTTGCTGATGGCAATGATATCGAAGCTATCGGCAAGGCTATTGAGGAGGCTAAGGCTGATAAGGAAAGACCTTCACTTATCAAGGTTAATACACTTATCGGATACGGTTGTCCTGCAAAGCAGGGTAAGGCAAGCGCACACGGTGAGCCTCTTGGTATTGATAATGTTGCAGCACTTAAGGAAAATCTTAACTGGCCATGCAAGGGTGATTTTGAAGTACCACAGGAAGTATATGACCATTATAAAGAGATAGCAGCAAGAATGGCTGAGCCAGAGAAAGAATGGAATAAGCTCTTTGCTGAATACTGTGAGAAGTTCCCTGAGATGAAGGAACTCTGGGATAAATATTACAATGGATGTGATATGTCCGATTTATTCAATTCTGAGGAATACCTTGCGAAGCCAGAGAAGGCAGAAGCAACAAGAAGTTCAAGTGGAACAATTCTTAACATGATTAAGAATCTCATGCCTAACCTTATTGGTGGTTCAGCAGATTTAGCACCATCTAATAAGACTAACATGAAGGATGCAGGAGATTTCTCTAAGGAGAATTATGCAGGAACTAATCTTCACTTTGGTGTAAGAGAACAGGCTATGGCAGCAATTGGTAACGGACTTGCACTTCATGGTGGATTAAGACCATTCGTTGCAACATTCTTCGTATTCAGTGATTACACAAAGCCAATGGCAAGACTTACATCACTTATGAAGCTTCCACTTATATATGTATTTACACATGACAGTATCGGAGTTGGTGAGGACGGACCTACACATGAGCCAATTGAGCAGCTTGCAGCATTTCGTTCAATGCCGGACTTCACAGTATTCAGACCATGTGACAGAACAGAGACAGCACTTGCATGGGAATATGCTATTGAATCTAAGGACGAGCCAACAGCTTTAGTTCTTACAAGACAGAACCTTCCACAGATGGCTGGTTCATCAAAGGAAGCACTTAAGGGAGCATATATTCTTGAGGATTCAGATAAAGAGACTCCGGATGGAATCATCATTGCAAGTGGTTCAGAAGTAAACCTTGCTGTATCAGCAAAGGCAGAGCTTAAGAATGCAGGAATAGATGTAAGAGTAGTAAGTATGCCATCTATGGACGTATTCGAGAAGCAGTCAGACGAATACAAGGAATCAGTCCTTCCTAAGAGTGTAAGAAAGAGAGTTGCAGTTGAGGCACTTTCAGACTTCGGATGGTACAGATATGTAGGACTTGACGGTAAGGTAATCTGCATGAAGACATTCGGAGCTTCAGGTCCGGCTAACCAGTTATTCGAGCATTTCGGATTCACAGTAGAGAATGTAGTTGATACTGTTAAGAGTCTTTTCTAAGATGATAGAATAATAAGAAAATTAATATAAAAAATCAGGGATTTCGGTTATTAAATATAACTGGAATCCCTGGTTTTTTATATTGTCAAGTGCAGAATGTGCCATATATTACCGAATGTGCCAAAACTACCCGATACAAATGTGACGTATATTACCGAATATGCCATACATATATTGCAGAATATGCCAAAATTATTGCATGATGCCATCGTAACTGTCAACAATTCTTTTAATGCTTCGTGTTCCAAGACCATGATTAATAGTGTCCGGTTTGGTTGTTTACGCTTGACATAATATCTATAGTTAATTAAACTAACTATAGATGTAGTAACTTTAAGGGGGATTACAATGAGAAGAATAGCAGCAGGATTAATTGTTATAATGTCAGTTTTGCTTGTGTCATGTAAGGGGAAAACAGGGAATACGATAACAGTAGGAAGTGATAAGCTTGATAATACGCAGTCATATTTTTCTGAAAGCATGCATAAGGCAGCAAGATGTGATTCAGGATATTATTACCTTGATAAATGTGGCGCATCAGCTGATAATCTTATGTTTTATGATGATAAGTCAGAAGAAAGCATTGTGTTATGTAATAAACCACAATGTGGGCATGATGGAGAAGAGTGCATGGCATATATTTCAGGAAGTGAGTTTAAAAGTGAGTTGTATTACTATAATTCGTACATATATATGATAAGTTCCAAGGGAAATCTTGTACGGATAAGTGCTGATGGAACACAGAGAACAGACCTTGGAAGCATATGCGTCCTGAGTGGACAGGATAGTGTGTCAATGTGCTTCAATGATGGATATGCATATGTATCTCAAGAGATAACGGGAGATATAGAAGGTAATGTAACAGTAAGGCTGCACAGATTTAATCTTGATACGGGTTTGAGCGATAAAATATATGAAGAAACGGGATATGGGATAGGAATTAATTCACTTAAAACATATGGCAGTGACACATTTTTTTTAAAGACATCTGTTTCAAAAGATGATAAGGGATTATATTCGTTGGAAGGAAAAGGAATATTCAGAATTACAGGGGAAAATACTGAATGTCTGCTTGACAAGAATGTGTATAGTTACTGTATAGATGCAGATAATAACAAGCTGTATTACAGCGGGCTTGGAGATGGAACGATATATGAATATGATCTTGGCAGCGGCAAGTCAGAAAGCATATATAAAAGTGATAATGATACAGGATATTTTTATATAACATTTGACGGAAAT
>OGQY01002437.1_pt1 | contig 11130 bp, 13 predicted proteins | sample 1553361 | NCBI WGS metagenome assembly OGQY01 (sample SAMEA2579963, study PRJEB22360) | human gut metagenome | reverse complement strand
CCGGGGAATTGTCCGGGCTGGCCGGTTCGCCTGTTCCCGGCATCCGTAAATAGTAACAATAAGAAATAAAAAGAGATATCGTTTCATGTTACAAATATCTCAATTTTATTAAATAACTGTGTTTAATTTATGTAATTTTCAGGATTTAGAGGGACCTTCGGATTTTGACTTTCGGAGGCGGTGTTTCTGGCAGGAGTCGATTGGGACAAAAAGTCCGTCCCAGAGTTCCGGATTCTGGGACGGACCTTTTGTCCTGAAACGAGGATTTTAGAAGGTGACCTGGAAGCCGACGGCCAGGGCTTCTTTGAATTGCAGACGGGGGCCTTTGGTTCCGTCTTTTTGTAAGATTTTGGTGTCGTTGTCGTAGATCATATTGGTGGTGATGTTGCAGGAGAACCATTGATTGATAGCCATGTTGAGCTGTACATCCCAGCTGATATCGACGTTCTGGGGGTCTTTCAGGTAGTTACTGTAAAGATTGAGCCGGGAGAACACGGTCATGTTTTTCAGGAATTCGTATTTGGCTTCCATGCGTAAGTTAGCACCGAATTCGGAAAAGAGGTGTTTACCCGGGGTAACTCCGAAATCTCCCTGGTCGGAAAGGATTTTACTGCTGACGAGAGTTCCTCTCCAGGTGGCTGGAGTGAAGGTCGCTGTAAACCAGCTTTTGGGGGTCCAGGTGAAACCGGCACCGATCAGGAGGTATCCCGGAGACATAAAACGCGAGATAAACACGTCCGGGTCGACGTTGTAGTCGTATCCTTTAGCAAATTGGGTCTGGAAGGTCATCAATCCACTGGCATACCAGTTTTTCGCTATTTCGTATCCATAGGTGGAAGACAGGTAGATTTTGTCGTTTGTTTTTTTGGTGCCGTCCGATTTGGTTTTATTCAGACCGTAGTCGAGTTCCAGACGATTGTTCCAGAGGTGTTTCGCCTTTTTATAGTTGGCAAAGTAGTTGAATTGCAGGTTGAATCCTACTGCGTTATCACCTCCGGCAGCCCATTGACTCAGGCTGACTTGGCTTAAGTTTATCCCGATGTTTCCACCCCTTTTCCAGGTGGTGTCCGTCCCGGGTTGTGCGTATGCCGGTACTAAGATTCCGGTTAATACGATGATTCCTAATGTGTAAATTCCGCTACGTATCATTTTTTTGTTTTTTTGGAAGTTTACGGAAATCGGGTTGGTGAAGTTCTGATTCGCCGGGATTATAAGTCGGGCAAGTTCATAATGGTTTACGAGGGAAAAATTTTTAGCGGGGAAAGATGAACTATTTTTTCGGATTGGAGTATAACAAAGAAAATAATAGGATTATGTCATTTCTTTGGTTTATTATTATCGGAATTGTGGCCGGATATGTGGCCGGTAAGATTATGCGAGGCGGAGGTTTCGGATTGATCGTGAATCTGGTTGTCGGTATAATCGGAGGAGTATTGGGGGGCTGGTTGTTCAGTCTGCTGGGTATTTATTCGACCGGTGGGATTATCGGCAGTCTGGTTGTGGCTACGATCGGGGCGATCGTTTTGCTATGGATTGTGTCTCTTTTCAGCGGACGGAGGCATAGTGAGTGATCGGCCGGATTATCTTTCTATCGGTTTTCGGTAAAATTGTTTTTGTACGAAGTAGTTTTTTGTTGTATCCAATCGGTGACGTAAGGTGTAACCGATTGGATACCTTGCTCAAAATGGCAGTATGCGTTTTTATCCTATAATCCATTTACTGCCCGGTATGAGCGAGATTATCTTTGTCGTCACGAAACAACAGATAAATGTCGTTGCTGCAATACAGGGAATGGCGGCGACAGTAGGAAATGCCAGGTTATGCTTGAATACCGTTACCCATAGGCCGAGCCAAAATATGTGCATCAGGTACATGCCGTAGCTGAGTTTCGATATTTCGGTGATGAGCCGCGGGGACTTCGGCTGGTTTATACAGCTGAACATCAGGAAGGTACCTGTAGTAAGGAGCACACAGTTGATGGTACAGAAAGCCCATCCGATTTCTATAACAGGAGTGGACAGATTTTCTCCGGGTATCGCCTGGATATAAAACGAGTAGATCGTCCACACTGCTCCGATAATCATCAAAGCGATTCCTGTTCTGAGGCGTTTGGAGCGGCTCCAGGTGAGGTGGGTGTGCATATAATGTGCCATGACCAGGTAACCGAGGAAGCCGGAGAAATAGAACAGCATGTGGAATTCGTTCCAGAAACATTGTCCCCAAACTTCTCCCCACCAGCGGTTGAGATACGGCATGCAGGTCGATAACAGGAACAGGCCGATGAAGAAACGTTCTTCTTTGGCTGTAGCTTTTTTTAGCCAGGGAGATATGACGGGAATAATAAATAAAGGCTGATCAGGGGATACATAAACCACAGGTGTCCGGCCTGTGTCGGGAAGTTGAGTAGTATTCGAGATAAATCCTTTACCGATGTTTCTGCATCTATTTGTCCCCACAGCAGGGGCAGGGTACTGTATAACACCATGAACAGAAGAAACGGGGGCAGGATACGGATGCAACGCTGGCGGTAGAACTGCCAGGAGGTCAACTCTTCTTTCATCGGTGTAAGAAGAAAGGCGGAGACGATGATGAATAACGGAACAGCCATACGTGAGAAACCATCGTAAATGGACACCCACAACCGATCGGACTCATTGGCCAGAAAAGATTGTGGTCCTGCCATGTCGGTGGAACCGGCGGCGCCATAGAAATTTTCACTGGCATGAACGACTATAACCAAAAAGCATGCGAATACGCGCACGTAATCCAAAAAAACTATACGCTTCATTTTTTTATATTATTGTTCGTGTGTAATCTAAAACAATTATAAAAAATCCTGCGGGAGTGGACCTGCAGGATTTTTGTATCTGGATAACGATGATCCGATTATTTGGTCAGTGCCTGTGCAACAGAAACGGCAACAGCTACAGTCGCTCCTACCATCGGGTTGTTACCCATACCGAGGAATCCCATCATTTCTACGTGGGCAGGTACGGAAGATGAACCGGCGAACTGTGCGTCCGAGTGCATCCGTCCGAGTGTATCGGTCATGCCGTAGGAAGCAGGGCCTGCAGCCATATTGTCGGGATCCAGGGTACGGCCCGTACCTCCGCCTGATGCTACTGAAAAATAGGGTTTACCGGCCAGTACACGTTCTTTTTTGTAAGTTCCGGCAACGGGGTGTTGGAAACGGGTAGGGTTGGTAGAGTTACCGGTGATGGAAACATCTACGTCTTCTTTCCACATGATAGCGACGCCTTCGCGTACATCGTCGGCTCCGTAGCAGTTTACTTTTGCCCGGGGGCCGTCGGAGTAAGCTTTGGTTTTAACAACTTTCAGTTCGCCGGTATAGTAATCAAATTCGGTTTGTACGTAAGTAAAACCGTTGATCCGGGAGATGATCATAGCAGCATCTTTTCCCAGGCCGTTCAGGATCACCCGCAACGGATTTTTCCGAACTTTGTTGGCCATTTCAGCGATTTTGATAGCACCTTCAGCAGCCGCGAAGGATTCGTGGCCTGCCAGAAAAGCGAAGCACTGTGTTTCTTCGCGTAGCAGACGGGCTGCGAGGTTACCGTGGCCCAGGCCTACTTTGCGGTCGTCGGCTACCGATCCGGGAATACAGAAAGCCTGCAGGCCTTCGCCGATAGCTTCGGCAGCATCGGCCGCATGGATACAATTTTTCTTGATTGCAATAGCAGCCCCGACTACGTAGGCCCATTTTGCATTTTCGAAACAGATATTCTGAGTCTGTTCACATTCCAGATAAGGATCGATTCCTTTTGCGTCGCAAATTGCTTCGGCTTCTTCGATAGAAGCGATGCCATAGGAGTTCAATACTTTGTTGATCTGAGCGATCCGACGATCCTGACTTTCAAATTTTACTTCTCTTTTTGCCATAGTGTGTTCCTCCTGTTTTATTCGTGACGTGGGTCAATATATTTAGCTGCATTGGCGAAACGTCCGTAGTTTGAAGTGGCTTTCTTCAATGCTTCGTTAGCGTCGGTGCCTTTTTTGATCAGGTCCATCATAACACCGAGGCGTACGAATTCGTATCCGCATACTTCGTCGTCTTCGTCGAGAGCCAAACGGGTTACATATCCTTCAGCCAGTTCCAGGTAACGAACGCCTTTTGCTTTGGTAGAGAACATGGTTCCCACCTGGCTGCGCAGACCTTTACCCAAATCTTCGAGGCCTGCACCGATCACCAGTCCGCCTTCAGAGAAAGCACTCTGTGAACGTCCATATACGATTTGCAGGAATAATTCACGCATAGCTGTGTTGATCGCATCGCAAACCAGGTCGGTATTCAATGCTTCGAGAATCGTTTTGCCCGGCAGGATTTCTGCAGCCATAGCTGCCGAGTGGGTCATTCCTGAACAACCGATAGTTTCCACCAAGGCTTCTTCGATTACCCCTTCTTTGATATTCAGGGTCAGTTTACAAGTCCCCTGCTGAGGAGCACACCAACCGATACCGTGGGTTAAACCTGAGATGTCTTTGATTTCTTTTGCTTTCACCCATTTGCCTTCTTCAGGAATTGGGGCCGGTCCATGGTTCGGACCTTTTTTGACAACACACATGTGTTGTACTTCCTGTGAATATACCATTTTTATCGCTTTTATAGATTAATATATTGCTAATCACCACTCGTTTAGCGCATAAACCGGACAAAGATAACCTTTTGCGGCAAATAAAAAAATAGATCAAAGGACATATAATTGTGCAGACGTTTGCAAAGGAAAGTGTCGAAATTGTATTTTTTTTAATTGAAATGATTATTTACTTTTATATAGTAAAGGGTGCTTTTTTACGATTGCCGGTGAGGCCGGTCGGAACCGGAGGTTGTGCTGTTCTTTTGTAGCCGTTCGGTGTACTCCGTGGGGGTACATCCCTCTTGTTTTTTGAATAACCGGCTTAAATGTTGTGGATATTCGAAGCCGAGGTCGTAAGCGATCTGAGAAATAGAATTACCGCCGATCAGTTTGTCTTTGGTTTTTTCGACGATAAACCGGCGGATGTGGTTACCTGCTGTTTCTCCCGTCGTTCGCTTCACCAGATCGCCGAAGTAGTTCGATGACATGCAAAGTTGTTCGGCACAATACAATACGCTCGGAATACCGTTGGACAATTGTTTCCCGTTGTTGTAATAATCATCCAGCAATTTCTCGAAACGGGCCAGTATATCGTTGTTATCCTGGCGACGGGTCATGAATTGCCGGTCATAGAAACGTTTGGCATAGTTTAGGATTAGTTCGATATAAGAAAGAATGATCGAATCTTGCTGTTTATCCGGTCGGTGTCCGAGTTCGTGACGGAGTTGTTGCAGCATGGAGATAAAAATTTCCCTTTCCTCTCCGGTCATGTGCAGGGCCTCGTTTGTCTGGTAGGAAAAAAAAGAATACTCTTTGATTTTATTTTCGAGCGGAGAACCCCGGAGTATATCGGGATGAAACAGGAGTGCCCATCCTTCTATCTCTACCCGCTCTCCGTCATCCTCTTTCCCGCCTATCTGTCCGGGAGCCACACAAATGAGCGTTCCCTTGTTGTAGTCGTATTTTCCCAGACCGTAGGTCAGATCGATCAGGATATCGTCCCGCAGAAATAATCCGTAAACGCTGTAATTACAGAGAGAATGACGGATAGGTGTTACCTCTGCATAATCGATGACGCTTACCCATCGGTGTTGGGCGGAATGTCCGAGGTAGGCACTGTAATCGTTTACGTTTTTCACTTTCAACATATGGCTCATCACGTCTATAGTCTATATGGCCGACCGATTATAAATATACCGGAAGGTGAGTGCAATGACAAATAAAAACTTTGTTTTCAAATTTGGCATGGCCGAACCGCATCCTGTATGATACAAATATACGAAATTTATGGGACAATCTGTAAAATTGGTTCGGAAAACAGGATTTTCCGGACATCCGGGGCAGGGAATGCAGGTAATTTTGCCTTAGAATAAAAGCAATGATATGGAAACTGACAGCACCTTTATTTGCCCAAATAAATTGAATGAAAAAATACAAATGTCACATTTCAAGTTTGTGGCGGATACGGATATTGAGATAGGCCAAGCTGGAGGCTTTCATGTGTATGAAGCGACGCAAGACAGGTTTGGCCAAAACCGCATGGATGAAATAGTTTCGTACTTTTCCAAAGACCTCATCGGAGCGCGCTCCGGTGAAATGACGAAAGAAGATTTGGAAGAACTCATAGTCATTCTAAAAAGAGGAATGCCGAAAAAACAGCAAGACGGCTCCGTTCTGTATGAGCCATCTGCCGATAGCGCAGAAATAATCGAAAGCTTATCCGAAGAATTGCGAAATGCGCCTAACGAGGAATATATTCCCATTGCTGATTATGACCCGACTTTCCCATGCAATGTGGTTTTCAAAAACAGTTTGGAACAAAATGTTTATGTGTTTGCCGATGAAAATCAAATAGAAATTTTCCCGAAGAACGCCGGAACCATACAACTACAATCATGGATAATAAAGAACGGCGGTTGGGACGGAGAAGGTCCTGTTGTACTGGAACCCGTTTTATCCAAAGAAGAAGCGTTGACAATATCAAAAAACGTATTGAATGATTTGAAAATTGAAGGCTTTGAAGCGGCACATATTGAAGCGGCGCGTATGCTGGATGGATTCTTTGGCTATGCTACGGTCTCGGTGGGCTACCAAATAACTTTTTGCCGTGCAATCGATGGGCAAATTCCGTTTGACAGCAGCATATTGACCCCGGGGGTTTTGGGGTTTGAGGATGAAGCGGACTATATCAAACCCTGGCCGCAGGAAAGAATTGTGCTTATGGTGGATCAGGAGGGAATCCGTTTCTTTCATTAGGAGTATCCCGTTATTATAACGAATAAGTTAGAAAGCAACATGAAGCCTCTATCATTTGAGGCGGTATGGCAGCACGCGAAAGACCTGCTTATTCTTGGTTCCTCATGGGTAGCCGATGCTACCACAGTCGAGGATAGACACATTACGCGAATTATGCTCACAAACTGCATGGTTCGCTCTACAAAGGAAAGGAACAAGGTTTTCCTCATTCCGACATGGCTGTTCATCGTGCAAAAAGAGAGCGCCTTGGACGGGCATATTTTACCATCCTATATAGCAATCAATGCATTAGATGGATCCCGTGTTGAAATGCACAATAATTTTTCCTAAGAAATATATTGAATGGGAAAGATAGCCTCTTTATGCCGGCGTGTTCAACATATTGATCTGATCTGGCGGAGCAAAAAGTGACAGACAACCGAAAAAAGGCAAACGGTTTTTAATCTGTCCTTTTGCATACTTTTTTCTGTTATTTTCTTGCAGTAATTAGGAGTTCGCAAAATGCTAGATGCCCGCGAATCGTCTGCCGAATATGCCGAGGATCGTATAGAGCGCACCGCCGGCCTTTGCGGGTATTGCCATTATTGCTGCGCTTATTGTGGTCGGCAGGTTTACCCGGATGGTGAAAATGAAGTAGACCCGTGGGTCGCAGCAGATATTTACTGTATGGCGAGTCGTCTTATTGCTTAAAGGGCTAAGACACGGCAAACAAGAATCATTGCTGTGTATTATCAAAAATGTGCGAATGGCAGGTGTTTTGTGGACTGCTATATTAATGCTTTTCTATCCACCTCAACAGTTTACTGGTTAATGCCGGAATTACTGTTGGGTTTCTTAGGATGGTAATCGAGTCCGTATCGTACACGGGTAAGATTAGACAGCCGGTTGAAGAACCAATAGCATCAACTGAATATCACGAACGGAGCATGATGGTATCGATAAGAACCAAGCATGCTCCTTTTATATCTATTCGGGCTCCTCCCGCCCCGTTTCAGCAACCTTTTCACCCACGACTGAAACGGAGGAAACATATGATAGTGATCAATCTCCGGATTTACTATCCGGTGTTATATAGGCAGGACGTTTTCTGCGAGGTTCCCGAGCAGGTAAAGCTGTTATTGGAAGAATTGAAGCGGCTTGAACATGCGCAGGATGAACGGCGCAGATACCACGGTGAGTGCTTAGCATTTATTGAGGCTGTTACCGATTTGGAGATGGAGCTGCCATCCTTGGAGGAAATATACATGAAAACGCAAGCTCTCTATAAAGCAATGCTGAAGCTGCCGGTCAAGCAGATGCGGCGGATATACGCGCATTTCTTTCTACGATTGAGCGAGACTGAGATTGCTCGCGCTGAAAGAGTGAGCATCGCGGCGGTATCCGCTTCCATCGCACAAGGGCTTCGACATCTTAGACAGTACTTGAGCAAAGAGTGATAACGTACAGCGGGCGTTAGCATGGCAGTGCCGACGCCCGGTTTCTATTCGTAATACCGGGCAATCACGTTTTCAACCGGAACGAACGGATCGAGCCAGAGCCGGGAATCGATTGACGCATCTATATTGTCACCGAGTAAGTAAAGCATCCCGCAGGGTACTGTTTCAGGCCCCTTCCACGTCCACGCCGCCTCGCCTGCAACGGCCGCCACTCGTTTGACAAGCACTTTGCCGTCATGGCTGAACACTATTATGTCCCCCACATTCGGCTCAGAAGACCAATAGGCCATTCTGGCGGCTACAATGAAACTCCCCTGCCGGATTGTTGGCTCCATCGAGCTTGTAGGCACATACCCCAAAAAGAAAAAGACCCTGAACAGTGTCAGGGTCATAATGCAGCATAGCGCAGGAATAGCCATGTGTTTTATAAAACGCTTCATACTTCCAGTTCCGCTGCAAAACGCATGAACTTTACATCGAGTCTGAGTGCTTTACGGGCTTTAGAAATCCAAGCAGTGACATTGTTCGCATTCGTTCCATACATTTCTCCAATCTCACGGCAGGTGAAGCCTTCGCTCATGAATATCATCGCATCTATGCCTTTACGGGTAACGCCTTTGAGCCTATCCTGAGCTTCACGGAGGACTTTGCGAAGCTCGTGGGCTTCCGGAGTGTCCATGGGGACTACCGCAACTGGCTCGTTAGGGAAATCGCTCTGTTTCTCCCTTTTGCGGCAATATGTGGCGCGTGCAAGCGCATTGTAGATCCGGTTGCGTATCGCTACAAAGGCATAGGTCGAAAATACGGCGCGCCCGGGTTGGTATTCGATCACAGCTTCGCATAAGGCAATGCATCCAATCTGGAAAAGGTCGTCATATGAATAAATGCCGGTTGAACCGGGGCTGCTCAAGCAACGCGAAAGCACTGCTCTTACAAGCCCCAGGTTTCCTTCAACGATACGTTGTTGTTCAACAGTCAGCGTCATGCCGATTCACCTCCTATATTGATTTGTAGCCTCATGCGATTTTCATTGCTTTTGGCCTGTTGCCTATTTGCCAGAATTGCCTTGCTCTGCCGAATTACCTGCTCGCAGTAATACTCCCGAAGATACCCGATATGTGCCTGCGAACGAGGCGCTTGAATCATGCTTGCAAGCCACGCATAGGCTTGATCCTTTGTCATAACATTGGTCAGGTACAATCTGTTGAATGAGTCGTGCGCTTCCTTTCGCAGCTTTCTAAGCCTATGGTCGGCGAGGCTGCCCACAGGCTTGTTGGTCCCTTCATGGACGCGCACATAAGCGTCGCAGGCCGGATATCGGCTGCAAACGTAGAGTTTTGTATTCGCATGATTTTCTTTGTAGATACCATCCGCCGAGCGCAGAACAACAGGGCTGCCGCAGTAAGGGCAGCGCATTGCGCTCATACCCGGGATTCCCATAAAGGGGTTGTTCATCTTATTCTTCTTCAATATTCTCACCAACCTTTCTGTCGTCAACATCCACCTGAAGATGGATGAGTACAAAAAGCCGGAAAGCTGCCAAAACGACATACAGAGCCAAGGTGGCTGAAATAGTGGTGTCGCATCAGCCCATTGACTCTGTAATATGTTTGGTGCCTTCCGGCTATTCAATTCTCTGCTTGCGCCGTATGGATCGGCTCAATACGCCGTTCCGTAACTGCTCCATACCCTTCTGGGTATGTGTTGGCGGCCGGTCGACTTCGTCCGCGCAGAAAGCCTGAGCGCAAGCTTTTCTACACGGAAAGAGTAACATATTTTGCTCGCAAAGTCAAGCATAAAAAGCCAGAAAAGTGCCTATTTTACTGGATATTTTGCTATCTCAGTTCTACGGAAAGCGAAGTCAGTTCTACAGCTTATTCGTCATCTTCATCGTCATATTCACGACGCTTTTTCAACACGCGCATGGCGACGAGCCCGCCCACACAGAGAACCGCTCCGCCTAAAAACAGCACCAGTTGCAGCGTTGGGATTCCTTGCTCAGGTTCGACGGATGGTGACTCCTGTTCCGCCTGGGGCTGTGCTGTAGAATCGTCAGGCTGATTCGCATTCTTATTATTGGCCTGAGGAGATTCGCTCGGCTGTACCAGATCCGTTGCGCCAAATATATGGGGCTTTATGGGTTCAGTTGCCTGCTCATCCGGTTCTTGCAGCGCAGGCTTGGGCGGCGTTACTTTGGAATTCAAGCAGGAAAGTGTGAATGTGGAACTGTCGCTGAGTTCAAGCGCCAACACACCCGTGTTATCGACCACGATCGTGCCGGGATATTTACCTACGTCCGTCACCAGCTCGAATTCCACGCCCGCCCAGTCGGGGCCAAGCTGTAGTATCAGCTTGTCTGCGATCGTGGTCTTTGTGGGTTCTGCGTCTGGCGTGGCATACGCTACCTGCGTCCACGGCAGAATGCTAACAGCGCATACGATCAACGCCATGGCCAGGATGAGCATCTTTTTCTTATAACGGGTCATACGAATTACCTCCTCAAATGAGTGAAGGCCGCCATGTAGACGGCCTCCCGCACAGGCTCTATCAGTTATGCTTCGCACGGCTCTTATCGACGACCGGCTGCTTTTTGCGCAGCAGATACCACGCGCATCCACCGCCGCCGAGCACGCAGACCGCAAGCAGCGCAATGCCCCACCACGGGAAGCCGTCAACGCCGGTCTGGGCGGCGGGAGAGTTCTCCACAACGTGCGGTTCGGCCGGGTTTTGATAGGTTTCGTTGATCTCCACCGTGACCAGCTTGCCGTTGACCGCATAACCGCTGGGCGCTTTCAGCTCCTTGACGCTGTACTTGCCCCATGGCAGCTTGGTGAACTGCACGA
>OGQY01002434.1_pt1 | contig 11138 bp, 9 predicted proteins | sample 1553361 | NCBI WGS metagenome assembly OGQY01 (sample SAMEA2579963, study PRJEB22360) | human gut metagenome | reverse complement strand
CTCTGTGAAGGTTTTACAGCGGGATGACCCTGAAAGACCGAATTTTGTGTATTTGGATGCGACGGTCGAACGGAAGAATAAAATCAAGATCAGCGATGTGATTATCACCGGAAACGAAAAAGTGCGTGACAGCAAGCTGAAGGGAGCGATGAAGAAAACCAAAGAAAAGTCGTTGAGGAATTTCTTTAAATCGGCAAAATATATTCAGGAGAGTTATGAAGACGATAAATATAACCTGCTCGATAAATATAACGAACTCGGTTACCGGGATGCCGCTATTATCGCCGACAGCGTTGTACAGGAAAGTCCGAAACGGGTGAAAATCTATATCGACGTCGAAGAAGGAAACAAGTACTATTATAATGATATTACATGGGTCGGAAATACGGTGGTCGATGCCGATAAATTATCCCGATTGTTGAATATTAAGAAAGGTGATGTCTATAATAAGAGTTATTTCGATAAGCGTTTGAATTCGGATGAAGATGCTGTAGCCAATTACTTCTACCTGAACAACGGTTACCTGTTTTTCCGGGCGATGCCGGTAGAGACTGTTGTGGGGAACGATTCGATCAATGTCGAGATTCGTATGGTGGAAGGACCACAGGCGACGATCGATCGGGTAATTATCAAAGGAAACGATCGTACTCACGAGCATGTAATCCGGCGTGAATTGTATACTTATCCGGGAGAATTGTTCAGCCGGGAAGATGTTATCCGGAGTGTACGGGAATTAGCCAATCTGGGACATTTCGATCCCGAAAAAATCAATCCGACTCCACTACCGAACCAGGAAGCCGGAACGGTAGACCTGGAATACAAAGTAGAGGAAAAAGCAAATGATAAGATCGAGATCTCCGGAGGTTGGGGAGCCGGTATGATTATCGGTTCTGTCGGATTGACTTTCACCAATTTCTCTATGAGGAATATTTTTAATTGGGAGTCATATCGTCCATTGCCTCAGGGGGACGGCCAGACTTTGAGTTTGAAAGCACAGACCAATGGAAAATATTATACCTCTTTCAGTGTTTCTTTCCGGGAGCCCTGGCTGGGAGGTAAAAAACCGAATTCATTGAGTGTGTCGGCTTATTATTCCCGTCAGACCGGTTATAGCCGTAGTTATTATAACTCCTATTATGCCGGAAATAGTGCCAAAGACATGTATGATACCGATCAGTTGATGACCACTTTCGGGTTGAGTGCCGGATTGGGGCGACGGATTACCTGGCCGGATGATTTCTTTACCTTATATACCGAGGCTTCCTATCAGCGGTATACTTTGAAAAACTGGCCTTATTATATTTTTTCCGAAGGGAATTCGAACAACCTGTCTTTTGCAGTACAGTTGAGAAGAAGCTCTATCGATAATCCGTTGTATACCCGTGAAGGTTCCGACTTTACCCTCGGATTGACGTTTACGCCGCCTTACTCCTGGTTTACCGATAAGAATTATGCCAGTCCGAATATTAAAGATAAAGATAAATACCGTTGGATCGAGTTCCACAAATGGAAATTTCAGGGAAAAGTATTTATGCCTCTGGATAAAAATAAAAAATTTGTGTTGTATACAGGGGTACAGTACGGTTACCTCGGTCACTTCGACAAAAACAAGCGTTCGCCGTTCGAAGGATTCGAAATGGGGGGTGACGGTATGTCGGGATATAGCCTTTACGGACGTGAATATATCGGTTTGAGAGGATATGAAAACGGTTCTCTGACAAATGCAGGCTCTAGCTTTATCGCTCCGAATGCTTCCGATGCCAGCTTGTATTCCAAGCTGACCATGGAGTTGCGTTATCCGATTTCGCTGGCACAGTCGGCGACGATCTATGCGCTGGCGTTTATGGAAGCCGGTAACTCATGGTATGAACTGAAAGATTTCGAACCGTTCAACCTGTATCGGTCTGCCGGTGTCGGTCTGCGTGTATTCCTGCCGATGTTCGGGTTGTTAGGTATCGACTGGGGGTATGGATTCGACTCTGTACCGGGACGTCCGGGAGCTGCCGGTTCACAGATCCACTTCGTATTAGGACAGGAATTCTAAAATGGATTTGCGGTTTACGATTTATGATAGGACATTTTAAATTGAAAAACGGATTTATTTTATTATTTTTGTCTTGCATATGGAGTACTGCACAGGCGCAAAGCGGAACACGCTATGCTTTCGTGAATATGGAATATATTTTCAGCTGTATCCCCGATTATGCAAAAGCCCAGCAGGAACTGGACGATTATTCGCAGAAGTTGCAGGCCGATATCGATGCGGTATACGCGGAAATAGCAGAAATGCAATCCAGATATAATGCCGATAAAGTGTTTCTGACTCCTTCGATGCGCGAAGACCGGGAGAAAGAAATTGCAGCGAAAGAGAATAAAGCCCGTTTGTTGCAGCAACAATATTTCGGCACCGACGGTTATCTGTTCGCAAAGCGCGAAGAACTGGTGAAACCTTTGCAGGACGAAGTTTTAGCGGTCATTAAAGATGTCGCTAAAGAAGGAAATTTTGGTATGATTATCGATGTTGCCGCCGATAATTCAGTTGTCTATTTCGACCCGAAACTCGATAAAAGCAATGTCGTATTGCGGAAATTGGGGTATAGCGTCAAAAAGAAAGAAGAATAAACCGGTCGTCTGAATGAAACAGATCCGGAAGAGTTAGATAATTTAATGATAATATTTATAAACCAGAAAAATGATGAAAAATACCATTAAAGTGTTTGTACTTGTAGCTTTGACATTGGCTGCAATGAGTGTTTCTGCACAGGTAAAACTGGGCCACATTGAAACTCAGAAGTTGATTCAGGCTATGCCGGAATGGACTGCCGCTCAAAAGACTTTCGAAGAGGAACAGAAAAAAGTAAATACAGAGTTGAATGGTTTGAGAGAACAATTCCAGACTAAATTAGCCGAATATTCTGAAAAAATGAAGACTTATTCAGAGGCTATGCGGGCTACAACAGAAGAAGAATTGCAAGGATTGCAGCAAAGAATCCAACGTTTTCAGGAAACGGCTATGGCTCAACTGGAAAAAACACAAAATGATCTGATGCAGCCTGTAATGGAAAAAGCATTGAACGCGATCAAGGAAGTAGGTAAAGAAAATGGGTTTACTTATATCTTCGACATGAATGCCGGTATCCTGTATGCCGCTGAAAATTCACAGGATGTCCTGCCGTTGGTAAAGAAAAAATTAGGATTGCAATAAGGAGTGTAAAAGGATAAAAAGCCGCCTGGGATAGGCGGCTTTTGTCGTTTCTGATTCAAGGATATGGAGCAACACAAAGAGAGTATCGGCGTATTTGATTCCGGCTACGGAGGGCTGACTATTTTAAAAGAAATTGTCCGGAAATTACCGGAGTATAATTATGTGTATCTGGGGGATAATGCCAGGGCCCCTTACGGTGCCCGTTCTTTTGAGGTGGTCTACGAATATACGCGGGAGGCTGTTCATAAACTTTTCGAAATGGGGTGCCGCTTGGTGATCCTGGCTTGTAATACGGCATCGGCAAAGGCGTTGCGGACTATACAGCAAGTGGACTTACCGCAATGGGATCCCGAAAAACGGGTATTGGGGGTTATCCGTCCCAGCGTAGAAGCGCTGAATACCTATTCGCAAAACGGACATGTCGGGATTCTGGCTACCCGGGGAACCGTAGCATCCGGATCTTATCCGATAGAAGTCGGGAAATTATATGGTGAAGAGAGGTTCCGGATTACCCAGCTGGCGTGTCCGATGTGGGTACCGTTAGTTGAAAATAACGAACTGGATGGAGAAGGGGCGATCTATTTTGTCCGGAAATACATTCAGGAACTGTTGGGTACCGATCCTGAAATCGATACGATTATCCTGGGATGTACACATTATCCGTTATTACGGCCGCTGATCGCCCGTTTTGTTCCTTCACGGGTGAAAATTATCGGACAGGGACAAATCGTTACCGGGAGTCTGGCCGACTATTTGAAACGGCATCCTGAGATCGACCGGAGATTGGGTAAGGACAGCAGGCGAAGTTATTTAACCACTGAAAAAACAGAATTGTTCGATCGGATGGCCGGTTTATTTTTGAAGGAAGAAATTAGTTCACAAAGAATTTTTATGTGTTAAGTTGAAATCTTTTAGCAGTATCTCAATTATTTTTTTATATCTTTGGATAAGATAGGATGCGGCTCGGTAAAATCATCAAACAAGTTTGTTGTTTTTGCTCTTGCCTTTCACTATCTTTGACAAGGTATCGGTTGGAAGATTAAATGTCGTGCAAAACAATTAGTATCGTTGTCGGAGGCAGCTAATATCTATGACAGAACAAGAACAGATTAAAGAAGCTTTTGAAGATTTATTGAAATCGTTACGAAAAGAGACTTCTAAAGAGAACAGACAAAAAATCAAAGAAGCTTTCGAATTTGCCAATGAAGCTCATAAAGGTGTGAAGAGAAGGTCCGGAGAACCTTATATTCTTCATCCTTTGGCTGTTGCTAAAATTGCTGTGAAAGAGATCGGTTTGGGGACGACTTCTGTCATCTCTGCTTTGTTGCATGATGTGGTGGAAGATACCGATTATACAGTTGAAGATATCGCTAATTTATTCGGGCCGAAAGTGGCTTCTATAGTCGATGGCCTGACCAAAATTAGTGGGGTCATGGGATCGGATACCAGCCGGCAGGCCGAGAGTTTCCGGAAGATGATCCTGACGCTGGCCGACGATGTCCGGGTGATCCTGATCAAGATTGCCGACCGTTTGCACAATATGCGTACGCTGGCTTCTATGCCCGAGCATAAGCAAGTGAAGATTGCGAGCGAGACCCTGTATATCTATGCCCCTTTGGCTCACCGCATGGGATTACATGCCATCAAAACCGAGCTCGAAGACCTCAGTATGAAATACGAACATCCCGAAGAATATGAGGTTATCGATAAAAAGATCGAAGCTTACGAGAAACAATTTTCGGCACTCTTTGAAGAATTTATCAAGCCGATACGTAAAAGTCTGAGCGAGAACCACTACGAATATACCATCACCGCCCGTACGAAGAGTGTGTATTCGGTCTGGCTGAAAATGCAGAGACGGAATATCAGTTTCGATGAAATCTACGACCTGCTGGCCGTACGGATTGTGTTTAAACCCAAAGCAGATCAGCCTGAAAAATGGCAGTGCTGGAATATTTATTCTTTGATTACAGACATTTATAGTCCCAAGCCCGAGCGGATTCGCGACTGGGTGAGTGTGCCTAAAGCCAATGGATACGAAGCTTTGCACTTGACGGTTATGGGACCTGAAGGACAATGGTTCGAAGTGCAGATCCGTTCGGAACGTATGGATGAGATTGCAGAGAAAGGGTTAGCTGCCCATTGGAAATATAAAAATGAAGGCGAAAGTTCGGAGTTGGATAAATGGCTGGCGGGAATTAAGGAGATTCTCGATCAGCCGGATGCCAGTGCGCTGGAGTTCCTCGACGAATTTAAACTGAACTTATTCGCAAAGGAAATCCGGGTATTTACGCCTAAAGGATATATGCGTACCTTGCCTAAGGGAGCTACGGCACTTGATTTTGCTTATGATATCCATACTGAAATCGGAAATACCTGTATCGGAGCGAAAGTGAATCATAAGCTGGTGCCGATGAGCCATAAACTGACGAGTGGAGACCAGGTGGAGATTTTGACGAGCGATAAACAGAAACCTCAAAGGGAGTGGCTGGATTTTGTGGTGACGGCGAAAGCCCGGACGCATATCAACGCCACCTTTAAGAAGTATAGGAAAGAACAGATCCGGACCGGTATCACGATCTTCGAGGCTGTTGTGAAAAAATTGGATTTACCGCCTACCTCCGAGCCATTGAAGAAAGTTCTGACCGATTACAACCTGACCAATAAGGACGATTTGTATGTCGAGCTCGCTAAAAATATCATTACGGAAGGAGATCTTGAAAAAGTACTCAAGAAGAAAGCGGAAAATTTATAAAATACTGGAAACTCCAGTTCTTATGGAATGGGAAAGACGGAGAGGAAAAAAAGAAGAACGACAACGATGTCCAGCTGGATGTCAATTCGGATTTCGTGATCGCTCCTTGCTGTAATCCGATTCCGGGAGACGACGTGGTTGGTATGAATATTGCAGGTACGAAGGTTACGGTTCACAAGCGTTCTTGTCCCGAAGCGATCCGCTTGATGGCCAGCTTTGGAGATAAGATTGTCCCGATTAAATGGGTGAGCCATAAATTGATGTCTTTCCTGACAGTGATAAAAATGACAGGAATCGATAAACCGGGGATTGTCAGCGATATCACCGCCCTGATCGCAAAAGAAGGGAAGGTGAATATGCGAATGATTCATTTCGATACCCGGGACGGTATTTTTGAAGGATTCATTCATCTGTATGTACATAATACAGCCGACTTGAATAATATAGTTTCCCGTATATCCCAGATACAAGGGGTAGAAAGCGTGATGAGGGTGGAGAATGAGGAAAGATAAGAGATGATAGATGGAAGGAGGAGAGAAAAAGAGAGGTGAAGATTAGAGTGAGAAATAGATAGGAAGAGAGAAAAAAGAATGAGGATGGAAAAGATGGTTGACGAAAGTTGTTCAAATATGGAGAAAATAAAAGAAACTGTAAAAGAGATTTTTACAACTTATTTGCAACAAAAAGGACACCGGAAGACTCCGGAAAGATATGCTATCCTGGATGAGATTTATTCGCATACAGGACATTTCGATATCGAATCCCTGTATGTTTTTATGAAGAATAAAAATTATCGGGTGAGTCGGGCTACTTTATACAATACCATAGAGTTGCTTTTGGATTGTAAGTTGGTGATCAAACATCAGTTCGGGAATAATATCGCCCAGTTTGAGAAAGCTTTTAACAACCGTTACCACGAACATCTGATTTGTCAGAAATGTGGTAAAGTGGAGGAGTTTGCCGATTCCCGGATCAACGAGGTCGTCGAACATATTGAAGATAAATACCAATTTTCTGTGCATCACCACCTTTTGTATATTTATGGATTGTGTAAGGCCTGTCGGGAGAGTGAGTGATTTTAGCGGTTTTTTCTGTTTACAATAGAAAAAAATGTTTACTTTTGCACGTTTGTGTTTCCCGAAATCCGACGGGAAGTTTTGGAGAAAGAATTACTGTAAACGAATAAATAAAGATACAGATGAAAGTTGATGTTTTACTTGGATTGCAATGGGGAGATGAAGGGAAAGGAAAAGTGGTTGATGTATTAACACCGAAATATGATGTCGTGACCCGTTTTCAGGGCGGTCCGAATGCCGGACATACCTTAGAATTCGAAGGGCAAAAATATGTATTGCGTTCTATCCCTTCCGGGATATTTCAGGGTGGGAAAAAGAATATTATCGGGAATGGAGTTGTACTGGATCCGGTTCTGTTTCGTCAGGAGGCTGAGAGTTTAGCTGCCAGTGGACATGATCTGACCAAACAATTGTGTATATCCAAGAAAGCACATCTGATCCTGCCTACTCACCGGGTGCTGGATGCTGCTTATGAAGCTGCTAAAGGAGATGCGAAAATCGGAACGACCGGTAAGGGGATCGGGCCGACTTATACGGATAAAGTGAGCCGTAATGGGTTGAGAGTAGGGGATGTGTTGTATCATTTTGAAGACAAGTATGCGGCTGCTAAGAAAAAGCATGAAGCCATTCTGAAAGCCTTGAATTATCGATACGATATCACGGAACTGGAAAAAGAATGGTTCGAAGCGATCGCCTACCTGAAGCGTTTTCAGCTGATCGATAGTGAGCACGTTATCAATAATTTGCTGGAAGAGGGTAAATCCGTACTTGCCGAAGGGGCACAAGGAACGATGCTGGATGTGGATTTCGGCTCTTATCCTTTTGTGACTTCGTCGAATACTATTTGTGCCGGAGCTTGTACCGGTTTGGGAGTCGCTCCGGGAAATATCGGTGAAGTTTACGGAATTTTCAAAGCCTATTGTACCCGTGTGGGTGCCGGTCCTTTCCCGACAGAATTATTCGACGAAACCGGAGAGAAGTTGTGTGCTTTGGGACACGAGTTCGGAGCTGTTACCGGCCGGAAACGCCGTTGTGGCTGGATCGATCTCGTGGCTTTGAAATATGCTGTGATGATCAATGGGGTTAGTCAGTTGATCATGATGAAGAGTGATGTATTGGACAGCTTCGATACGATTAAAGCTTGTGTCGCTTATAAAATAAATGGAGAGGAGACCGATGAATTTCCGTTCGATATTTGTGACGGAGTCGAACCTGTATACGTGGAAATACCGGGATGGAAAACAGATATGACCCAAATGACTTCGGAAGATGAATTTCCGGAAGAATTCAATGCTTATGTCAGCTTTTTAGAAGAGGAGCTGGGAGTACCGGTGAAGATTGTCTCGGTAGGTCCCGACCGTGAGCAGACGATTATCAGATATGAAGATTAAAAAAGAGCCGTAAGGCTCTTTTTTTTATCTGGACCGGATTTCTTTCCGCATAAAAGAACCGTAAGACAAAGCGAAACAAATGACCGTTGCTGCGATGAGGCCTGTAAGTTGAGGCCATACGATCAGCAGGCTTTGGCCTAGAGGCAAAGGACTAGGGATTGCCCCATGTACCTGTTCCATCGTCAACGGTCCCAGACTACGGACAGAAGGCATCAACAAAGTGGTTGTGGCTTCGTTGAAAAGCATACTGGGAGCAAAGCGCAATAAATTGAGCATAAACCGTTGATAACCGATCATTTGATAGGTGGTAGCCATTTCCGATGGACTGATGGCTTTACCGATCAGGTTGATAATCATATTATAGAAAATACTGAAGAACAACCAGATGGCGACACAAGCCAGGGCGGAAGTTGCAGCCTGACGGAATTTGATCGAAAAGAAGATCGAAAGATTCAGCCAGAAAGCCACATAACAGATACTGATCAGGATAAAAACGATGACCCGTAAAAATTCTTCTGCAGTTGGAGGAATACCTATGCTGATCAGCCCGAAGCCCATCACCAGAAATCCCAGAACGAAAAGCATGACTCCGATGACGATCAAAGCACCTACAAATTTGGCATTGATCAAATAATCCCGGTGAATGGGCTGCGATAAAATACGGCTTAAGGTTCCTTTATTCTGCTCCGAATTGATGGCGTCGAAGCCTAAAGCGATTCCTAACAGCGGACCGAGAAAACTGACGAAAACCGTGAAAGAAGGTAAAGTTCCGTCGCTGACCGTGAACAGCTTGAGAAAAAGAAACGAACCGTCCGGATCATTGGGTTTTATCGCTGCTCCGATGTTGGTTAGGGCGGTATAGAGCGATCCCATACACGTTAGTGCGATAATACCTATCAGGATAAGGAATCTCCAGCTTCTGACGTGATCGGCGACTTCTTTGCGGACAATTGTCCAAAAGGGACTGTGATATTTATTCATGACCTTGTCCTCCTCCGAAATATTGGTTATAAATGTATTCTAATCCATGTTCTTCCTGTTGCAGATCGTTGAGTGAGAGATCAGCCAGTAGCCGGCCTTGAGAGAATAAACCCACCCGGTCACAGATTTGTTGTACCTGATCCAGGTGATGGGAAGAGAACAGTACGGTCAGTCCTCTTTCGTCCCGTAATTGCCGGATCAGACTGATGAATTCCTGTACGCCTGCCGGATCGATCCCCGAGGTGGGTTCATCCAAAATAATCACTTCCGGATTTTTGATGAGTACATCTGCCAAGCCCAGACGCTGGCGCATTCCCCGGGAGTATTTACCGGTCTTTTTATCGATTTCCCTGCCAAGCCCTACCCGTTCGAGGAGCTGGGCTGCATGCTGCCGGGCTTCTTGTTCCGGGATATTATTCAGCCGGGCGGTATATAATAAGTTTTCAGGCCCTGTCATGTCGTCGTAGAAACCGACATCTTCGGGTAGATAGCCTACCTTTTTTCTGACCTCGACCGGATAAGTCGTAGAGTTGGTACCACAAACATGCACAGTGCCGGAAGTCGGATCGGTCAAGCCCAGCATCATCAGGATCGTTGTCGATTTACCGGCTCCGTTCGGTCCTAAAAGCCCGAAGATTTCACCTTTGTGAATTTTTAGGTCCAATCGGTCGACTGCTGTGAAATGACCGTATCGCTTTGTTAACTGAACCAATTCGATAATGCTTTCACACATAGCCTACCTCCTTCCGTATTTGCGAAACAGATAGTAAACGGCACCTAAAGCAGCCAGGATGACAACGACACCAATCCAGCCGGTGATCATAGGGGTTTTGACAGATATTCTGAAATCGGTGGTTGTATCGGCTTCCGGTGCACGAGCAGTGATTTTAGTCACATAATCTCCGGGGAGAGCTTGACGGGAAGCTTTGAGGACAGCTGTAACATTCGCTTTATCTCCGGGAGCCAGACGATCCAGTTTGGACGGTTCGAAACTGACCTCCCAATCGATCGGTTTGTTAGCGGACAACTGGATGTCCTTTAATTCGGCAGAACCGGTGTTGAGGACGACTAGTTCGAGTTTCCGGGTGTCACCTGCAGTGATATCTTTACTCAAGAGACCTTGGGGGGTGGTTAATTCAATACGGTACGATCCGGTGATAACCACTTCAAACTCGAGTTGGGCAGAAGTGGAGCCGGTAGTAGCGATGACAGGTATTTTGTATGTACCGGCCTTGACATTCGAAGGAGCTGTGATGTCGACCGAAATATTTTCGCTGGCATTCGGGGCAACCTGTGCCGAAGTGGCTTGTTTATAGTTGGCTTTGAAAATGACATTCCAGCCTCTGGGGGCTTCTGCCATGAGAGCATATAATTGTTGTTCTGCAGTTTGGTTTTTCAATGTGGCGTTGAAAGTGAACGTCGATTTTGAATTTCCCTGCATATTCGGTTGTGTGGTGGTGAACTCTGTCCGGTAGGTCCCTTGTTTCGAGATCGTTATGGCAAGAGGCAGGCGGGCAAGTCCGTCTGCACCGATCGTGAAACGGTAAGTGCCTTTATTTACTTTTAGAGGTACATCTACTTTCAAGGTAAAATTCTTTTTTTCACCGGGGAGTACAGCGATCTCATCCAGTGTCCAGCCACCGGCTTTCATTTCATAGCTCCAGCTCTTCGGTAGACCGGCTAAGGCAAGGGTGGCATTTTTAACTTCGTCACTATTGTTGATGACATCG